>Ga0209229_10001310_pt1 | contig 10261 bp, 5 predicted proteins | sample SanBayMetagenome_FD_187466 | JGI IMG/M metagenome (GOLD analysis project Ga0209229, IMG submission 187466) | Freshwater and sediment microbial communities from dead zone in Sandusky Bay, Ohio, USA (SPAdes) (version 2) | ecosystem: Environmental > Aquatic > Freshwater > Lentic > Sediment | place... | reverse complement strand
ATATCTCTGAGCCTGAATAATAGTATCCTGAGATGCTATAATAACATCCTTTTCTTTGTCTCTTTTATAAAGTACATGGATCATTGTGTCCTGGATCTGGACAATATTGAAGGTGTCTCTAGCATTCTTTACTCCATCTAGTTGTGACTGTAAATCAAAAAGACCATTATTAAGTTCAGCAATAATTGACTTACTGTTGTCAATTACTTTACCTTGTTCCTTAATAAGGGTCTCTTTACCTTCTATTCTTCTTTCAATTGTCTTTTGCTTAGTTACTGGATAAACCTGAGTAGGTTTCCTCAAAAGCAAAAACAGGCACATCACTATTAGACATACCTGTAATACTGTAGAAAGATTAATACGTGATATATGTATATACTTCATACATATAATATACAAAAAAATTATAACATTCCTAGCATATACTTCTCTGCATTTTTAGTAGTATCATCAGCTTTTAACATAACCTTAAGAATTTCAGGATCAACATGTTTAGGATGTACCCACCAATCTTCATATGCACTTGTATCATCAGGTGCAATATTACTTGCAACTAATAGATATCCTTTAGATAATAAATAGTTTCTTGACTTTTCTCTAAATGATCTTGTTACATCTGCATAGTAATCATGCTCAAATGTTATTACACCAAATGTGCATTGCTCAAATGGAATCATCTTAAGAATAGCAAATGTAGTTGCTGGTGGCTCACAGTCTACTTGTAAGTAATCTATATGTCCTCTAAGAGTTTTATAGTTATATTTAGTAGCATCTACAAGTAGTGCTGGATTCTTGCGTACTTTATTAAACTTAGTTACTTCTTCTTCTAGTATCTCTAGAGATGTTCCTTTCCAACCTAACTGTTCTAATAGAGCTGAATTACTACCATAGAATGGATCTGCTGCACCAATTTCTAAATACTTACCGTTTGTTTTACCATTAAGCATAGTAAGTATAAACATATCCTGGTAAGTCTGAGAATAGTTCTTATCAATATTTTCAGATCCTTTAAACTTATATCTTAGTTTAGAATACTTATCTTTTGTATAAGGTAAGAATGGATTTGTTCCAGACCCTAATGAAGTTATGTTAGTTTGAACAAGATCTTTATATTTTTGAGAAAGACCTTCTGAAAATTCAGCTAGTTTAAAGAATATATGTCTAGATTCTTTACCCCTTCCAATCCACCATGCTGCTACAGCTTTTTGAAATACAAGTTGATAAGCTCCTTCATACCCAACATTAGAAGTCATTGGCTTCTCTTGAAATTCATATAACATACCCTGTGTAGCATAACTATACATTTGATGATACTTCTTTTGTCTTTCAAAGTATTCACTAATAAATAAATATGCTTCTGGTCTTTTGGGATTTAAATTAAGTGCATTTAACCATAAACCTAATTCAGTAACTTCTCTTCTTGTAAGAGTAGATAAACACTTAGCAGTCATTAATAATGCTTCATATATTTTATCAATATCCTCTGAGTATTCTGCAGTTCTTAAATAAAAAGACATGGCAGAAGCATAGTGACCATTTGAAAAATAATGTTCCCCTAATTCAAAAGTAGCATTCTCATTATATGGGTCATTAATATATTCTTCTAATTTCTTTGGTGTAGCAAATACTGTAGATTTTTCTAAAACTGTTTCTATAAGTTTTAAGTCACATAATTCTTCTAAAAGTGTGACAGGAAATTTAAGAATATAAGCTGTAGAATCTTGGAAACCAAAAGGAAGAATAATATGATCACCGTCAATAGCTAAACCACATGTAAATTCAATAGCTCCTGTCATGAATTTAAGTTCAGGAGAGTAAGCTACAATATTCCATTTTTTGTCCCATACAATAAATCTATGATAGTAATGGGCATCTTTTCTTCCTTGCTCATTATACCAAAGATCTACTTCATGTGTAATAGCAACATAATATTCTCCCACAGTAATAACTTGAGAGCCTCCTCTGATATCTCTTGGAAGTTTTACTTTTTGCTCTACAAGAGCAACAGTTTTAGATGTGCCTTTAATTGGATCTACTTTAACTACTTCAGTAGGAGAAGACCATTTAACATAATGGTATGGTAAGTCAAGAATTGGCATCCAGTTCTTTTCACAATAAGATCCTTTTGTAGGTGGTTCAATTCTAACTCTTTTTGTTTCTTTACCTTTATCTTCTATTGTAGAAAGCTCCATTCTACCTTCACCGTTAGTAGTTGTATCTCTTCTAACTCCAGTAAGATATAAGGTATCATCCCAATATACTACTCTACAGTCTTCAAGACCAATAAACTCCCATATAGGCTTAACATCTAATTTAGTTGTATCTACCTTTTTAAATTTATCAATAGCTAAAGTATTAGGATCTAATTGACATAAATAGTTAGTAGTTCTAAGAGTAACATCATCTTCTGGATTAAGATATGCTAGAGGTCCCCATGGAGTCTGGAATTTTTGTTCCCCTTCACTATGATATAGTGCATACTGAACATGTCTTAGATTAAGAAGATAATACCCATTATGAATAAGAATAGAAGGATTGGTTAGACCTAATCCTTCTGTCATATCAGAAGGTAATGTTAAGTAGTTTACAGATCCTCCTTTTTGAAGAGCAAGTTGACATAGATTATTCATTTGCTGTTGGTTTAAAGCAAATATAATAAAATTAATTAATTAAGGAGTACAATTTCTACTTACTTTTAAAGTATATGTAACTTTTACTTGAAAATCTGGGTCACTAGAATTAGATCCTATGGTATTAAAACCAACAGTAAATAATGTAGTACATGGAACGCAAAAAGGTTCATTTCCTTGTACAGCATATCCTAAACCAAAACATGCGTGTTGAGTACCAGCAAATGTTGTTGAACCAAAAGTTATTGGAACTTGAGGCATAACTTGTGAAATAGGATTAACATTAGCACAACTAATATAACCAAGATAGTACTCAAAATCTGTTGGAGCAGATATTATAAAATTCCACTGAACCCATGCCATACCACATAGTTCTATAGTATCACTTAATTGTAATTCAAATGGATTAACTATTCCACAATTAGAATTTGCTACAGCAATAGGGTCTGTACGTTGTTTAGTTACTGTAGAAATAATGTTTAAGTCACATCCGCTCCAACCACAATTTGTATCTCCAATCCAATATTTACCTGCTTGAAGATTTGTATCTTTTGTGAAAGAAGTTGAGTGAGAGGCTATTATATAATTTTCAACAGGACAATTACTACCTCCACCACCACCGGAAGGACCTTGTACCCCTTGAGTACCTTGTGTACCAGTACCAGTTGTACCTTGAAAACCTGTAATTCCCTGTGCTCCAGTAGCTCCAACTGAACCTGTAGTTCCTTGTGCACCGGTTCCACCTGTTGCTCCAGTTGCGCCAGTACTACCTTGGGCCCCAGTACCACCAGTACTACCTGTCGCTCCTTGCGCACCTGTTCCACCTGTAGCCCCAGTAGCTCCTTGTGGTCCAGTAGCACCTTGATTACCTTGTGGTCCTATTGATCCGGTAGTTCCTTGAGCTCCTACACCACCTGTTGCACCTGTAGCTCCAGTAGTTCCTTGTGCTCCGGTTGCTCCAGTACCACCAGTAGCACCGGTTGCGCCTTGAGCACCAGTACCACCAGTAGCTCCAATAATTCCTTGAATACCCTGCGCACCAGTTGAACCAACACTACCAGTTGTACCTTGTCTTCCCTGGATTCCTTGTAGTCCTGTAGCACCTGTAGATCCTTGTGCTCCAATACCTCCTGTTGCTCCTGTATTACCTTGTGTACCTTGAACCCCTTGAATACCAGTTACACCTTGGCTTCCTGTTGCACCAATTTGACCTTGTATACCTATAGCACCTTGAGAACCAGTACTACCAACTGCTCCTTGTGTTCCAGTAGTTCCTGTAAAACCTTGAGCTCCTACACTTCCTTGAGCTCCTGTTGCTCCAACAGATCCTTGAGAGCCAGTTGCACCAACACTACCTTGAGTTCCTATTGCACCCTGGCTACCTGTACTACCTATTGCACCTTGAGAGCCGGTTGCCCCAGTTGTTCCTTGAATTCCTTGAATACCTATACCACCTTTCTCTCCTTGTATTCCTTGGGTACCTTGAGTACCTTGACTGCCTGTGGCACCAGTAGTACCAACTGCTCCCTGAGCACCAGTACCACCAGTACTTCCTGTAGTACCTTGTGCGCCTGTGGCTCCTTGGGCTCCTGTATTACCAGTTGTACCAGTAGTACCTTGGCTACCCTGAATTCCCTGAACTCCCTGCAAACCAGTAGCGCCAGTAGTTCCCTGACTACCTGTCGTTCCCTGTGAACCTGTACTACCAGTTGAACCTTGGGAACCAGTTGCACCAATTGCACCCTGTGCACCTGTTAAACCTGTGTTACCTGTTATACCTTGAATACCCTGAAGTCCTGTAGCACCAGTATTACCAGTGATACCCTGAATACCTTGAGTTCCTTGACTACCTGTTGAACCTGTTGCACCAGTTGTTCCCTGTGTTCCGGTTGTGCCTTGAGATCCTGTGGAACCAGTTGAACCCTGACTTCCAGTAGCACCAGTTGTCCCTTGAGTTCCAACCGCTCCTTGTGAACCTGTAGATCCAATAGCTCCTTGCGCCCCAGTTGCACCAGTAAATCCTTGTAATCCTGTCGTTCCTTGTGCACCAGTAGTACCCTGAGCACCAGTAGAACCTGTTGTTCCAGTAGTACCTTGAGGTCCCTGAATACCTTGTAAGCCAGTTGCTCCAGTAGTACCCTGACTACCAGTAATACCTGTTGAGCCTTGTGCACCTACAGTTCCTTGACTACCAGTTGCCCCTGTAGTACCCTGGCTTCCTGTCGCACCTGTAGTTCCTTGGCTACCAGTTGCTCCGGTTGTCCCTTGACTGCCAGTAGTACCTTGTGATCCAGTACTACCTGTACTTCCTTGTGAACCCGTTGCTCCAACTGCGCCTTGTGCTCCTGTATTACCAACTATACCTTGCACACCTTGTATGCCAATAGCACCTTGGGCTCCTGTAGCGCCAGTATTACCTACAATACCTTGTGTACCTTGAGTGCCTTGAGCTCCAGTTAATCCTGTAGTACCCTGTGAACCAATAGTACCTTGAGCACCTGTTGATCCAGTAGATCCTTGACTACCAGTCAAACCAGTTGTTCCCTGTGCTCCAACAGCACCTTGCGTACCAGTAGAACCAGTAGAGCCTTGTGCACCTGTAGCACCCGTGGTTCCTTGACTTCCAGTTAAACCTTGTAAACCAGTAGTACCAGTTGCACCTGTTGTACCTTGGGTTCCAAAAGTTCCCTGTGTACCAGTAGTTCCTTGAGCTCCTGTTGTGCCTTGGCTACCTGTTGCCCCAGTATTTCCTGTAATACCTTGTATTCCTTGTAAACCTGTAGAACCAGTTGTCCCTTGAGAACCAATTGTTCCTTGGGCTCCGGTTGCTCCAGTAGTTCCTTGTGATCCTGTATCTCCAGTAGTACCTTGAGTACCAATAGCACCTTGAGAACCAGTTGAGCCGGTAGTACCTTGACTGCCTGTTACACCAACTGAACCTTGACTTCCTGTGGAACCTTGAACTCCTTGTAGACCTAAAAGTCCTTGAGTTCCTTGAATCCCTATAAAACCTTGTATACCTTGAATACCAAGTTCTCCTTGCACACCTTGAGTTCCTTGTATACCAAGTAAACCTTGTGTACCCTGAATTCCAGTAGTACCCTGTACTCCTTGACTACCAGTTGTACCTTGTACACCTTGTGGACCTGTTACATTACCAACATCATCCCATTCTGTTCCGTCCCATACCCATAAGTGTCCTGTATCTGTAGTGATATAACCATCACCTATGTTTCCTGTATATGAGTTAGGGTAACCTGGTAAATTTGTAAATGTTGATACACTACCTATAATGGTAATTGAGTTACCTGAGGTTCCTTGAGAACCTAATAATCCTTGTATGCCTTGAATACCCTGGATGCCTTGTATTCCCTGTGTGCCCTGTGAGCCTATAGTTCCTTGGCTTCCTATTGTACCTTGAGATCCAATAGTACCTTGAATACCTTGTATGCCATCAGTTCCTTGGGTTCCTTGTGCTCCTGTATTACCAGTAACACCTTGAATTCCTTGTGAACCATTTAATCCTGCGGTTCCCTGTGATCCAGTTGTTCCCTGGGATCCGGTAGAACCAGTAGATCCCTGGCTACCAGTATTACCTGTAGCTCCTTGAGATCCTATTGTTCCTTGAGTACCATCAGTACCTTGCGCACCTATTGCTCCTTGGGTTCCAATAGTTCCTTGAGTTCCTACACTTCCTTGTGTACCTGTTGTACCTTGAACACCAATTGGACCAATTTCTCCTTGAACACCTAATATACCTTGTACACCCTGAATACCCTGAGTTCCAGTTTCACCTTGTATACCTACATTTCCTTGTACACCTTGGCTACCAGTAGACCCTTGAGTTCCAGTAATACCTTGACTACCAGTAGATCCCGTAGTACCTTGAGAGCCTGTGTCTCCAGTTAAACCTTGAATACCAATTGCTCCCTGAGATCCTGTACTACCAATAGCACCTTGAGCTCCGGTATTACCAAGAGTACCTTGTGTGCCTTGTAGACCTATTGTACCTTGGCTACCAGTTTCTCCTTGGATACCTTCTGTACCTTGAGATCCAGTAGTACCTTGTACACCAATTCCCCCTTGAGTTCCGGTTGCTCCTTGACTACCTGTTAAACCTGTAGTACCTTGAATACCAGTAGTACCTTGGCTACCCGTAGAGCCGGTAGACCCCTGACTTCCTGTATTTCCAGTTGCACCTTGTGTTCCAATAGTGCCTTGTGTTCCAATAGATCCTTGAGAACCAACAGAACCTTGTACACCTAATGTACCTTGGATTCCTTGAATTCCCTGTGTTCCTTGTAAACCAGTATTTCCTAATGTACCTTGAGTACCTTGAATACCTAAAATGCCTTGTATTCCCTGAGATCCTACTGTACCCTGTGTACCTGTAGATCCCTGAGATCCAGTATCTCCTGTGGTTCCTTGCGGTCCAGTTGTTCCTTGAACTCCTTGAGACCCTAATGCACCTTGAGAACCTGTATTTCCTGTAGATCCTTGTGTTCCTGTTGTACCCTGAGAACCTGTGCTACCTGTACTACCCTGAGAACCTGTGTTTCCGGTAGTTCCTTGCACACCCTGAGTACCAATTGAACCTTGTGTACCATCAGTACCCTGAGTTCCAGTTGTACCTTGTATTCCTTCAGTACCTTGTAAACCAATAGAGCCCTGTGTACCAGTTGCTCCTTGTAATCCAGTAAAACCTGTTGATCCTTGAGTTCCGGTAGTTCCTTGTGAACCAGTAGAGCCTGTTGAACCTTGTGAACCTGTATTACCTACAGTTCCTTGTGGTCCTATTTCTCCCTGTACTCCTTGTACACCTTGTAATCCTATTTGACCTTGTATACCAGTATTACCTTGAATACCAAGGATTCCTTGAGTACCTTGAGTACCAATTTGTCCTTGAATTCCCTGAGTGCCTTGAATACCTTGGCCTCCTTTTTCTCCTTGAATACCTTGGCTACCTTGGAGTCCTGTAACACCCTGTCCACCAGTATTACCAGTTGTTCCTTGGGGTCCTGCAGTCCCTTGGGTACCCTGAGAACCTAAGGCTCCTTGTGATCCTGTGGTTCCAGTCTGTCCTTGAACACCTATAGTTCCTTGCGCGCCTGTAGAACCTGTGGTTCCTTGTGAGCCAGTATCTCCTGTTGTTCCTTGTACACCTACTGTACCTTGGGCTCCAGTAGATCCTATGGCTCCTTGTGGACCCATTACACCTATTTCTCCTTGGACACCAATTAAACCTTGTACCCCTTGTATACCAATTTGTCCTTGTGATCCGGTAGTTCCTTGAATACCTTGGGCACCTACAGCACCACCTCCTGCAACCCAATCTACAATTTGTTGTAGACCAATTGATACTGGAGTATCTGTAGGTATAACTGTTTGAGCCCCGGCATCAATATCTGGACCTGTGTATACTACACATTCCGCATTTGTAACTTCAGCACATTGCTCATCTTCAGGACAAGCAGCTGGAGTTGGGCATGCGGGTGGAGTTGTTAAACCAGATGTACAGACAGAACATTTACCACAGTTATTACAACCTGTATTAGTAAAAATACTTTCTATTGTACTGGATCTTTTTGGTATCATATTATAATACTATTACACTAAGAAATATATACAATCAAAAACTCAGTGCCTGTAGCATCATAATCAATTGCATCAAGAGTATTATTAATTGCTCCTGCATCAAAGTTAACAACTTCTCCAGGTTTAAGTGTTACTGCTTTTACTAGACCATTACCAGTTCCAACATTTGAAATAGATACTGAATAAGTTCCAGCTGCAATTGTACCAGTTGAAGTAGGTCTAAGAATATTAGTAACTCTAGATGCACCTGTTGTAACTCCTGTTAAAGAACTAATAACAGATGTAATACCTTGTAATACTTTTAACTGAAATGGAAAGTTATTTCCTTTATTTCCGTATGTCTTTAAATTTCCTACTGACATGATTAATATGTTTTTGTTAAAGTGAATAAGTCTGTGCTAATAATGTTTGAAGGACTAGCTGTTCCCCAAATTACTGTAACATCAAGAGTATTAACTATTGTTGTGTCAAATGTTGTAGCATTTACTACACTAAATGTATCTCCTTCAAATGCATTTGATGCATCTTTCATATGAGTAAATATTCCGGAAGATACAATAGAAGCAACTCCCGCAGCCCCAAGAGTTCTAATAGTAAAGTCAACTTCAATTGTCCAGTTAAGATCTGAGATATTTGGTAGTGTTACTACTCCTGTATCTGCAAGAAGTACCGACCCAGACTTAATCTTAATATCAATAGTATTATTATTAGCTGCAGAAATATGTCCAGTAAGCTTAGCTCTAAAACTGTCTCCTACTTGAAAAGCATTTGCAGGAACAGATAATGAACCAACACCTGTGCCTATAATAGAACTTTCAACTATAGTGTTGCTAATAGAAGGCCCTTTTGCAGTCTGTGCAAATAGACCTCTAGTATAACCTAGTGGGTTTAAATAATACGGATTTAATTCTATCTTAGTTGGCATAGTAAGCTTATATATTAATATTATTCTCCTTTAAGTGCTTTTAACTCTTCATATATTTGAATTAGCAAAGCTTCTTTTTCAGCAATTAGTTCTTCTTGTGTAGGTTCTTCTACTTCAATGAATTGAACAGAAACCAATCCATTTTCATCATATATTTCTTGTCGAATTTGTGCCATGTCTTACTTTTATTTATAAATAATTATGCTGTTATAAAAACTACTGGTGCATTAGCTGAAGCAGGGCTGAAGTCTGTAGCAAGAACTACTGTAGGAACACTGTTAAAACTATAGCTATTAGAAGCTAAAAGAAAATTTGATATAGTAGGTATTGAACAAGATATAGGAATTACATTTGCCGAAGCATACCCTGTAAGGGTAGGTCCCGATAAATTAGCAATAATACCAATCCAATATGTTTCACCAGCATTAAATTGCAAACCGGATACACCCACTGTTTTAATACCTGTTGTACTACAATCTAAATCTGGAGATTCAGATAATTTTGAAGAAGGTGCTCCTGCTAAATCACTAAATACCAAGATTTTTACAAATGAACCAACACTACTTATTGTTACATTGACTGAAAGCGAACTAGGTGTTAAATTGTTATTTGGTAAAAATGGTACGAGTCTCATTCCATCTTGTAGAGTTACACTGGTACTTATAGAACTACCAATAACTCTAAGATCGTATACTCTTGTAGCAACTGGTTCAACTGGGATATGAATACCACCTACACCACTAATAGTTAAGTTACCACTACCTAATATTGAAGTACTATTTATGGTCTTGATATTAGTACCACTTACTAATGCAGCTTGCTTATTGTTAAATGTATTAAAGTCAGTACTTGTTAAATGCCCGCTTACTAAAGTAGTTGCAGCTGGCATTGAAATTGCTGGAGTACTTCCACCTGAAGATACTACAGGAGCAGTACCTGTAACAGAAGTTACTCCGCTAGTAGATACTAAATCACTAACTTTTATTGCAGCAGGTTGATAAATACCAGGTGTTCTAGGATCTCTTACACCAAGTGTAATTAAATCATCTGGATTAGCTGTTGTTTTAACTCTTTTACCTGCAATTAGATTAAAAAAGTTAGTAAGATTGTT
>Ga0209229_10001308_pt1 | contig 10282 bp, 11 predicted proteins | sample SanBayMetagenome_FD_187466 | JGI IMG/M metagenome (GOLD analysis project Ga0209229, IMG submission 187466) | Freshwater and sediment microbial communities from dead zone in Sandusky Bay, Ohio, USA (SPAdes) (version 2) | ecosystem: Environmental > Aquatic > Freshwater > Lentic > Sediment... | reverse complement strand
GCTCTAAACTTTCAGCTTGTTGTTTTATTAACTTGTCGTAATTTTCTTTGCTTAATTTATTTTCTTTTAAGTTTTTATCAGCTTCTTGTTTTTCGTATTTATATTTTATCCGTAGTGCATCTAAATCTTTTGCGCGCCCTTCTTCCATCAAACGGTTTTTTTCTTCTTCCATTTGACGGGTAATGTCTATTTGCTCTTGTGCTGCTCCCCTTTCTGTATTTACACGGTCTTGCGTCCCTTGTTGTTCTATATTTCTAATCGCTATAATATAACCAGCCCTTTGGTTTTTTAAATCAAGTAATTTGTTTTCGGCTTCTTTTATTGCTTCATCACCTTCCTTTGCGGTTGCTTCTGGGTCAAAAATTAAATTTGCCGCAGAGTCTTTTACACCTTTAAACCAACCAGATAAATCACTTTCTTGGCCTAAATACGCCGCTACTTCATCAATTGATTTTAAAATAATAGATAAAGGTTGTGTAATAAAATCCAATATACCTACCAAAATGTCTTTATTTCTTTTAGCCGCGTCAACTTGCGCCTTTTTAGTTGCTTTTTGATTAGCTAAATTAGTTTCTGCAATTGCTATTGTAGCATCTAATTCTTTTATTTTTAATTCAAGTATTTGTTTTTCACTTTTACCTTGAAGTTTTAAAATATTGTCTTGTTTATCTAAGGCGCTTACCTTTTCTTCTGCTGCCGTTAAGTTAGCTTGTGTTTTTTTATTTAAAGCTGTTTGTTCATCTGAAACACCGCTAACAGCTTCTTTAATATCGTCCCAATATGCTACTAATGTACCAACGGCAACTAATAATAAACCTATTCCAGTTGCTGCAATACCAGTTTTAATTCCTTTTAAAGCATTTGCGGCAACCGTACCAAGTTGTTTAAAAGAATCTTTAGCTTCCATTAAACCCTGAAGTCCTTGCGAAAGCGCCATTACAGATTGTAAACGTACCATCGTTTTTTGCAAATCTTCGCTTTCTACGCCTATCAATCCTAATGCACCTTCAAAAGCTTGGAAACCGTCTAATACCCCACCAACGGAACGACTTAATGCGTTAAATTTAGCATCTGGATTAAATGAGTCTACTAAATCTTTTGAGAATCCTATTTGGTCTTTTAATTGTGCGGCTGCTTGTGCTGCTTTTACGGCTTCTGCTGAAGTTTCCCCATATTGCGCACTTACTTTTTGAAGTTCCGCAACGGCTTCCCTATATTGAGCTTTTAGACTTTTGCTATTGTCTTGTATTTCTAATTCAATCGTTCTTTTTTCAGCCATTGTTTACGCTTTTCTTGTTTATAAATCTTTTTTAAATTACCCGTTAGTTCGTGTTTTCCTTTCGCAATATCTACTATTTCACTAACTCCAAAAAAATCGTCAGCTTTTAATAGTTCTAAAATTAATTGAATCATTGTTGTAATATTTGAATTTGATTTGCCACTTGTTGACCGTTGCTTAAAGTGTACGTTACTGTCAAAGTAATAACTTGCACCGCTGAATTTTCCGTTATTAAGTTTTGAAATTCTTCAGTAATTAAAACATCTGAATTTTCAGCTAAAATAAATGAAGGCGTGTTCGTGTTTTCAGGAATACATACCGTAATAAATTGACTTGAAGTTATTGTACTTGGTGAAATTGTAACACCAGCGAAATCGGTTGTTATATCAGCGCTTATAGCACCATTTACAAAGTTAATCGGAACTTCTAAACATTGTGAATCAAAAGTAGGCACTAAAGGTTTACCGCTTGTTATAGGTCGAAAATCTAAATACAAACTAAAATCTACTTGACCCGTAGTTAAGTTGCTTTTCATTTCGTTTATTATGTACCTTTTATCTCTTATAATAAGACGGTCATTCAGTTGTAAGTTAGTTAATAAAGAAATAGGTAAATTCGTCTTAACGTGAACTAATCTATTCTTTAAATTAAATAAACTAAATAAATACGCACTATAATATTCAGCAAATAAACCTTGTTGTATTGTTTCTTGGTGTATTACTGAATTGTCAGCGCCAAAATTTAAACTATATTTCGTGTTTTGGTATGTAAAGTCTTGACCAAATTGTGCAAAAGAATCTATATCCTGGTGCGTAGTACCGTCGTAAAATTTAATACAATGCAAACTTAAATCATTGCTTTCACCATACAAATAAAGAAGCATCGGTTTAGGTGTATAAGCGTTAAAACTTTCATTTAAACAGTAACCTAAAATAGCGTAGTTGTTTGCGTTGTCTATTGACCGTGAAAATAATAAATTCTCAAAAGGTGCTTCTATTATATATTCATCTCCGTCGTAAGTATATTGATATTCTACATCTCCGTACTGTTGACTGTATGCTTTAAAATAATTCTTATTGACAAATGACTCGCTTTCTTGGTATTTGAAAGCTATTTTTTTATAAAGTTTAATTCGTTCAATATCAATAGAATCAATATCCGTATATTGTGTAATGTCAACTATTGCACCTTGACCGTACCAATCTTCTAAAGGTAGTATTTCAAAAGTGTTTACTCCAGTAGCTACACACGTACAATTAAACTCTTTCAATACACCCGAAAAGAAATCCGATACTTTCATATCGGGTAAAGTAGAATTAACACTTACATTACCATTTACAACAACTTGGTTTATACTTGCTGATTGTGCGAAATTAACTAACGAAGAACCAATAACAAATTGATATTCATAAAACAACGTTAAATCAATATTCATTGCAGCAGTTGCACGTATTTTAAAAGTTATATTCGTGTCGCACCCTACAGTGTCTTGAATTACGCAAGCGGTAAAAAACCCTACGCTATCACGGGTCAAAGTTTGAAATAAATTACCGTCTTGATATACATCTAAATAAACCGTTCCTAAGGCACTCTTTGCACTTATATACATTGAATAGGTATGCGTTGCTGAAAGCAATCCTGTAACGTCTTCATTTACTATATCAATTGAATCAGTAGTTACGTTTATTCCACCCGTTATTCCTAAGTTACCAATTGTTGAAGTTATAGCATTAATTTGTACGTTTTGTGCTTCACTTATCCACGCATATTCGTTCGTGTTTTTAGCGTATAAAAATACATTATTAAATCGTGGGTCGCTTAAAAAATTTCCAGTAAAAGTAACCCCGTAATCATTTGCAATTGCCTGAAATAACCTACTGATTTTTACAGCTGGAAATAACTCATCGTATTGTATTGCGTTTGCACTTTGTGTTATATCTTCCGTTCCGTGGTGGTAAGTCCAAACTCTATTACTTGCAATCAAAGGGTAACGAACATCGTAATCAGTTGCTAAATCTATTATTCTATTATAAATATCAGTTCCCGTATAAGCAAACTCTAAAGAACTTAAATCTAACAAGTTTAATTTATCTTCGCCAAACAAATCTTTTAACGTTCGTATTTCACCGTAAAAAGTTAATTGGTAGTTTTCAGCATGACCGTTTTTTATGTTAGCTTTTTCAATCTGAATTTTACCACGCCTGAAAGTAGTTAGGTCAATTTCTATTACTGCATTCCGTCTTATGTTATGGTCGAATAAAGTAGTAGGGTCGTAAGGGTCCCCAATATCACTTTGGTAAAAGTGTTTAAATATTTCATTGTTAACAGTTGAAGCGGGTACCGTAAACGATTGTGAAAAGTCAGTAAATACTTTCGATATATCGTTAATATTTTGAACGCTCGAAGTAACATTAATTTGTTCGTCTTCGAATAGCTCAATCTTAAGTCCTTCAATATAAACTTGTACTTGCCTCATATTACATTATTTATTGCATTGAAAGCAAAATCAAACTCTAAAGAATAGTTAATCATTTTTTGATTTATGTTCTTGAATAGTTCCGTTGACTTCGTGTTCATTTTTACGGGTAAATTATTAAGTAATATTCTTTCGCTTGTCATTAATTGTTCTAACAAATCATTGTAGCTTTCAGTTACCCAATCCGTGTTTACTTTAATACTACGTTTTGCAGTTGTGTTAAATACCTTTCTTTGACCTTCTAAAGTATTGTAGTTAGGAAACGTTGACTGCATTAAATTGTATTCCGTATTTTCAACGCTAAAGGTATCGTTAGACGCAGCGAAAAACCAAGTCCTTTGCCAACATCCGTATTTATTTACAAAGTCGCACAAAACAGGCGTATAACGGCAAAGTTCAAACGGTTTAAAATTACTTTCCCAAACAGTAACATCAGTACCTAAAATATTAATTATTATTTCTAATTTATTTCCACCCGCATAATAATTTTCGTAAACAGTTGGAACGTCTAAAATAGAATTGTTTGTTAAGTTTTGTGTGAACGTTGCAGCCGTTGCTAAGTTAGTATATTTAGCTTTGTAGCTTGTCGCAGTTTTTACCATTATATGCCCCGCCCTTCTACTTGAATTTGAACTTGGATTCGTGCCATCGTAGTAATAGAAAAACGTACCCTCGTCGTGTAATATATCGTAAGTAGGTGAATAATTGTACCCTTGTTCGTACCATCCAAAACCATCATAAGCTACATATGAATTTGTACTTAATAACGTGTATGTACCCCCGTCTAATTTGTATCTTTTTAGTTGAACGTTACACCATTGCGTAGTTTGACTTGCTGGAAAAGTATTGTAGATTTCTTGTCTTGTATTCCAACTGATATATTCACGAATATACGGTGAAATATTGTAGTACGTGTTTACGTTGTTTGAAGCTGGAATTAATTTACTCAAAGTGTAACTTGGTGAAGCTGGAGCGCTCCCCGTGCCATTCCAAATAAACACCTCTAACTTAGAACCGTCTTGTCCAGTTTCGGATATTTCTACTATATAAGGTGAACGTGCGAAAATACTCATTTTATATTCTTTAAATTTTGGTCTAATATTTCGTTTAAAAGCTGTTCAGCATCTAAACCGTATTTATCTATTAACGTATCGGGCAAAGTTTTGTAGGCAGCTTCAAATGGCTTGGTAAAAAATAAGCTTGGTTTAATTCCAGTCATGTAAATACTTCGAGCTATTATAAAACGTAATCCTTTTCTACTTTGAAATTGTCCTTTAACATTTCGTGGTGCTATTCCTTTACGAACCATCCAACTATCTAAGCTTCGTGTTAATCCGCCTTTTGGCCCCGTACCGCTTCCGAATTTGTACGGTGAATTAGGAGCGTTTTGTTTACCGTAGTTTTTTGAACTTGAAGGTAACCCAGTTGGATTTGCACCCTTAACCCCTTTGTCCTGAAAGTTACCATACGGCTCCATTTCAAAATATACTCCAATCGAGTTAGGCATTTCTTTAACGTCGCCTTTTATTGAGTTCGATAATTTACCGCTGGTATCTTTACCCATCTTTTGTAAATTGGCTTTTGCTTCAGCTACTACTAAATCACGAAATTTCTCTAAAGCTTTTAATCTTTCACTCATTAACAAACAGTCATTTCGTTAGGAACTAAAATATCAAAAGTCATAGTCCAACCAGCTAAATAGTTTTCAAACCTTTCAGCGAAGGCTTCTAACGTTGGGTTTCCGTCAACTTGAAAAGCATCGGTAAATAAATCACCCCTTCGTAATTCTTCATACAATCTATTTAGAACTGAAAGCATAGTATTTAATACATACACCTCGTTATCGTTTCCGTTGAATATATCGGTATCTTCGTCTTTTGATTTGTTGACAATATCCATTGCCATTAAACTCACGTTAAAACGAATTATATTACTTTCAAACGTAGCGTTATTTACGATAATATGAACTAAAGGAAATATTGTTTGCTTTGCTAAGTCCACTCCGAAAATATCACCTTGCGTTACCGTGTTTACAAATGGATCGTTTTCTAAGTTGGTTTTTAACGTATCTAATACCGTGTAATAATTAGCCATGTCGTTGTATTTTTTTTAATTCTCTATCTTCTATTTCTCGTTTCTGTCTTTCGTAAGTAAGGTAGGTAAGACACTTTCTAACTCCCAACTTGGTAACGTCATCAAACTTTGTAACGTCTCCCTGAGAAAGCGCATAGATTGAATTGTACCATCCCCATCGTTTATTAAATTGCGTTCTTTCGCTAAAGTCATTATCTTCGGATTCTTCTTTATCTCCGTCTCCAAAGAGGTAAGCGTATGTTGAACTAAGTCGCTTCCTAAAGTCGAAAAAAAAACCGTTGCACCTAAGACAACATTTAACGGTGCGAACTTCATTACGTCGCTAAATTCATCCGTACCCGTATATTCAAATATTTCGTAACGGTCTTTTACTTTCTTTGTAATAGGTCGGTACATAACCGCCATTGCTTTGTGGAATGTTTCTACGCTTGAAATATTACTTTCTAAATCTATATATTCTCCGAAGCTCATATCTTCCAGATTAGGAATAAAACCAAATTCAGTATTTTCAATTTTAAATGTAGCTTGAAATTTAGGCTTCGCTTTGAATATTTCGTTTAAATGTAGGGTCAAACTTTTAACGTCGCTCCATTTTACTTTTACTACGTCTTTCATTTTTAAACCGCAGAATATTTCGATAGTCTTTTGACCTATAAATTCTTCGTCGTTTGACTTTTCAACTACCTTCATAAATTCCTGATAACTCCTTAATGGAATTTCACTTAATGAAGTAGGTATTACTATTTCTGTTTTCATCTTATTTATTAACTTTTTATTCGTGGTTTTGTAGTATGTAGCTTTTATTCACACTATTTGCATACTTGAACGGGTGCGAACTATTATTTATTTACCAAATATGATACTTACCGTAGTTAGAATTTAATCCAAGTGTTTCCATTTCATGATAACGTAGCGCATCGATAGCGTGGTTGTTCGTGTCAATCGGTTTGTTTAAACGCGTTCCAGCTTTGTCAGTATCCCAACAATAGGCTCGTAACTCTTTAATCAAATTAACGCTGTTAGACGTAACTAAATATTCTTGACGTTGCATAACATCAATACCGTAGTTAATTGAATCCTTGCCCTTTGTAACACCTTTAATCGTTATTCCGTAACGCTTTATTTCTTCAATACTTTTAGGTTCGCTCGAATCAGCATATACGGGTACGTGTTTTGGTAGTTCCTTTGCAATATCTGAATTAACCATTCCTGTTTGGTACTTCAGTTCGTTTAATATTCGTTGACCGTTATAATTGTATATTTCTATTATAGCAGTTGGATCGTTCGTATATCCAAAGTCTAATCCAATCCCTATTAACTTTGCGTCTTTTGGTAGGTTGTCGATTGTTTTCCAGTTACTGAATATAACGCCTTCGAGCATTCCTATTTCACCTAATCCGTAAACACGCCACCAATTACTCCAATATGCGCTTGTTTCGGCTTTTAACCGATTCTTTTCTATTTGTTGAACAATACTATTATCAAGTGCTTCATTATCTTTGTAGGTCAAAATTAAAAAGTCGCTATCTGGTTCGTCTTTTAGCTCTTTATGTACCCAAAATTCATTTGCTGGATTGAAGTCTAAATATACCTCTTTCTTTGTACGTATTGCAAGTTCGTTATAAGATTCAAAGGTTACATTATTACATTCGTTTATATAAAGTATATCGCGTCTTGCACCCCTTAATTTAGAACTGTCATCAGCACTAAAGAATTCAAATGTACTTCCGTTTTTAAATTGATAGGTTAATAAGGATTTATTAAATTGTGAATCGTCAAATCTATTTGTCCATTTTAGTATTTTAATAAAGTCTTTTAATGCTCCTCTTCTTAAGTGTGGGATTGATTCAGCTACTACGCTAATTTCTAAGTTAGGTTGTATTATAGCTTTGTTTATTAAGACTGCTAAAATTGAATACGTTTTCGAAGCTGACGTGCCTCCTTGTATTATTTTAATCCGTCTTTTTAAAGTTAAAATCTTATTAGTTGCTGTTGTCCGTTTGAACATCTGGAAAAATTGGTTGTTCAATAACTGTTTGTTCTACATAACTTTGATTTAATCTTTTTAAATCATCTCCATCCGCTACTATTTTAAAAGCAGCTATTTGAAGCGTTGCGTTATCTGATTGAATCCATTTTTGAAGTAAATAATTTTGTGCCTTTGACCTATTTTTTTCAAAAGACTCTTTTATTGTGTCTAATTTATCTAAATTATAATTGTAAGCGGTTGCCCTTGAAAAGTTTAATGCAGTCCAATCAATATGACTCCATCGCATCCATTTATATTTTTCAATTGATTTTATTAACTCTTTTTCGTATTTATTTTCCATTACTTAGTTATTAAATTTAAAAACTCGCTACGTGCTTTCTCATCTTCTTTAAACGCTCCTAATAATTTACTCGTTGATGTCCAGGTGTCGTGTTTTTTTACTCCTCTCATGCACATGCAAAGATGCTGAGCTTTTAAATGCACCGCAACCCCTTTAGGGTTTAATTCTAACTGTAAACGCTCTGCTATTTGTGTAGTTATTCGTTCCTGGTTTTGGAATCTGTTTGCATATAAATCAACTGTTCGTGCCAATTTACTTAATCCTACTATCTTTTCGTTTGGTATGTAGGCAACGTCAGCTGTTCCAAAGAATGGAGCTGTGTGGTGCTCACATATTGAATAGAATGGAATATTTGTTTGTAATATCATTTCGTCTGTTCCCTCTGCATTAAAGGTTGTAAAGTTAAATTCCTTTGGTTCTAAAAACTCACGCATAAACTTGATGTAACGCTTTGGGGTTTCTTTTAACCCCTCTCGGTTAGTGTCTTCACCTAAATGCTCTAAAATCGCCTTAAAATGCCATTCTGGGCTGTTTATAGTATATTCCATATCTTATGATTTTGTAATGATAATTTCCATTTAGGGTTTTGAATACACAAATCAATGCAATGTTTCAGATTTTCACTGTTTATTGTGAATCCGTCTGAATGTGGGCTAATCCAATAGTGTTCTGCTTTTATGCTTGGCTCTGGAATTGATTGTCCTTTGTGCCTTACATATCGAAGTTCGTTTACTCCATTAGGAAAATTCTTTTTAATTACGTGTTCTGCTACTTTTGGAGAAACACAAATAAAATCTAATCCGTTTGGAGCTGGATGCAGCCCGCTTGTTTCTATTGCTTGGAAAAACCCTTTTGACACAAAATACATAACTATTTCATGCGTTAACTGATCCAAAGGTTCTCCTCCAGTCCATGTAATTTCTTTGCAGTTATTTGCATTTTTAATGATCCAGCTTTCAATCTCTTCCAATGACATTTGTTTCCCACTTTCAAATTCAGTATCACATTTAATACCAGCCGCAAAGCATGCATTTTTTGCTTTACATCCTTGCAATCGAATAAAGATTGTTGGAGTTCCTATTCTCGCTCCTTCACCCTGTAAGGAGTAAAATATTTCACTAACTTTTAATTTCATATACTACGTTTGATGATTTTGTTTCTGCTAATTCTATTCTGTAAATTGGAAGTTTTGAAGCCGCTTTGATTTCATTGAATAACCAAATACAAAGATTTTCAGCTGAGGTCTCAAAAGGAACTTTTTTAATCGGTTCGTTTGCCAGTTCCAAAATTTCTACCAAAGGATCGAACTCATCTATTATAAACCAATGACAGTAACTTTTAATTACGGGCTCAACCAGTTTATCAATGTCAGAAAAAAGGCATGTAATTCCACCCTCATTCATTTGCTCAAATCTAAAAAAGCATTTTACATTATAAGTGTGGCCATGAATCCGACCGCATTTTTCACCACCTGCTTTATTTCTATGCGCTGCGTAAAAGTGGTATTTTTTTTCTATTATCATATCCAATTTTTTTGTTTTGCTTCGTAAAATCCTTTAACTCGTAAATCTGTTGCCGGGTTATTATTTTCGCCGTAACCCCACTCATTTTTTATCATGGATCCATTATAATCGGTCAATGTGTCGTTTATTATTACATCTAAACAGTTTAAATCTTTTGCCATTTTCCACGTTTCTGCTTTGTTTAAATACATTAAAGGCGTGTGAATTTTAATATCTCCAAATCCTAATCCAAGACTCAAAGATAATTGAATTGCATCTATTGTGTTTCGTCTGCAATCCGGATAACCTGAATAATCTGTTTGGCATACGCCTGTAATTATATCGTTCGCTCCAATTTCAGCGCAATAGGATCCTGCAATAGTTAAAAATAAAATATTTCTTCCAGCTGTAAAACTTGCTGGTAATTCGTTATTTATTTCGCTTTGTTTATTGTGATCCGTTTTTTCTGTTAAACTGCTTGGAGCTAATAAATTTTTTACATCAAATATTTTGTAACTTACATTTGCATCTTTCGCTATTTTTTGAGCTTGTTCCAATTCTTTTACGTGCATTTGTCCGTAATCAAATCCAATAGCGTAAA
>Ga0209229_10001304_pt1 | contig 10298 bp, 13 predicted proteins | sample SanBayMetagenome_FD_187466 | JGI IMG/M metagenome (GOLD analysis project Ga0209229, IMG submission 187466) | Freshwater and sediment microbial communities from dead zone in Sandusky Bay, Ohio, USA (SPAdes) (version 2) | ecosystem: Environmental > Aquatic > Freshwater > Lentic > Sediment... | reverse complement strand
TATTGTATTTCATATTGATAGCAGCTTCTGTTTTCTTAATAACGGTTTGACCGGAAAGTGTAACGGCTTCCGCATTATCAATATCATAAAAACGAAACGCGGGCAAACCTAAGATACCATACATACTGTTCAAAAGAATCTTTTGAACAAGTTGTCTTTTCTTATAGAACTCATACTTGTCTGTGTCACCGGCTTTACCATACTTCTTCATTTCATTTTTATACTCAACCCTCTTATCAAACCAATCAGAAAGAATTGCAGGAATGAGTCCTGTTTTATCTGAACTATACATAACACCATTTGATGCAACCGTGTATTTGTATTTGTCCAAGAATGCCTTTAACTTTTCTTTTGATACCTTTTCACCACCAACAATATATTCATCTTTTCTTCCACGGTTGAAATCTTCTGCATTCCAATCTTCAATCTTAGCAATCTTTGTTTCTGGAGAAATGTTTAGCGTCATAATGATTGATGGATATAGTGATGTCAAATCCAAGTCATACATCCAATCATATCTACCGGGAACAGGATCCTTAACGAATGCCCCAATAAACCCTTTCTCACCACTATCTTTTAATTCTTGCATCTTCTCTTGTCTATCAGCAGGTTTGTTAGGAGCAACAACACCACCGATGTGTTTAAGATAAGTTAGCATAGCTCCTTCCAAATACTTTGATGAATATACAAAGTCTTCATACGGAACATGACCAACATGAGCGATACCACGAACCAAATCAATATACTGCAACTTCTTGTCCAACTCAATCACCAACTCAACGTCAGTAATGTTGTATTCGATAAATGTATCAATATCATTTTCCATCAAGTCATCAAGGTTGCCTTCATATTCAATCTTACCACGACCAAGTTCCGTCATACAAACTGCATTTAGGGCATAGGATGGTAATTCTTTATATGAGAACTTTTTATACACAGTCATATAATCCAATACGGATGTTCCACCGATTGTGTAACGATTTCTATATGGAGAATAAAACATTTCACCAATCACAGAAAGATTGTTTGCATGTTTCTTACCGAGAACTCTTTTGATACGATTATGTAAATATGGAATATCGAATGCATCACAATTCCAACCAGTCATAACATGGGGTTGTATTTCTTGAATTGCATCTATGAATTTAAGTAGTAAAGTTTTTTCATCATAACAAGGTATTACAGTTTTGTTATCCGTAGTTTTGTTTTCCAACTTTCTTTTCTTATCCAAAACAAGAATGGTATAATGATTGGTTGCGGAATCATGGTAAGCAATTGATGTAACTTCGTTATTACCTTGTGTTGGATCAGGAATACCGGTAATCATTTCAACCTCAATATCGAATGTCATTGTGACAATTCCCTTCGAGGGCATATCGGAATCGCCATACATATCAACAAGAATACGAGTTGTCTCTGCAATATCAGATTCAAATAGGTCTGGATCATTCTTTATGAAATTTGTAACCTTTGACAGTTTATCACCGTATAGAGAAATATATTTACCATTAGGATCTTTCTTGTAAGCATAGGGCGTATATTCAAAATGCATTAAACCTTTGGTATCATCCCATACCCATGCTTCTTTTGTATTTGTTTTAACGAAAATGTTTTGATACATATTATACCTTTTTGAACATCCATATTGGTTCACAAAACTTTTTATCTTTATTATCTTCGGCGAACTGAACACTATTATCGAGAAAGTGTCCGTCTCTTGTGGCAGTTCCTGCACCAGCAGAGTTTGGTCTTTTAGACATTTCCATTCCAATACATCCCAAGTATTCCATTCCACTCTCTACAAGAAAATCATTCATTGGATTTGTTATCTCCAACCATTGTCTACCGGTAGACCATGCAGAATTTGTGTAAACATCTGCAATGTTTATCGCCATCACACCACCAACTCTTAATGATGGTATAATGTTTCCAAGTGTCTTTTGTAGAAAATCTTTATTCCACATATCAATTCCTTTGTATCGAACCCAACTCTGTGTATCGGATTGAGAATACTTTTCAACATTGAAATATGGTGGTGATGTAAATACCAAATCAAAATGTTCTGGATATTGTGAGAAATCAAAATCCTCGGCAGGTGATTTGTAGAAATTTGTTTTCTTCTTTCCTTCAAAGAAACCTAAATTCTTTTCATAAAACTCAACTTGTTCATCATATATCGGATGATTCTCTACTCTTGGATCCAATCCAACATAATGTTCGGTGCATGATGCCGCATAAAATCCAGCAAGTCTATCACCCCATCCCATAGAAAAATCTAATACATTTTTTGCACCTAACATTTCATAAATACACTTTGCAACATTAGGTTTGAATTGGGAACAAATGTATTTACGCAGTCCTAACATTGTTCTCAATTCTGATTTACCGAGTGTTTCCATTTTAAGAGAATACATAGAACCCATGAGTGACTTCATAAACTTATGGTTTTGCCATGTTCTAGCAGGACCTGGTGATACGGATGCATCAACTTCCCAACGGTTCTTTTGTTGGAAATAGTTTGATGCATCGTTACCAGTATTAAGACGACTGAAATATAACTGTTTTCCACCATAAGTCAAAGCATATTTTGGTTCGGATGCTTTTCTTGGAAACCACTCACCTTCTTTTAGAATTTCATTCCAACGAATACCTTTCAATTTTAAGAACTCACTTTGAGCACTTTGGATTGTAATATCCGCATAAGGTAGTGGATATGTCATTGCTATTTCAGCCAGACGGTCTTTGACATATTCTTTATCAAAGTTTTCTTTTATGTATGTTATTTGTTCGGCAGTTATGGATAAATACGGATCCATTCCGTAAAATTGTTGGAAGTAATCTTGTTCCACAAAACACCATTAGTTAATCCATTGAATAAAAACTTCCTATTCTATCTCTCATATCATAAACTATTCTATACTTTGTTACAAATTCTTTTTGGTTGCACACAATAGGTTTACCGTCAATCATAAGAATATAGTCACCTGGCATAACAACAGAACCGTCATTAAAAATTATTTTGTAACTATTACTACTATCAACATTTGATGTTATACCATCCCATTTGTCAATAGCTTCCAGTGCAGATTCTCTTGTTCCGTCAAAGTGATAGGCGGAATATTTTGTGTTTATAGGTTCAACCATAATGAAATCCATAACAATTACTTCCTCATAATTTTTGTTTTAACTTCTTTCATAAATTCCGTATCATCATCGCGTATTATTGGATCAATATATGTTTTTCCATCTTTCGATGATGTCCAAGGATCAGAAATTTCATCTTCTTTTGGCATCATTATTTCTTCCAACAATTCTAAATCACCATGAGTTGCAGTAATGTGATCCCGGATTTGTTTTCTCGTCTTTCTGTGTGCATGAACTTTATCAGATTTTTCAGAAGTTCCTGCATTGCCTATTATAGGATTTTTTCTATATGAACGGCTCATACTAATACCTTTAATAAAAATTAAATATCAATATCTCTCCAATCGCCTTTTGCAATAGTTTTTGTTGCCCACTTACCCATTATGTTTGCATTTTTATAGTAATTATCCTCAACAACAGTTTCAAGTAAAGTAGATTCAAACATAAATGGTCTACCACTAACCTTTGTCATAAATTCGCCACCTTGTCCCATCTTTCTATCATTGAACTTAACGTCTTTGCCAAATCCAGGATACGAATTTTGACAATCGTTTGTTCCAATGAGAATGGAACCCTTACCACCAACTGGTATAAACAGTATAGAATCCTGTTGATACTTACTACCTAGTTTCATTAGGTCTTCTCTCAATCTTCCAGTGTCCTTAATATCAACAACAAAATATACATTTTCTCTGACTTCCTTTGCGTCAGGTGTTCCATAATTTTCGATATATGCACCGTGAACAGCAGTTGCAGCATATCCCATCATTTGAAGATTGGCATATAATTGTCTATTTCTTTTTTGATTGTCACCTTTTGAATATGGTTTGTCCTCAGCTGTAGCACAACCTTCTTTGGAACGAAATGCGGTTATAGTTCCACAATCATGTTCTGCCATATGTTTTGTCAAACGAGCGAGTCCACTCTCGTTCAATTGTTTATCTGGTAATAAATGTTTTAACTTTGCCATAGTTTCTCTCTATTATGTAAAATGTTTTACAATAAATATCAAAATTATTTCTTATCTGTTGAACCGAAACCACCTTGACCTCTATTACTATCGGACAACTCTTGCACTTCTTCCAAGTGAACTTTTGGATATGGTATAACTAATAGTTGAGCAACTTTGTCACCAACAACTGGAATGTTTCCTTCTGTATGTGCTGAATATGGTAACTCAAACCTAACAAGAATTTCACCACGATAATTTGAATCAATAACACCAACCGAATTTTTAAGTGAAACACCTGCTGCTGATTTTGTGATTGAACTCCTTGGGAAAAGTAGTCCAACATAACCATGTGGAATTTCTACTGCAATGCCAGTTCCAAATTCAATAAAAGTCTCGGTTACTCTAAACGATGTTGCAGTCAAATCCATACCAGCATCACCGTCTTGTGCATATTGTGGTGTTATTGCTTCTGGAACTAACTTACGAAATTTTACCGTTAGATCAAAATCATTTTTATAGTTTACTGTAACATTCGGATTTGATGTATGCCAATCCATTTTAACCTCCTACATTCCAAAATAATGCATCATTTGATGCGTGTTCTTTAATAAATGACCAAACTTTTGAGTCATAGTAATCCGAAGATGGAAACGGTGGTTTCTCTGCGGGTTTACATTTTTGTTCAAATTTATATTTTGATAGGAACAATTCTGCTCTACCTTTTTCTCTATCGGTTGTATTATGGCCAACTCTAACACCATATACTTTAGCATCTGGCCATGCCTTTTGTAATCCCCTTGAAAGAACTCCCGAACTTATACAAGACCAAACTTCTTTTGGTTTGATTGGCAATTGGCTAGCAATTCTGGCAACTTCATCAATGACAACAGGATGGTCAAGACCGAATGGTAATAATTGTGTGTCAGGTGTTTCGAGGGCATACTTTTTAGCAACATGCTGAATGTGAGTGAGGAAACCCATAGGAACCTCTATAATGTTTGCACCAATAGATAGTGCTTCTGTTGTTAGTGGTAAGTGTTTTCCTTTTGGAATAACAACGGTTGCCTTCAATCCTAAATCTCTACAAGCATAAGCAAGTGCAACTTGAGCATAGCCAACTCTTGGTGAGGCATAAACCCATTCACGAACATGAGACTGTGATTGAAGATACCGATAAAGGAAACGTCTTTTTGTTCCGCCTGGAAGTAAATCGTCACGAACTACCCAAATGTTTTCATGTTTTTCAATCACAACATTTGGAAGATTTACGGTTACATCTTTCGTTGGGTATTGAAAGAAGTCTGCCATGATTCACCTTATTTTATATTTGATAAAATTCCCTGATAGTATGATTTTGGGCGTAATCCTACAACTTGTTCAACAACTGATCCGTTTTTTTCAAATACCACATTAGGAACCCCTCTGATTCCGTATTCTGATGCAATATCAGGATGTTGATCAACATCTATCATTTGATAATCAACTCCATCATTTTCAGAACGTATCATTTTCATTATTGGTTGTAGTTGTTTGCAAGGTTCGCACCAGGAAGCGGTGAAGTGTTTAATTGTTATCATATTTCTTTAATTCTATTGTTAATAAATTTGTATTCAAATATAATGTATTTTTTTCTAATTAGCAACAAAAAAATTAGAAAAATCGATTATCAACATAATTTATAGTTGGCATATTATCTGACGTAATATCATCATCTTTGAAAGTATTTATTTCATTTGCAGTAAAATCATCCTCGGGCATAGGTATAATCTCTACACCATTATAGAAAATTCTACCGTCTTCAATAACAAGGTCCCCTTTGAATGATGTATCTATATTTAAATCATTGGATATATTTAGCGGTTTTGAATTTAAATAATCAATATGATCATATATTTCTGATATACCATTATTAGCAATTATATTGGGATTACCTTCAGCATCAACAACAACGCCATTTAAATAGGTAATAATTTCATATATTGTTCCATTGTAATCTACCAAATTACCAATGTATTCATTATACTGATCATCAGGAAATATGTAGTTAAAAGTTTCAACTACCCTACCTTTATCGAAAACAAATTTATTTGTCATAAAATTATCTACCCAATCTTACTTTAATATCAACTGTATCTTCTGGTGTTTTTTGAATAGGTTTGCTCAATTTTGCTATAGCCAATAAATCATAATTACTATTGTAAAGACCAACAGTTGTTATGTAGGTTACTGGATTATTGATAAATGCTTTATTTTTTAATCTGCCATTTGAACTATCTACAAATGTAGGATTGCTAGTATAGTTACACTCAATCGGAGCAATACGAACAGAATAATGTGTTATATCTTTATTTCGCAAATTTCTCATTTTTATTGGTTTATTTAAACTAGCGGATCCACTTAAAGATAAAAATAATTTATATGCATTATCACCTGATATATTACTTCCGGTGACAGAATTGTAATTCAATTCATCATTTAAAGTTTTGGCATCCAATACTATTATGCCTGCATTTGGGTATATCTTCCCATATGTTTTTATATTTGAATTAGTTTCATACGATCCAGTTCCGCTATCATGTATTCCATTTGATAAACTACCACTAACTATATCATAATTAGCAAACATATCAGTTCTTGAACACATATCCGTTTGAGTAATGTCACCGGAGTTATCTATTAGAGTTATTGTTTTATTTGATGAAGAAACCAATACATTACTTCCTGTGTAAAAATCATTAGCATAGGATAGACCATTCAATTCAGATAAACCAATTTCAAAGTTTCCTCTATCTATGGCATCTTTCATGTATTGTCTATACATATTTATCACGTATATTGAATCAGATTCTTTATATCCAGAATTATAGCATGAAAAATTATCGGATATGTTATCTAATAACATTAACTTATACTGACTGTATATGTGTCTAGTTGATGAATCCGAATCTTCATATTCTACAAATTTTGATCCAGAACCAGATAAATGACCGTATGCAACTGAAAAATATGAGCTACTTGTATCACATAAATTACAATCTGTTACATCATAATAAAAATCTTTACTAGATGAAGATTGAACAGAACTTGTTAAAAAGCATCCCATTGATTCTAAACCGTTGAATAATCCACTTGCACCAATTATGCTAGTTTGACGAATATCTTTTCTGGAGAACTTTTGGAATATCCGATTTGTGTTATCACCAAAATCACAAGGTTCAGAACTAATAAGTCTTGTGTATGCCGCATCTAAAACAAGAGGATCAGTTAATATAATATCCTGATCTATCAAATCAGTAACAGTTGGTGGAGTTATTCTTCCGTTTAAATATTCATTGTATGCAGTATCATTGAAAACATCTGGACATATAATATAAGTTTTTTCGGATATAGTTACTGTACAATCACAATTTGTTGTTATGAATCTTTCAACAGTTGGTTCTGTTATGGTGGTAAACTCATAACAATTACAATCTATTAAATTAGAAACACGTCTTTGATCGATATATTCCGTGACAGTTCTTTCAGTAAACTCTAATGTTGCCTGAACATAATATGTATTTGGAAATATACTAAATCCAACCAATGATTGTCCGCCTACATCAATTAAAGTTCCGTTCTGATAAACTAAAATATTTTCACGAAACGTATTTGTATCTAAATCATAAATACTCGTATCGGTTGGTATTCCCTGCCCCTCAAATCTGCAACCAGGTTTTCTTCTTAATACTAATGCATAATCTCTCACAGAATAAGTAACTGCTATTCCATCATAACACGGTCTATACGGAACACGTACTCTATCAGTAGACTGTGATATTTTCGTTGCATTTATTATTAAGTCTTCTGGATTTATTTTTATATTACTTATGTTTGTATTATTACTATCGTCATTCCACTTAACAACTAAAACTAAATTTAAATATGGTTTATTACCCTTTATCCATATTTCACCGTTTGATCGTATAAAATAATGATCATTTTCTTTTAATACACCACGTTTACCGTCTTTTATTTGTATTGATATTATATTTTTGTATAATATTGTTTGATTTAATGATATTTTAGAGTTTGTTTGATCGTAAGTGTACGGTATCTTATATTTCCATCTACCATTCTTTGGCAAATCAACCGGCGTGCTATCGAAGTATAATTTATTTCCAGGAAAATCCTCCCATTCAAGATCTGCGCAAAATCTAGGTGTGATTGCAACTGGACCATCTTGTCCGTATTTTTCATTAAAATCTTTATTTAACCAATCACGTAGTCTTCCATTTAAGGAATTTAACATCATTGATGAAAATATATTTTTAACAAAATCTTGTAAAATAAAACTCATTTTATACTTACTCACAAAACGTAATTAAACAATTATATTGCACTTACTACTGCGCCATATTCTTTTGCATCAAATTTTTCTCTAACCATTGCCATCAATGATTTCTCTATTTCTTTTTTATATTGGTCAATAAAATATGGAGTTCCTTCTTCTGCCTTTTCAATTTCTTTTATTGCTTCTAATTTTGTAACACATTTTTTTTCACCAACCAGTTTTGCGAGTTCAATCAGGGCTTGAGTTGTATCACCTTTTTCTTCTATTGCAGTTTCAATTTTTTTTAATGCAGATTTAACTTTTTTATCAAGTCCTTCATCTACTTCTCTTATCATTGTTAATACTTTGCCAGCTTCTTCTAAAAGTTGTTTTCTTGATGAAATGCCCATCGTGTCCTCCGATTATTTACGGGATAATAAAAAATAAAGTCCAAAAAATAACAGCGCTACCGAGTAAAATATAATATCGGTAACGATGTAACTCTTGGTAAGTTTTGTTACTAAAGCAAAAGCCGCATCGAATCCAAGCGGATTGAAGAAAGTCCCTAGTATTAAACATACTTTTGCCAACACATTTTTGTATTCTTTTGGTTTTTTTTCTGACATTACGCCATCCCATTTGTTTGCCTTGTTGTGAAAAATACCATTGTAAATATAAATATGGGATAAATAAAAAAGGGTGATGTTTCCACCACCCTTAATTTAATTCATATCTTATTATGAATTTTTTGCTTCTTTTGCTTCAGCAACAGATGCTTGATTATACGGTGTAATCAATTTCTTAATTGCACTTGCTGCCTTACGAGCAGCCGCTGCATCTTTCTTTTTTGTTGAATTATGTGCAACTGTAAACTCATTGAATAAGTTTGTTAGTTGGGCATAGATTTCTTGTTTTGACATAAAACCTCCTGTGTGTAATACAACCTACATTATTTCCGGTATTGGTAATTTTGCATCGGTTATACTTTGTATAAAAAACTTGCGAATTGTATCTCGCATTCCTGAAACTTTACTTGGTTTATTGAATACAACATCATATAGTTTTTCAAATGATGCCGCATCTGCGATAGTGTATTGGTCTCCCAAAAAGAAATGTATCATTTCTTCTGGCTCTTGTGTTAAGAAACTTTCACTACCTGCAATAGTTTTACCAGCTTTAATAATACTGCCACCTTTACCAGCATAACTTTTTGTTAATCTATAAATTCCCCTATCGTGCCTCATAACATATTTCTCAACTTCAATCGGAACATCCTTATCAGTTTTCTTCAACACTTTGAAATCAACTGCTGAAACAATAGCAGCCATTAAAAAGTTTCTATATGCCTGTTTGTATTTAGACTCACCTTTTGAATAATCTGGTGATGAATATACAAATCGTGTCCAATTAACATTGTTTGATAACATGAAATCAACTTGCACAGGTTCTTCGGTAACTCTGCCGACTATTGGAAACGGAATAGAAACTTGTGAGAACCCACGAAGTGGCTTTGCATCATATCCCATCTTTTCTAATTCTTTTATCAACCAATCCAATACATCGCTCAATTTCAAACCATTTTTAGATGCCAATTGATCTATTGAAACACCAATGTCCAAGTCACCTGATAATTGGTCTGTGGGTTTCTTCCCTGCACTACCGAGTATGAAACAGTCTGTTGCAAAACCAATAAGACCGAGTGGTTTCAAAACAACTGTCTCAATTTTTGAGACAGTTGCCGGTATCTCATTCTGTTTGATACCAACTGCATCGGGAAACATATTCCCACCTTCTGTCAATAATTTCTTTAATTTAATCATGTTATATCAAAAATATGTGTTATAGTTCTTTGGATAATGTGTTTAATAATAATTATACTTTATTTTTATTTTA
>Ga0209229_10001303_pt1 | contig 10300 bp, 25 predicted proteins | sample SanBayMetagenome_FD_187466 | JGI IMG/M metagenome (GOLD analysis project Ga0209229, IMG submission 187466) | Freshwater and sediment microbial communities from dead zone in Sandusky Bay, Ohio, USA (SPAdes) (version 2) | ecosystem: Environmental > Aquatic > Freshwater > Lentic > Sediment... | reverse complement strand
TGCACTTTTGTGGGTTCTTACACAGGCACCCGCAGTACGTTACAAAAACTCTGTAGAAACTCAGAAACCAAACCGCTGGCATGTGGCAGGTGAAGAGAAGTCGGTTATTGAAATGGCTGAGATTATCTCGGATGTCCTTGCGACAGCCTTTGAGATTAACTGGGTGGATTACCACTCAACTCGCCCTGGTCATGACCATCGCTACGCATTGGACTCAAGCAAAATTCATAATGCAGGGTGGGTACCACCTTTCAATCTTGAAACTGCTTTGGAAAAAACGGTTGCTTGGGTAACCCGTGACGAGAATAAGAGGTGGCTCAGTGATTACTGATGTTGGTATTGACCTAGATGGAGTCATATATGACTTCGCTGGTGTTTTTCATGAATTTGTACAAAACCGTTCTGGCATAACTTTGCCTAAACCCGCAAAATGGGATTTTTACAAAGACTGGGGAATGACAGATAAAGATTTTGAAGTTCTTCTTGTAGAAGCCATTGACAACATGAGGATTTTTAACTCTGTTGCTCCAATGGCAAACAGTATTGAAGGTTGGAACTTGCTAAAAGCGCATGACATTAAAATCCATGTGTTAACGCATCGTGGCCATCTTGCATACGGACAAACTGTTCAGTGGTTGTCCAAATACGGTCTTATTCCTGACAGCCTTCATTTTGGTGACAACAAAACAATTTTGAGCACCATTGCAAAAGATGAATGTGCTGCAATTGACGATTACCCGCTGTACTACGACAGATACGAAAAAGCCAACATTTTGTCATTTCTTCGTACACAACCATGGAACGGTGAAAAGTACGCACGGCGAGTAGATGACCTTTTGGATTTTGCTGAAAAGATTGTGACACTAAACAACTCTAAAAAGGCACTTGTTGAACTTCCCAATAAGCGTTCCCGAACCATTGAACCTGCACACCCAATGACCACAAAGTACACACCTCTTAAAGAACAAAGTACGTTTACCAGCACTAAGCAGTGGAATCCACATGAAAATTATTACAAGGGGTACTCAAATGACTGGCGACCAAATGGTAAATAACCGTACTGAAATACTTAATGAAGCCATTGAACTAATCAATGGAGAACGCAACAGCACATACGGTGACCCATTAGACGACTTTGCTACAACAGCATCAATGTGGGAAGTTTATTTAAAGAGAACTATTGACGCTCGTGGTGACCTTGTGGTCAAACCACATGATGTTGCTGTCATGATGAACCTTCTAAAAATTGCCCGAATCTCATGGTCTCCTGAAAAGCGAGACCATTGGGCAGACCTTGCTGGTTATACAGGCTGTGGATGGGACTGTGTAGTCAGGCAAGATGATTAATGGAGACACCCGACTGGATTTCTAAAGGTCTGTGTAAAAACAGGCACGTTGACCTCTGGTACCCACCTCTTGACACAGACAACCCTGATAAGTACTACGGGGTAGCAAGGGAAGTTTGCAGGCGTTGCCCTGTTTGGAAAGATTGTTTAGATGCAGGCATTAACGAAACTTGGGGTATGTGGGGAGGACTCACACCCTTAGAACGGACTGTTTTATTAAACAAGGCACCAAAACCAAGTGCAATAAGGGCACACGGAACTTGGGTACGATACCGACAAGGTTGCCGATGCACGGATTGCAATGCGGTTGCAGAGACCAAGACTGAAAAATTGAATATTAATTCGGTTCCACTCATGACCGAAGAATTGGGTGATTTAGATGTTCTGAGGTTCTTGCTATTCAACCAATAAACCTGTAACCTAGTAGCAGAAACCCATACCAAGGATTTACCCCCGAACACTCAGGTGTTTACTTGGTACGGGTTTTTTGCATTATTGGACGGACATTGGAGCAACATGGTTTATCGCCTTCTCACCGCACTTACCCTTACAGTTACCACCTCATTTGGTGCCTTAACGACAGGAGGTAATGCGCTAGAAGCGAGTACAACAACCGTTGCAACTACAATCCCTGCACCCACAGTACACACCACAGCAGTTAACACAATGCACCCTGAATTGCAGGCACAACTCAAAACAAAGAAGGCTGGTTCAGTACGTTTTTGGGAAGCAGTGTCTTGGTGTGAAACCAATCATGATTGGAAAGACGGTGGTTACTACTCAGGTGGCCTTGGTATGGCACAGTCAGTATGGGTCAATTATGGAGGCAAGCAGTTTGCATCACGACCACCAAAAGCGACCAAGGAAGAACAGATAGTTGTTGCCAACCGTGTTGCTTTCTTTGGGTTCCAAACCAAGCACGTTTATGCAACCCTAGAAGACAGAGAGAACAACCGACCATATTTCCGACCAGCAGTTGGTTGGAAGAGCATGACAAAGTGGGGACGTGGTTGCGCCAACTGGAAGACACGCAAGCCTGTAAGAGACCGCTACACCGAGGCTGGTATGGCGGAGTGGCAAAAAACACGACCATAACTTCGTAATAAGAACCGTTGACAGAAACCGACTAAATAATCTAGACTAGTACTTATGTATAGCAAGACATATAAATGCGACTCATGTAATGTCACACTGACAGTGTTTGTACCCGTTACAGAAAGTCCTACACACCCTTGCTCAAAGCACGCTAATAAAACGAGGAAATTAAATGAAGTTGAAACTGGGAATAGCAAGCGGGGACAGGATATCGCCGCAGAGAGCGACTGATGGTCGCCACCATTGGGGTGGTGCTGGTTGGGTACGTCTTGGACAGTACGAACCCCTGCTAGAAACCGATACTTTTATTGGGACACTCGTATGGAACCGAACACACTTCTCTATACAAACCGATAAAGATTCTGCGCTACATGATGTTGATGTAGTAATCATGCAAAGACTGATGCATGACACACTACCCGCACACATGAAGTTGGCACAGAAAGCGGGTCAAATTATCATCAACGACCTTGATGACTGGTACTGGGGACTAGACACTAGTAACCAAGCATTTGCCTCGTCACACCCTAAGAACAGTCCACACGAAAACATAAACCACTACAGGTCAGTCTTGGCTACAAGCGATAGAATAACCGTGTCCACACCGTACCTACGGGACAGACTACTAAATATGTTTAGAAACTGTCCACCGATTGACATCCTTGAAAACACCGTTGATGTACACCGTTTCAAAGTTCACGAACACATTACAGAAACTAAACCAATTGTTGGGTGGGTTGGTTCCACAAACCACCGAAGTGGTGACCTTGAGACTGTCTCAGGAATAATCCCACCATTACAGAAACTTGATTTGATATCTCTTCAACACAGTGGGGCACACCCCCAAGCACCGTCACTTGCCTCTAAATGGAACATTACAGAAACTTCTGTACTAACTCTCCCTGCCACTGACCCTGAAGATTATCCAAACCTTCTCACCATGGACATTGGTATTGCTCCGTTGAGGGATACCCCATTCAATCATGCGAAGTCTGATATTAAAGTTCTTGAATACTCCGCATCAGGTATTCCGTGGGTTGCTTCAGATTTGCCTGCTTACGACACATTACAGAAACTTTGGGGAGTTGGCAGAGTTGCCAAAAAGAACAAAGCAAAAGAATGGCAAAAACACATCAAAGAGTTGCTTGACCCCAAGGTGCGAGCAGAAGAGGGTCTTGCCCTACGAGAAGCCTCTTGGTCTAGAGACATCCTCGTAGGTGCTAAGACCTTCAACGATTACTTGGCTGACCTGCGCTGACCCATTACAGAAACTTGTGGGAACGCTTGCTTGCGTTCTGACGATGTCATGCCACCCCAAATACCATCTTTGATTTCGTTCTTGACAGCAAAGTCCAAACAATTCTTCTGAACTGGGCATGAGCCACAGATTGCTTTTACTTCATTGATAATTGCAATCGCCTTCTTGCTGTGATTATGAGGTGTTTGAAAGAACATGGTGTTTCCCATCTTCTTACACGAAGCATCGTCACGCCATGCACCATCATCAGGATGCTTCAAAACCAATGCCAGTGTGGCTTTTAAGGTATTTGTCATCTCTTCCATAATTTCTCCAAAATAATTGTTGCAATTTGTTTGCGGTGCCTGTAAGTTTATCGGTGGGAAGGAAGGAACCCAACATGAAAGTAGAAAGACTCATTGAGATTCTTCAGAAAGGCTACAAAGGTACAGATGACCTCTGTGTTCTTTGGTGGTCAAAGCCTGAAGTAGATAACTTGGATGACACAACTTTGACTGACGAAAGTTGGGCAAAGATTTGTTTGGAGTTTGACGAATGGCAAGACGCTGATACCGCAATCAGTGAATGGATTGTTAACGCAGTCATTGAACATTCTGAGGAGGACTAATCATGCCTAAGTATGCAGTCTATGTGACTGAGAATGTCAATCATATGTATGTGATTGAGGCAGAATCAGCAGAAGAAGCAGAGAACATTTACTATCGCTATGACGATGACCAACTAAAGTCAGAAGACTCAGACGGTTCCACAGGATGGGACAGCCCATGGGAAATTACCTTATATGAGGAGGACTAATCATGCCTACATACCGTGTACAAGTAAAGGTTGAACTTGACTACGAAGTTGAGTGCGACAACGAAGCAGACGCAGAAGCCCAAGGCTGGCTGTGGGAGGACTATCGCCAGTTCAGCGAGGTCTACTCCATTGATGTAGAAGACATTACAGAAACCGATGAAGAAGAGGAGGACTTCTGATGGACACCCCCGACTTTTATGACATCCCCATTGGTCGTTACACCACAGAAACTGGTGACTGTGCAGAAGACACCATCTGCCTTGCCTGCGCCAACATCTATGGTCGCAACGACATCTTCCCTGATGAAATCATCACCTACATTGGGTACCCCGATGGGTTCACCTGCGTTGAGTGCGGTTATGTAGTTCCTTGTGACCCTGACCGTTGCACCTGTGAACCTGAAGAAGAGCAGTTCTACACCGTTACAGGAACTGGTACTTATTTTGTGAAAGCCAAGAGTGCTGACGAAGCAGAAACGATTGTTTACGAAGCCATGCTAGGAAACGATAAAAATAATGTGCTGGGTTGTGGCGAAGTTCATCTCGGCGGTATGGTTGTGCAAAGAGGGACACATTACACAATCCCTATCCCCGAAGGTTTCAATGCAACCCTTCACCCAGCACCAAAGGAGCCATTCTGATGTTGACACACGAACCAATCGGTTTTGAAGGAACGATTGTTTGGGAGGACAGCCCTGACGGTCAAGAGTATTACTACATCTCGTTTAGCGAAGCATTGCTTAACCACGAAGGTGAACCAGCAGAACAAGACCTCTACGGAGTCTTTGATGAGTTCATTTTCTTTTATGCGGATTCAGAGCAAGTACAAACCTTGCAGAAGGCAATCGCTGAACACAGAGATTGTGTAACTCTTGAGCCCAACTCAGGTTGGTACATTGACCTGACCGAGCCATACGAGTTTATTTATGAACTTGCGTACGGAGACGACATCGTCCACATGACCATTACCAAAACTGAAATGCAGGAATTGTGACTTGGAAGATTCGTAATCCGTGGGGTGAAGGGCATGACATCAGCGATGATGTAATCCCTGACGAACGAGACGGAAAAGACGGCTACACATTACAGGAACTTCACAACGCAGTGTGGTCTCCATCAGGAGAAGAAATAAACGGTGAGTGGTTCCGACTTGCTGACGGGCGCAAAGCATTGTTGATGTCCATTGATTTGGATTTCATTGATGACGGCAGTATGATGTTGAAAACCGAGGAGGAATTATGAAGGAATATACCATTACACAAACTTACGAGTTGGTAGTCACCGTGACCGTCCATGCTCCTGAAAGCATGAGTGTGGTGGACATTGAAGAAATGTTTACAGACTTGCCCATCAGTGTCACAGTTGACCCCAACTGGGATGAAACAGACTTTGAAGGTGTTGTTTGCTCACCTGACATCTCTGTTGATGGTGTCTACCCATCACCGCTTGTGCCTGCGATTCGTCACAACGGGCAGTTAGTCTGATGCAGACTTTCGTGCCTGAGCGCACTTTTGCAGACATTGCTTTAGTTCTTGACTACAAGCGTCTCGGCAAACAGCGTGTAGAAGTATTACAAATCTTGCGTGCCAATCTTGGTCTCACCAAGGGTTGGGTCAACCACCCAGCATCAAAGATGTGGGCAGGTCACGAAGCAGGTCTCTGCGCTTACGGCATTGCCATGTGTGACGCATGGACTAGCAAAGGCTACAAAGACACCTGCGCTGACAAAATGCGAGAGTTAGTACGACCTAATGCAAACGACCTTCCCGACTGGTGGGGTCGCACCGACATCGTGGAATCGCACCGTTCTAACCTCGTTGCGAAGTTCCCCGAACATTACAGAAACTTCTATCCCGATGTGGTTGACAATCTGCCATATGTGTGGGTAGTCTGACACCAACGCCAACAGGAGGGCAACATGACAGAACAAGAGTTCTACGAACACATTGCAAAGAATTACACAGAGATTCACAAGTACGCACTGAAGTACATCAAGAAGTTGTCCAAGAACGACAGCGCATGGGACAAAGAGTACAACTGTTGGGTTCCTGACTTTGACGAGTGGGACGGCTTTGACGAACACATTGACATGAACTTTTGGGTGAACAGCGAGTACCTTGGTGTACCCGAATACGACTCAAACCCCCACACCGAGATGCAGGCAACCGCTTACTTTTACAAAGACGGTGAACTTGTTCCAGATGTTTATGTAAACATTTGCAAGTTGGAAGGGAAGAAGTGATGACTACCTCACAGCAGATTTCACGATTTATTACAAACCTTGACGATGACAACTACATTGGATTCAATGTCTTTGACAAGTTGTGTGACCACTACAACTGGCAAGGAGCAGTGTTCGGTGACTTGGACATCAGCGCAGTTTTCCACGACAAGTCAGGTCGGGACATTACAGAAACTGAACTTGAAACAATTCGTGAAAACATTGACCTTTACGACATCATCTGTGAGGTTGCAATTCAGCACATCACGGCTGTAGTATCGGAGTACATCGCTAATCAACAGGAGGAAAGCGAATGAGTAAGTGGGTTTTAGACATCCAGTCAGGCACATTGGTACAGGCAGATAACTGTGTAATCTTTGACGATGCCATCCTTGAAAACTACCCGTCTGTAGAAGACGAGCAAGATTTCATTGACTACGCTGAGGCACTCGGCAAGCCCGTACTTCAGTATAAAGACCCAGCACAAGTACACATCAGTTGGGATGCAGAAGATGTTCAGACACTTTGCATGAACATGACAGATGAGCAAGCACTTGAAGCATTACAGAAAGTCTCAAAGCATTTGCGTGACCGTTCTATTGAATACGGTTGGGAAGTGTTGGAGATGCTTCTTTCCATGGATGGTTATGAAGTAACTATTGATGAGGAAAAAGACTAATGCTGGCTTATGTGCTTATCGGTATTGGTGCCATGTGGGGCATCTTGACACTTGCTGGTCTTCGTGAAGAAGAAAACTACATCAAAGAACTTTGCGAGTCTGCTCGTAAGGCAACAGAAAATAAAAAGGACTGACCATGAAAATGATTGTTGTTGGAATGGATGATGGAATCATCCTTGACCTGAAGCGTTGTGTAATCTTTGACGAGGACGCAATCGGGGACGCTGACCAGCGTGTTCTGAACTTTGGTACAGAGGCTGACGCAATCAGTGTTGCTGACCGTCACGGTAAGAAGTTGTCTAACATTTTGGAAGCCTGTGGCTTTGGAGACTTGCATTACAATAACTGTCTGCCATTGACACCTATTGCACTGCGCCAAGAGTTCATAGAACTTCCCGCACTTCTTCCCGACATCCAAGTTGCAGGAGTGGAAGATATTAAAGATGCTTTTGCATGGGGTGCTTCGCTAACTGACGAGCAGTACGCATACCTTTCGGACTACATCCAACAAGATGATGCATTGTGGGCACAGTGGCGTATGTCTGTTGTGGATGCTCTTCAGTGGATGTACACACAACACATCACAGAAAGTGAGAAGTAATGCGAGTATCTGATTGGAACAAGTGGACACGGTTCAAGAAGCGTCTCAGCGTTAGTTTACTTCTTGTCGGAATCTTCATCTCATTCGGCATGGAAGATGGTTCTATCGCTTACGGAGTGTGGGGCATCGTGATTGCAGGAACAGGTCTTGTAATCTTCAACACGATTCGCCCTGACGAATGGGAACATTACAGAAACTAATACTTGATTTCCTGTCATCTGTCCTGTAAGGTGACAGGCGTGGGGGTTCCCCGATTTCTTACACGAGATTAAGTTCTTATACGAGAATGAAAGGGAACCCTTCACATAAACCGACTGATTCTTTGGAGGAAGAAATGAAAGTTGATACAGAAACCGACCAAGTAATTGACCCTTGTGTTTACTGCGGACGCTCAACAGCGTTTGGTTCAGGAGAAGGTCTCTTCGTAAACAGAATCCCAGTTGATGACGACTGGGGTTGCGCAGAATGCTCAGGCTTTGAGTGCGATGAATGCGGAGAACAGATTTACTTGGACTGCGAGATTCGGGTGGAGTACGAAGACGCAGATGGTAACTACCACTACGGCAACTACCACGAAGAGTGCCACAACGAAGACAAGCACGGCTTGAGCATTACAGAAACTGAGGAATAAACAATGTCTTACCCAACCATCATTCTTGAAGAGTCCAATCCTGAGATTGAAGATTGCACAGTTCTTCACGCACTCAAGGATTTGTTTATTCGCATACGACTTCGTGACGGACAAGAGTGGGACTATGTGGAAGTGACCGACTACAGCGATGGAGTTCTGTGGTTCACTGTCAACGGCGCAGTTGACGAACCTTCGTACCAAGTCATGGCACCAATCACATCCGTTGAGACCATCACATACATCTAACCCATTACAGAAACTTTTAGGTTGTGTTTCTGAAAACCGACCGTTATATTTACAACTACCAACTTCCACAGGAGGAAACAATGAGTAACAACACAAGCACATCAGTGGGCATTCACCCGCACGACACACCAATGACAGTTGACCTGCATCCAATGCCTGAATTGCAGACCACCGTTCTCAAGATTTACTTTGGTAAGACGATGAACGGAGTCAACATCTTTCTTACAATGACTGCGCAAGAAGTTATTGCGTTGCTTGAAGAAAAGGTTGCCAATCTGAAGGCGGAGTACCTTACAGAAACTAATACAGATTCTGACGAGTCCACACTTGCGAACATCGCAGAGCAGTTTGACGCTTCACCACTTGGTCAAGTTGTAAATAACATTCTCAACATTACAGGAAAGTAGAGACATGAAAGACAATACAAAAAATGGCTGGACACTCATAGGACGCTGTGCAGTTGACTCAGGTCAACTGATGGTCTGCGACCCTTGTTACATCGGTAACAACTGGAAAGAAAATGAGTTCACATCCAGCACTGACGAAGAGAAAAACGATTTCTCGTATGACGGAGCCTGTGTCACCACATTGCGCCACACCGCAGGTGAACTGGAAGGGGGCACAGCGTGTGTCACAAGCACCACCTATGGAGACGGTCGTTACCCCGTGTATGTGCGCTACGAAAACGGTTCACCTATGGAACTTCGTATTATGCTTGACGGTGCCCTGTTGAGCAACGATGGACGAGTTGTCGGACAAGACGAGTGCCACGACTGCGGTAACGAAATGACCGAAGGCTACTGCGACTGGTGCGCCGAAGACGAAGACGAAGACCTCGGCTGGGTTGAAGAAGTCTGACCCATTACAGAAACTTTCATGTTGCAAGTCTCAACAGAGACCGATACATTTACTCACACCAACCAATTCCACAGGAGGAATACCAATGACAGTTAAGTACCCACAAGCGAGCATTCGCTTGATAGGAGAAGATGGGAATGCGTTCTCAATCTTGGCACGCACCATGCAGGCATTGCGCCGAGCAGGAGTGACCAGTGACGAAGTCACCGCATACCACACAGAGGCAACGGCAGACGACTACGGTCACTTGCTCCGCACCACAATGCGCTGGGTCACTTGTGACGCAGAAAACGAAACAGAAACTGACGCAGACTGCGTGGAGTGTGGTTGCACCACCGACATCTACGCAGACGGAATGTGCGAAGACTGCTGGGACGAAGCAGAAGCAGAGGAGGAATAAACAATGTCTCACGACATCACCGACATCACAGAAACTGACGAGGCAGTCATCATCAAGGTGCCCGTCACAGTTACAACTTCATTTGAAGTTTCAATAACAGTTGCGAAGAAGAATACAAGTGTTGAGGACATCATGTACGCACTTGAGGACATCATGACTTCCACCTTTGAC
>Ga0209229_10001302_pt1 | contig 10308 bp, 7 predicted proteins | sample SanBayMetagenome_FD_187466 | JGI IMG/M metagenome (GOLD analysis project Ga0209229, IMG submission 187466) | Freshwater and sediment microbial communities from dead zone in Sandusky Bay, Ohio, USA (SPAdes) (version 2) | ecosystem: Environmental > Aquatic > Freshwater > Lentic > Sediment | place... | reverse complement strand
TGAGAGGTGGAAATGATTGGAGTACACACTCTTGGGGAGTCGCAATAGATTTAGACCCAGGAAGAAATAAATTGAAAGAGACATCAAAGACTGCTAGATTTGCAAGACCTGAGTACAAAGATATGATTGATATATTCTACAAACACGGATTCATATCACTAGGAAGAGAGAAAAATTATGATTGGATGCACTTCGAAATAAAAGAATAATTATGAAGAAACAAGAAGGAGCTAAGTTAGAAGTAAAACATATTAAAAGACCAGGAGTTCACGCTAAAAGCAAAACCTCTAAAATAAAAGATAGTAAGAATTACAAGAAATTGTATAGAGGTCAAGGAAAATAATTATGGCAAGAATTAGTACATATAATTTAGATGAAAAGGTAAGCGGAGGCGATAAGTGGATTGGTTCAGATTCTGACTTTTATAACAGAACCAAAAACTTTACACCACTTAGATTAGCTGAATTTTTTAATACAAGCGAGTCTATTGATTCTTCTTCACTTCGTTTTTGGTATCAAACACTAGAGCCTTTAGAGGAAAGAGAGTTTGGTACATTTTCATTTAAAACGGAGATTGGAGCTTCAGTTCCATTTTCTAGTATTCAGTCAATACTTGTAAGTAAAAAAACAGAGGGTAATATAAATGTGTCTGATTTCTTACAAGGGCTTAATAGTTCTAAGGTTCTTATACACAGAGGGTCTTCAATAAATGAATACGGACTTTATGAATTAACTGTTGTAGAGGAAGATGATGATGAAACAGAATTCTTTAACTTTACATTAAACTTCTTACAAGGTAATGGAAGTTTATTAGAGGATAAAGGTTATTTACTATCTGTAGTTGATTTTTCATTAAATATCGAAGACAAACATTATTCGCACAATCAAGTTGTGGCAAGTAATACTTGGAATATAACACACAATCTTAATAAATATCCAGCTGTATCTATAGTTGACTCAGGTGATAATGTAGTTGTAGGGGATGTAAAATATATAGATTTAAATAACGTAACAATAACCTTTACGTCTTCCTTTTCAGGAAAAGCGTATCTTAACTAAGAAAAAAAATGGTATACTTAAGTAACATTAATTTAAGCAAGAATCAATTACAGAATGCTGTAATTCATCCTTTAGGAACTGCTCCATCGAGTCCAGTTGAAGGACAGCTTTATTACAACTCCACGACAGGAGTAAAAATGTTGTATGTTTACAATGGTTCCGCTTGGGTTCCTGTTGGAGATATTACAACAATAACATCTACAGAGTCTAGACTTATCGTAACAAACGGAACTACTGGAGACGTTTCATTATCGTTAGATATTGCAACTGTTGTTGCTAATGGCGGAACTGGACTTGTTACAGCTGATTTGTTATACGACTATGTAGCTGGATTAGATGCAGTCTATTCAATCACAGCTGGTACAGGTATATCTGTTACTGGAACTAGTACTGATCCTATTATTACAAATACTGACTTAGGGTCTTCACAAAACATATTTAAAAACTTCGCAGTATCAGGACAAGACACTGTTATTGCTGATTCAAATAACGATACATTAACTTTAGCGGCTGGATCAAATGTTTCAATTACGACTAATTCAACTACTGACACTATTACAATATCTTCAACAGATACTAATACGACTTATGATTTAACAAATACTTCAGTATCAGGAGGAAGTCAAATTAATCTAGTCCCATCATCTGGAGTTACAGACAATGTCCAAGTATTAGGAACTGCAAGCGAAATTGAAGTAAGTCACGCAGCAGGAAGTATTACTATTGGATTGCCAAATGATGTTGTAATCGCTGGTAACTTAACAGTTGTCGGAACAACCACTACAAACAATGTAGAGACCGTTTCTACTTCTAATGGTGTTATCTTCGAAGGTAATGCTGCTGATGGTAATGAACTTACATTATTAGCTGGAACATTAACAGGTGATAGAACTGTTACTCTACCTGATGCAACAGGAACATTAGCACTAACAAGTGATATTGGGAATGGTACATTAACCGTTACAGCTGGAACAATTATGTCAGGTGGTGGTAGTTTTACTGCAAACCAATCTGGAAATAGCTCGGTTACAATTAATCACGCATCTGTATCTAGAACAGATAACACAAGCGCTGCTTCTCCAGCATTCGGAGCTACATTTACAGCTATTGATTCCATAACAACTTCAACAGAGGGTCACGTTACTGCTGTAAACACAAAAACAATTACAATACCTTCTACTTCATCTTTTTCAGTAGCAGCTACTATATCTGCATCTGGACCAGTAAATCACACATTAGGTGAAGATGTAATTGTACAATTGTTTGACACGAGTACAAAAGAAACAGTATATGCAGATGTTGTAAGAACATCAGCGTCAGTAGTTACAGTAACATTCGGTCAAGCACCAACAAATCCTATCAGAGTATTGATTACAAAAATCGGATAAAAAAACATAATAAAATATGTCTCAAAAATTTAAGAGTGAATTAGAATTACAAGCCTTAAATAATGCAACTACGGATACTGATAAATTCTTGGTATCCGATAGTGGCATTGTAAAGTATAGAACAGGTGCAGAGATGCTTTCTGATTTAGGTGTTGCTCCTGGAGTAGCATCTAATATACAACACCAAGTTAAAGCTGGAGTAGCAATAAATAAAGGACAAGCAGTATATGTTACATCAGCAGATGGAACAAATATGGTTGTAGGTTTAGCTTCTAACGCATCTGAAGCTACCTCATCAAAAACGATGGGATTATTAGCATCTACTGTTTCTATAAATGGATTTGCAAATGTTATAGCTGAAGGCTTACTTGCAGGACTAAATACAATAGGTGCAACAGCAGGAGATCCTGTTTGGTTAGGTACAGGTGGGAATTTAATTTACGGATTAATCAATAAGCCATACGCACCAGCTCACTTAGTTTTTATTGGTATCGTAACAAGAGTTAACTCTAACAATGGGGAGATATTTGTAAAGGTTCAGAATGGATTTGAATTAAAAGAAATACACGATGTAGATTTAATTACAACAACACCCCTTAATGGACACTTATTAGGATTTAATGGTACATTATGGGTAAATAAAACAATAGCTGGATGGTTAGGTTATACTCCAGCAGATGCTTCTCATACTCATACATTTGACTCTTTAACTGCTAAGACATCAGGTACAGGTACTTATCAAACTACAGGAGAGTTTATACAAAATAATGGTAAATATGTCAGAGATAGTTACTACAGAACTATAAGTGGAAGAAGTGATGCTTATTCTGGAGGAAGCGAAGGATGGTATACTGTTGCTCAAGTAACTTTAACAGGAAATTGTAGTGGATCTGTATTATATGGTACTCTATATGACCACAGATACAATGGGGCTGACTCTTATCAAATAGCTGTAGTAGCCAGAGCTGAATGTGACTTTGAAAGTAATAACCAATCTCACTATGTGAATGTTGGTTGTACAATTCTTGGTAGCACAAATTACACTAACTATAGAAGTAAAATAAGAGTAGTTTTAACTACTTCAACTACTAACAATAGAACTTACCAATTACAGTTTTTTGAAACTGCTTGGAATAATGATGCTTGGCAATTAGAAACTAATGGTTGGACAATCTATAATTCTCCACAAACAGCATCTCCTGAAGTAGGGACACCTTTAGTTAACTATGTGTCTAATCAAAATGCCGATTATCAAAAAGCAAATACAGCCACATACTCACCTATATATTATGACACAGATGACACGGCATATTATTTAAATGCGAATAGTACTTCTAATTTAGCTAGCACTTATATTGCGGGACATTATTATGGAAGTTACAATGCTAACAACATTTTGTTGAAATGTTCATCATCTAGCGCTTCTTATATGGGAGTTTTAGGACAAAGTAGTTCTGGCGCATTTGGATTTCAATTATTTGGAGATGGAAGTAATTACGGATTTTTAAATGGTAATTGGGCAGATTGGGATATACGCAAATCAATAAATGGTAATCTATATCTAAATAACCAAAATTCATATTATTACGCAACAGATACTGCTTATCTACTTAGGGTGTATGGGACAGTTGATATGCGTTCGCCTCTTTACTATGATAATGATAATACTGGATATTATTTAAACCCAGCATCAACTAGTAATCTATACACCGTAAATGCAACAAACTATTTAGTTACACCATTAATATATAGTGGTGGCGGAAGCGTATCTTTTGGAAATGACTTGCAACTTAGTGGTAATTATTTACGATTTGATGAAAGCGGTGTTAGATCTTGGAATCAAAGAGCTTCAGGAGGCAATTTAATTTTAAACAGTGGGGATGGTAATGGAAATCTTATTATAAATGGAAATTCAGTACTAAATTCATCAAACTACACTACTTACACAGATCCTAGATTATATAGAGGAGTTAATGCATTTACTAACTTTCAATCTTTTGTATCTACGCCAGGCACAGTAAGGTTTGACCAAGCTAATGCTACAGGCGGATTTAGTAATGCACCTGGTGGATATACTTATGGTGGAGTACTTAGTCTTAGAGGAGACAATTTTGGTTTCCAACTTTGGGGTTCTCATACAGGGGATTTTTACTTTAAAACACAATGGCAAGATGACCAATATAGTGGGTGGAGGGAAGTAATTCATTCAGCTAATATTGGAAGTCAGTCTGTAAGTTACGCAACTTCAGCTGGAAATGCCGATACATTAGATGGGCTACACGCTTCATCATTTTTGACTAGCTACTCTGAGACTGACACATTACTAACAGTAACTGGAAGAGGAAATACTACCACTACTCAAATAGGAGCTGTTAACTTTTTTGACACAAATGTAGGTACTTACAATGTTAACTTAGGCTCAGGAGGTTCGGAAGGAAGAGGTTTGGTGGCAGGGTATTCAGGGGGTTCCTATGGGGGTATTGGATACAATGTTAGACATACTACTACAGGAGGAAACTGGATTGCTCCTGGTACAGATACTTCAACTTATTTATTGTTTACAGCAGGAGGGTTTTCTTTTCTAGGAGCAGCGGCAGGAACTGCTGGAAGAACCTTATCTTACACTACTTTAGGAAACCTTAACAGTGGAGGCCTTTATGTACCAATAATGTATGATTTAAACAATACTGGATATTATTTAGACCCAAGTTCTACATCATATATTAGCAGTCTAACCGTTGACAACACTATTAATGGTAATATATCTGGATTAGCTGGCAGCGAAACATTATCCACTGTGACAGGAAGAGGCGCAAGTACTTCTACTTTTTCAAATTTCAATGGAGGATTAACGGCGGCAAAAACGTCAAAAGGAACTTACGGTATTCAGATAAAAGGAGGGTATTATGGAGCTCCAAGGCTACAACTTTACGACTTAGCCGCAGATAATAATGCTCATCTTGGACTAGGTGTAGATATGTCTACTAACTCCTACGAGTTTTCAAATTATTTTCCTAGATATGCTGGGTATGGAAGATGGTCTGTAGGTTCTTGGGCTGGAGATTTTGGATCAGGTCAATATGTTTCAGGTTATAATGAAAAATTATGGATTAACGAATCTGCTTCTCAGTTTAATGTGCAATTAACTAGCACAGTAGATATGAGAGCGCCTATATTTTATGATTCTAACGATACAGGTTACTATACAGACCCAACTAGCACTAGTAGATTATATAGACTACAAGTAATAGGTGATTGGGCTGGATCAAATCCAAACGAAGGTGCAATAAATATAAGAGGACAATATCCGTCAATGACTTTCAGAAATACCGCTTCTGGTAATATGTGGTTAAGACATATGGATGGGTCAGGAAATATACAGCACTATTTTGCTCCAAGTGGTGCAGATGCTAATAACTGGAGCATAAAACACACAATGTTTACTAGCGGGACATTTTTTTCCGCAGCGGATATGCGTTCGCCGATTTTCTATGATTCAAATGATACGGGGTATTACGTTGATCCAGCAAATTCATCAACATCAGCTGTATTTAATGGAAAAATAACAGGTAAACATATTTATAGAAGAGAAGTAGCTAGCGGAAGTAATCCTGTAAAAACTTATGAAGGAGTTTTAGCTACTCGCTCTGATAATGGAGATGCACATACTTACTATGTAGTTGAGACCAATGTTGCTCAGGACTCTTTCCAAATGGGAGGGTTTTATATAGATTTGTTTAACGGCTATAGCGCAACAAATCAAAAAACAACCATAGGTATAGCTGGTTATTGGAATCCAGAAAACAATGGAGGATTTATTGGATTTGAAGCGACATCTACCAATCCAAATGTTACACCAAACATACAGGTAGTTAGAAAAAATAGCACAGGAAACACGTGTTTTATAATTACACTTGTAGGGGATAATTATCCAATTATAGTAGCTAGAGATTTATACCTTGGATACATAGCTAATGATACCTCTTCTCCTGACTACGGAGACAACTGGGTTATTGTAGGAACTAATGATATTTCGGGGTACTCAAATAATGATACAATTGTTTGGAATACATCTCCAACTAGAACTGGTGATAATGCCTCTGGTACTTGGGGAATAAATGTTACAGGATCTGCTGGAAGTGTTGATTTCAATAACTTAACAAATAAAACAGGGGGTACAGGAACATATACAACATCAGGTGATTTTAGAGCACCTATTTTCTATGATTCTAATGATGCAAACTATTATGGTAATTTTGCTGGTCAGTCTATTTTTAATACGCTTAAAATAGGTAATAGTGGTACTTTTAATACTGGAACAAATTATGCATTGCAGTTATCTCACGATAACAGATATTTAATAGGTCTAGCAAATACATCATATAGTACTTCATATTATCCTTGGATTGTGAACGATGGTTGGAACGGATATGAGTCATTAATATTCCACTTTAATGGTATTGGTGATAGGTTCTATTTTAACAGATTTGGGCAAATGCAAGCCGACGGAGATATGAGATCTCCTATCTTCTATGACTCAAGCAATACAGGGTATTATGTTAATCCTAATGGATCAAGTATATTTAATTCTGGAGATCAGTATGTACTTAGACTTCAGCATGAGGCAGCTGCTGGTGATTTTGTTGATGCTCTTTATGTTCAAAATAACGAATCAGGAGGTAGAGTACAAATAGGTATGTCTGCTAATGGGTCAGATGGACAGCATCATAGAGCTTCTTTAAGAGCTTACAAAGGTAGTGGAGATTTGGAAGGAACATTTGGAATAGCCTTAAGACAAGCTAATACAACACACGTTCAGAGACTAACATTGACATCTCCTGGAGATTTAACTGTTGACTCGTCTATGAGGGCTCCTATTTTCTACGATTCAAATAACACAGGTTTTTATGTTAATCCAGCAGGGAGCAGCAATGTAAATAGAGTATTTTATAATGATTATTTAGTCAGTCAGAATTCTGGCGGAATAATGGGTGATTATAATATAAACGGAACTAGCGACAAAGTTATTTGGACTATTGGAGAATCTTGGCCTTTGGCTAATATGTATGGGTTAGGTTACTCTTATGGAAATGGCTATGGTCATCATCTTGTAATAAAAAACAATGGTTCGGTTTATCATAGAATTTCATTTGCTAGCGAAGGCGCTTATTTCACAGGAACAGTTACAGCTAGCGGAAGCTCTAGAGCACCAATATTCTATGATACAGATAATACAGGTTATTATGTTGACCCAGCTAGTGGGGCTAATTTGTATGATTTAACTATATCTGGAGCTTCACAGAAGTACTTGTATATAAATCCAGGTAATGGATATGAAGCAATGGTTAGATATAATGGAGGAAGTGGGTCAGGCTGGTATGTTGGTAAAAGAACTGCAAATCAAACTGTTAATACAACTGATTTTCATTTTTTCTCAGAAGCAGCAGGAATGACTGTGGCAGGAATAGATACTGGAGGAAATATATTCTCTACTCAATCTGTTAGAACAGGCGTTTTCTATGATTTAGATGACACATCATACTTTGTTAATCCGGCATCGTCAAGTAAATTCAATAATGCTAACTTTACTGGAAACTGCTCTTGGTTTGGTGGATATGGAGGCGGATCTGGCCCTGGTCTTGGATTTGAAAACCAATCTACATTTGCAAGAATGGCATTTTGGGGATTAGATTTCTGGGATTGGAATACCGGAAGTGCAATGACTATCAATAATGGATATGTTTTAGCTAGTGGGGATTTTAGAGCACCTATATTCTATGATTCAGACAATACTGCTTATTATTTTGATGGAAGTAGCACTGGAGATTCTATAAGATGTGCTGGAGATATTGTTGCTTACTACTCTGACGAAAGATTAAAAGACAAAAAAGGCAATATTGAAAATGCACTAGAAAAAGTATTATCTTTGAACGGTTTTTATTACGAACCAAATGAGGTAGCACAAAGCCTAGGGTACAAGAAAAGATTAGAGGTTGGTGTATCAGCTCAAGAAGTTGAGGCTGTTTTACCAGAAATAATTAAAGATGCTCCAATTGGAGGTGATTATAAAACTTTAGATTATGGTAAATTAACACCACTATTAATTGAAGCGGTAAAAGAACAACAAGCTCAAATATCTGAACAACAAAAACAAATAGAAGAATTAAAAGAATTAGTAAATAAATTAATAAATAAATAAATTATGACTTACACTTGGAAAGTAACAGGAGTTAAAACTACAGACACAGAAAACGTAACCGATGCTATTGTTCAAACTTATTGGCAAAAAATCGGTACAGATGAAAATGGAAATGAGGGAACATTCTCAGGAGCTACCCCTTTCGCTAAATCAACAGTTAACCCAGAAACCTTTGTACCTTATTCTGAATTAACAGAGGAAATCATCTTAGGATGGATTCAAGGAGTTGTTGTTGGTGATTATGAAGCTCACGTTAATGCTCAAATCCAAAAACAAATTGACGCTAAATCAATCAAAGAACCAGGATTACCTTGGGCTCCAGCTGAAGCAGTTGAGCCAATCGCTCCAGAGGTTGTTGAGGAAGAAGCTCCAGTAGTAGAAGAAACTGCAAAAACATCTTCTAAAAAATAATATGGCTTTACAGGGCGAAGGTCAAATAAGTTTTAGTAATATCGCTGGCGAGTTGGGGTCAAGTACTCCATACTCGCTTAGAGGTATGTCTGATTTTGCTGGATTTGGTACACCTGACACTATGAGCGAATTCTATGGGTATGACGCTGGAGGCGGAGGCGGAGGAACTACATTAACGCAATTCTTTATTACAAATGTATATTCTGGGAATCCGTATGGCCTTTGCTCTACTTCTTGTGAAATTCCAGCTTGGCACACAGGCTCAATGGGTTCACCAGGTATTGGTGATACTGTTTATACAGATTCTGCTGGCACAACCCCTTTAACTGCGGGGCTTTATGGATTTTATGAAACTCAATATGGCCCAGCTAAAACAATTATGGGATTATCAAAAGCTGATAATGGAGAAGTGCTTAACATATACTACTGTTAAACGCATTATAAATATAAAATTGTATATTTGCAATTAATTAATAATTAAAACCAATTAAAATGGAAAATCAAGTTAAATTAACTCAAGAAGAATTAGAAAAAGTAGTAGGTATCAAGAAAGAAATTGACGGAAGACAATTTGAACTAGGTAGAATTGAACTTTTAAAATCAGAAATTATTGCTGGTGTTTATGAGTTTAACAAACAATTAAACGATGTTCGTGTCGAGTTATCAGATAAATATGGTGACTGCGAAATTAATCTTGCTACTGGTGAAATAACCAAGAAAGAAGAACAAGAAGAAACTAATGGCTAAAATAAAAACATATACCATTGATAATATCATATCTGATAAAGATGTGGTTATTGGTAGTGATGCTGACAACAGCAACGAAACAAAGAACTTTCAGGTATCTGACCTTAGACAATATTTATTGTCTGGATTGGAGCCTCAAACTGGAGGTAACTTAAAGATTACAACTATTGTTAGTAATAATGTTTTATACACAACTCCACAGTCTTATTTTAATAGTTCTGTTACCCCAATAGTAGTGTTGAAATATGAAATCATATTCTTAATACTAAATGGTAAGACATTTATCTTTAGAAAGAATAATGACACTTATGGTGTTGGGGGTACTCAAACTGTAAACTCAGACTTTACAGAGGTAGATACAACTGCAACAATAAATGCAAATCTTCAAGATTTAGATTCAGTTTTAACAGAAGGTAATATATCTATTCAAAATGCTAAATTGGGAAGTTTGTATATGTATAATCCAAATACCCCATCAGGTGGTGGATATGTTTATATTACAGG
>Ga0209229_10001301_pt1 | contig 10319 bp, 26 predicted proteins | sample SanBayMetagenome_FD_187466 | JGI IMG/M metagenome (GOLD analysis project Ga0209229, IMG submission 187466) | Freshwater and sediment microbial communities from dead zone in Sandusky Bay, Ohio, USA (SPAdes) (version 2) | ecosystem: Environmental > Aquatic > Freshwater > Lentic > Sediment... | reverse complement strand
GTGAAGATCGGCTGGTCGACGAGCTCACCCGTATCCGGGTCCACCACCTGGGCCACAGGGGTAGGCGGCAGGCGGAACTTCTGCTCCGCGGTGGCCACGCTGCGTGGGATGTCCTGGTATCGCTGCGCCCATCGGTCGTCTCGGGCCGCCGAGCTCGCTTCCATCATGGCGCGCAGGATGTTGACCACCGCCCCGCCCTTGGCGCCCGAGGCCACCAAGCTGGCCGCCATCACGTTAATGGAGTCGTGCAGCGCCTCGCCGCGCAGGATGTTGCCGGTGAGCACCCGCAGGCGCTCGTCCTGCTCGCCCTCGACCATGGTGCTGGTGGGCCGGTGCTCGGCCGCTTGCTGGCGCAGCTCGTCCAGGTCCAGCCCAAAGATGCCGACCGCGTCCTCGAGGCTGTATCGGTTGGCCGGGTTCCAGTACTCGACCTGCACCTGCCAGGCGCCCGAGTCGCGAGGTTTCTGGTTCTGCCCCGTCGGCAGCCGCACGTAGCGCACCGCGTTGTTGCCGGAGCGATCCGCCTTGATCAGCCCGCGCTCGGCCATCGCGGTCACCACCCGGGTGACTAAGTCCAGGTTGCTGCAGTCGGGGTCCGACCTGTCCAGCAGGATGCCGATCTGGCGCTTGTTGGGGCTTGTCTCGATGCCCCAGCTCGGCGTGCCCTGCAGGTCTGCGGGCTCGACGTCGTCGGCCACCAGGGCCAGCAACCTCGCGAAATGGCTCTTGCGCCGGTGGAGCTCGCCGTCCGAGTCGCGCCGCATGGCGGCGACCGAGAAGTAGGTGTTCTGGCGTGACCAGGAGTCGACCTCCTGGGCCATCGTGGCCGCGTTGTAGGGCTTGCCCTGCCAACTGGCGTCGGACCCGTTGGGGTTACCGATGAACGCATTGACCCAGACGGCGCTGCCGTTGGGAGCGGCCTGCAGCAACTCACGAAGGAAATCGCTGTTGGCGACGGCGCCTGATGAGCTAGACACCTCGGATGTGGTCATCATTCCGGCTTCGTTTCCAGCGGTTCACAGGTGTAGGTTGACCCGGCGCGAGTGTGGTGAAGCCGCTAAGCCCACGCCCTCAGGTGGCCGCCTGTGCCGGGTCAAATATGGGCATTGTGATACTTGCGCAAACTCAATTGCGCCGGTATCAGGTGCGTGATACTTTGCGACTAGAATTTCCCGATGGCTTACGGCCCAAGATGGCCTTATCTGCCTTCAGTCGTCCACCGCTGAGGTGTTCTATGCGTAGCTGCTGCAGACGCGGTACAGAGCCGCGTGCTCGCCACATGCTGATCGTGGGTTGCGTGACCCCAATCGCAGCCGCAGCCGCGACCTGGGTGCCCCAAAACGTGATGACTTGATCGACGTGCATGTGTGAATGTGTTGTGAATATCACAAAGAGGTCGGCAGTGTACTGCATGGCCATCAGCCTTGTGAAGTCTTGCAAGTTGTTGTTTTTACGAATGAAGAACGAGAGTGATCTGCAGCATGAAAAAACCCGTCGAATCTGATAGGTCTTTTGCGAAGTGGGCGAAGTCGGCGACGATAGGCGAACGGATCCGCTGGCTCATCGAGTCCAGGGGCTACAAACAGACCGAACTCGCCGCCAAAATGGACCTGACTCAAGCCACCATCAGCAACTGGATCACGGGCGCTTCTCGTAAGCCCAACGCCCCCAGCCTCCTCAAGCTCGCCGCCGCACTGCAGTGCAACCCGCAGTGGGTCATCGACGGAACGGGTGATCCCTGGCAGATGAACCAGATGACCCAGGAGTCCGAGCAGGAACTGCTCGAGGCCTTCCGAGCGATGGAGCCCCAGGCTCAGGCCGCCTTGATTGCCGCAGCCAACGCGATGCGCAAGTAGCTCGCGAAAGATCACATTGTTGATAAAACTGTGTGGTCTTGTCTGTTCCTGAATATCACAAGCGTGATACATTACAGACCTGGCCCGGCAGTTCCGGGACGCGACAGGAGTCCGATGTGAGTGAAACGATCCGACTGACAGTGAAGCACCGAGTGCTGCACTTCCCCCGCGGCGGCGTCAACTACGACGCCAATCCAGTCAAGTACGACTGCCCCGACACCCCCTCGCTGCTCGTGCGCTACTACGACAGCGGCGACTGCGACACGATCGCGTGGCCGATGCCCAAGCGCAAGCTGCCCGAGCTGCGCAAGCGCCTTGCCCGTGCCTTGTACGACAAGCGCGAGACCAACAGCTTCTTCCCCGCCGACGCGATCATCGAGCTGCCCGACGGCACCGTGTTCGATTTCGATTCCATCCTTGCCGGAGCCTGAACCATGATGCGCAATTTTCAAGTCGCCACCGTCAAAGTCGCCGGCATGATCGGCTACCAGATCCACGCCCTGTACCGCGACTGCAGCGACAGCATGTACGAAGTCATCGCGCACGCCGCAGTCTTCCGCGACAAGGCTCGCGCCGAGCGCTTCCTGAAGAAAGTCTGCGCCAGCGGCCAGTTCAACTGGCAGTACTGGGGCGTGCCCCAAGACAACTTCATCAGCGGCACCGAGGCCATTCAGGGCCGAGTCGCCCCGTTCTCTGTTCTTTGACCTGGAGTATCACAATGCCTGTATCGCACACCCCTGGACCGTGGATCGTCGGTGACGATTCAGACCCCTTGATCTTTTCGCCCAGCGCGGGCGACTACGTTGCCCAGGTGGCGGCCTACGACAGCCGTCACCGCCTGCGCCCCAGCTATGCGGCAGACGCCGCGCTCATCGCCGCCGCGCCCGACCTGCTGGCTGCTTTGCAACTTTGCCACCGCTTCATCAACGGAGGGTCTGGCTTGTATCCCGGCCTTCACCACGAAGCCTATATCGCCGCCCGCGATGCCATCGCCAAAGCTACGGGAGCCTGACATGCAAGACCAACTCCTCGCCCAGGTTGCCAAGCTGCCCAACACCACGGTTGCCCCCTATCGCCATGGCGGAGGCGTGCTCATCACCGAACAGCTCCGCAACGGTGTGCGCATCACGGGCGTCTGGTTGGACCGCCCGCGAACTGTCCAGTACCTGCGGGAATACCTGCAAAAGCGTCAAGGAGGCTGAACCATGCGCAACAACAACTTCCCCGCCGGATCCACCTACACCAACCTGACCGACGTCAAGAACGCCTGCAGCGGCGGCTACCAGGATGCGCTGCACGAGGCCAGGCGCGAATGCGGACGCGGCACCTACGTCAGCCGGGGCCGGCACTTCAAGGCCCTGCGCAACGACGAGCTCGTGGCCGGTGAAGCCGAGTGCTGGCCCTGGGACGGCACGCTGAAGGGTCTGATCGAGGCGATCAACGAGGCCCGCTTCCACTACCAGGCCGACTGCCTGGTGATCGAGGGCGGCATCAACTACGCCCTCAATCCGCGTGACTACGCCGACTGCGCCTATGACCCCTGGGTCGGCGAGTGGGCGGTCACCGTCTGGCGCAAGCCGGGTGTTGACTTCTAGTATCACAATGGTGATATACTGCAATCACTGACCCGGCAGATTCCGGGCGCGACAGGAGTCCACAAACCATGTCCTACGTCACTCACCAGTTGCCCAATGCATACGTCACTGCTGGCCCCTGCACCAGACTGTTGTCTTCGCTGCTGATGCGCGAAGAATTCGGCAAGACTGATGGTGTCGACAACCTCGACGCTGCGTATTGCCTCGACGCGACACCCCTGATCGTCGCTGGTAGCACGCAGTGTGGCGTTGCCGTTGTCGGCACATCTTGCAACCTGCGTGAATGGACAGGCGAAGAATGAAGTGTTGACACCGAATATCACAATGGTGATATACTGGCGATGCCAGCCGGGGGCTTCCCGGTCACGACAGGAGTCCGACAGATGAGAGTTTCCAATCGCTTCACCCGCGGCACCGCCGCTTACAAGTGCGGCTGCTGCGGCCGCTTGACCCGCGACACCGGCCGCGGTGACAACGAGCTGCTGCGCATGTGCGCCGAGTGCTTCGACCTCGGCGGTGAGGAGAACCACCTCTCCGACACCGGCGAGTTCTACGACAGCAAGCAGAACGTGCTCTCGATGATCGCCTACATCGAGTCCAAGGGCGGCGACGCCTCGTGCTGGGACGAGCTGAAGGCCAAGGCCAGCGCCTAACCGGAGTTATCACAATGCCCATGTCTCAAGAATCTTTTCTCGCGATCGTCGACCAGAACATCGCGATGTTCAGAAGTTACGAAAGCCCCTACGGCCGCGCCGTGCTCGCCGAGTACGTGGCCGGCCGCGCTGCTGCTGTCCAGGCCTTCGAGGGTCTGCGCTCGTGGAGCGAAGTCCCCTACCGAGTCACCCAGCACCTGCAAGCGATGCCCGACTGGGGCACCCGCGGCACCTGATTCAACACCCCGGAGACGACCATGAACCTCAGCATCACCCCTCCCCGCCTCGTCAACAGCCGCGTCATCGGCCGGGCCCCTGCCCACGGTGACCTGCGCGCCTGGGACGAGATCTTTCCCGACGGCACTGTGAAGTCCTTCGAGGAGTTCCACCACGTCATCACGCTGGCCACGTTCGGCCCCATGGGCACCGTCGGTGTCCGACAAACCGCCTAACCAACTCAAGGAGACGACCATGAGCCGCAGCAACCCCATGCACCACGACGTGCTTCGCCCCAAGTTCCGCAACGCCTTCGCCAGGCTGAAGACCATGGGCGTGCCGGTCTACCAGCACCCCGACGACAACGGCAACTTCTCGATCGACGCCGAGGCGCCTGACGCTGAGCGGTGGGTCGACTACTACGGCAACCCCTACCGCGAAGACCTGGTCTTCGGCGTCCACCTGGACCTGGAGCGCGAGCTCCAGAAGCGGCGCCTGTTCGCCGAGTGGGTCAACCCCGGCCGTCTGGCCGTGTACGAGGGCTGAGCATGACCGTCCTGTCCAACAGCATTCTGCAGGCCCGCCTGCCCAGCGGCAACGCCGCGGTCTACGAGCTGCAGCCGCAGCACCTGAACCTCCAGCACTGGGGCGTCTCGCTGAACCAGGCCGCGATCGAGCACGGCCGACAGCTCGCGCACGAGCACGAGGGCCGCTGGTACAAGCCGGGTGGCTGGGAGGAGATCACCGACCTGCGCACGATCGCGCTGCTCGAACGCTCGCCGGAGGCCTGGGCATGAGCTCCCTCGAGAAAGCCATCGCCATCGCGGCCTATGCCCACGAGGGCCAGGTCGACAAGGGTGGCGCTGCGTACATCCTGCACCCTCTGCGGGTGATGATGGCCGTCGAAGGCGAGTACCTGCAGATCGCCGCGGTGCTGCACGACGTCCTCGAGGACAGCGACGTCACGGTCAAGGATCTGGCCGATGCCGGCATCCCGCAGCCTGTCATCCTTGCGGTGATCGCGCTCACGCGTCTGCCAGGCATGAGCAGGAACGACGCAGCCAGGATGGCCGCCAGCAATCCGATCGCACGGGTGGTCAAGATCGCGGACCTGGAAGACAACATGCGGCTTGATCGAATCTCGAGCCCGACGCCCGAGGACTACAAGCGCGTGGCCGAGTACCGGTCGATCCGTGAACAACTTTTTCACAATGCCTATTGACGCAGGTATCACAGTTGTGATGTAATCTGTTTTGTCGACGGTGCAGTCGACACCGCCCCGGCGGCTCCGGGCGCTCCGAAAGGACACACGATGAAGCTCTCGATCCTGATCAAGAACGTGTACGGCAACACGCTGTACTACCCGTTCAACGACGCCGCCCGCTCTCTTGCCGCCATCGCCGGCAAGAAGACGTTCTCTCCCAAAGACCTGCAGATTGCTTACACGCAGCTCGGCTTTGAGATCGAGTACCTCGACGCCGCGTCGTTCAAGAACCACATGCTCGAAGCCCTTGCCGCTTGATCACCGGAGTACATCACTATGAACGCAGCTCAACTGGCCCAGTACGCCGTAAGGCAGACCAACAAGTTCCACGGCGTGCTGGCCCCGGCCATCCTTCGCGAGCTGGCATACGCCCAGGTGGCGCACTGGCTCAACGCCCAGGACGAGGAAGTGCTGCCATCCGCAGCCAAGACCGCCATCGCCGCCATCGCCAGCATCGGCGCACTGATGAGCGCCTGATCAGGAGTATCACAATGCTGACACCTAACCCCGCTCTCCTCCCCGCTGCCAACTGGCAGACCCCCGTGCGCGGCTCCAACGACCAGGAGTACCAGGTCTACCTGGCCTGCGCCGACAACGGCAAGGGCGGAGACATCACCCGCGGTGGCGCACCGCTCAAGAGCTACGACGAGTGGCTTGCTTCTTGATCAGGAGACACAGACATGAACCTCGCAAACGTCGTGATGATCGCTGAGGGCGCCATGCCCGCCGACAGCGAAGAGCAGTACCTCGAAGCCTGGCAACAACTGATCGACACCGGCCTGTGCTGGCGGCTGCAAGGCTTCTTCGGCCGCACGGCCACCGCCCTGATCGAAGCCGGCCTCTGCGCCCCTGCCAACTAAGGAGACACACCATGACCAACGCATCCAAGATCCAGATCGGCCGCGTCGTGCGGTACTTCGGAGGCTACGGCAACGTCGACGGTGTCGGCGCCATCGTCGCCATCCACGGCACCCCCAGCAACCAGCCTGTCGAGACGATCGGCGGCGTGCTGACCGTCGTTCGCGACGGCGACTGCACCGTTGACGTAATCCTCGACGACGGCCGCGAAGTCTTCGGCCTCTACCAGTCCAGCATCGACCGGCCTGGCATCGGCATCAAGCTGCTCGACAGCGTGCTCGACAGCGTCGACCACCTGTTCGTCCTAGCCGCCCAGGCCAAGGCTGACGCCGCGATCGCCAAGGCCAAGGCCCGCGCCGAGTTTGAGGCGGCCGAGGCCTCCCGCGTGATCAACAACCCGCCAGTGTTCTTCTGGAACGGCATCAAGGACGGCAAGGGCGAGAAGCTGCAGCGTGCCCACTACAGCATGGGCCAGCTCATCAACTTCACCGCCGGCACGATCACCATCTACGGCCGCGACTACACCGGCTTCAGCCGCAAGGTGCGCGAGTGCTTCGCGGTGCAGAACGACAGCGACTCCCAGGTCGACTACTTCTGCAAGGACACCATCCGCGTCATCCCGCAGCACCCGCTGTACGCCGCAGTGAAGGCAGCCTACGACGCGCAGCAAGCCCGATACAGCGCCAAGTACGGTAGGGCTGCAGCATGATCAAGCGCAAGCCCTGGCCCTTCCCCGTGCGCCTGCTGGACTACCCCACCATCCCGCCCGCGCCCAAGCGCGTGCCGACCCCGCAACCCAAGCCGCCGGTGGACGCCGAGCCGGCCCCCTTCTGAGGACATCACCATGACCCGCCTTTTCGTCAAGACCGCCAGCCTCACCCCCGGCGAGATCCCCCAGTACGGCCAGCGCCACTACATGCAGTTGGACGCCGAGTTCAGCGAGAGCCAGGCCCGTGAGGCCATCATCAGCCTGCTCAACACGATGCCCGAGCAGCGCGCCTTTGAGTGGATGCGCTCGGAGTTCCCGGAGTGGTTCTCCGCTCAACTTGTCACCGAATAAATCACAATGCTGTTGACTGCAGCATCACAATGGCTATACTGATCGCACAGGTTCTTAACCGCTGCAAATGCAGCACAACGAAGGAAGCAAGACCATGAAGCCCATGTCTCTCACCGAACTGATCGCCGCCCGCATCGCCGCCAAGCGCGCCGAGGATGCTGCAGTCGCAGCCCGCCGCGAGGTCGACGCCGAGCTCGCTCTCCTGCTCAAGGAGCGCGACATGCTCGAGGGCACCGTCTCCGCAAAGGAGAACGGCTTCAAGATCAGCGTGACCTACAAGGTGGACCGCAAGGTCGACACCGACAAGCTCCAGGCCGACTGGAGCCAGCTCAGCCCCGCTGCCAGCGCCGCCTTCAAGTGGAAGGCCGACGTCTCTGTCTCCGCGCTGCGCAAGCTGGTGGGCGCCGACGCTCAGGCCGCCGCCGCCTACATCACCACCAAGCCGGCCACGCCGAGCATCACCATCGAGGCGATCTGATGTCCGCTGCAACCTTCCAAGACCTGCAGATGCAGGTCATCCGCTGGGCCGAGGCCCGCAAGATCATCCCCAACAGCACGCCCCAGGCGCAGCTCCTGAAGACCGTCGAGGAGCTCGGCGAGCTGGTCGGTGCGGTGGTGCGCGGCAACAAGCCGGCCATCGAAGACGGGTTCGGCGACGTGATGGTGACGCTGATCCTGGCGGCCGACCTGTCGGGCATCGACCTGACGCAGGCCCTGGCCTACGCCTACGACGAGATCAAGGACCGCCGCGGGACGATGTCCCCCGAGGGCGTGTTCGTCAAGGAATCCTAAACCGCCAACTGGAGACGACCAATGGCAATCACACTCAAGTCCACCCGCGATGCCGCGCTCGACGGCATCAAGATCCTGGTCCACGGCCCTGCCGGCGCCGGCAAGACCAGCCTGTGCGGCACCACCGGCGGCAGCACGCTGATCATCAGCGCCGAGTCGGGCCTGCTGTCGCTGCGCGCCTTCGACATCCCGGTGCTCGAGGTCAAGACCCTGGACCAGCTCTACGAGGCCTACCAGTTCGTGACCGATACCGACGAGGGCAAGGCCTTCCAGTGGGTCTGCCTGGACTCCATCTCGGAGATCGCCGAGGTGGTGCTCAACCACGAGAAGAAGACCGCCAAGGATCCGCGCCAGGCCTACGGCGCCCTGGCCGAGAAGATGACCGACATCCTGCGCGCCTTCCGCGACCTGCCCGGGCGCAACGTGTACTTCGCCTGCAAGCAGGAGCGCACCAAGGACGAGCAGTCGGGCGCGATGCTGTACTTCCCCAGCATGCCCGGCAACATGCTCAAGCAGGGCGTGGGCTACTTCTTCGACGAGGTGTTTGCCCTGCGCGTGGAGAAGGACGCCGAGGGCAACCCGACCCGCTGGCTGCAGACCAACCGCGACTACAACTACGAGGCCAAGGACCGCAGCGGCAGCCTCGACATGTTTGAGCCCGCCGACCTGTCGGCCATCGCAGCCAAGATCAAAGCCTAAGCCGCGTGGGCTTTCAATCACGCCGCATATCACATTGCCAATGAAAGGACAGCCATCATGGCTCAATTCAACTTCGACACCAGCAGCGTTGAGAAGCGCGAGAACAACTTCGAGCTCCTGCCCGCGGGCTGGTACGTGGGTCAGGTCACCGAGAGCGAGATCGTCCCGCTGAAGTCGGGCAACGGCCAGTCGCTCAAGCTGACCGTGGAGATCCTCTCCGACGGCTACCGCGGCCGCAAGGTCTGGGCGCGCCTGAACGTGCAGCACACCAACGCGGAGGCCGAGCGCATCAGCCAGCAGCAACTGCGCGAGCTCTGCGAGTCCATCGGCCTGGGCCGCATGACCGACACGGTGCAGCTCCACAACCAGCCGTTCGGCGTGAAGGTCAAGATCCGCGAGGACAAGACCGGCCAGTACGAGCCGCAGAACGAGGTGGCTGGCTTCAAGCCCGCCGGTGGCAGCCCGGTCCACGGCCAGGCGATGGCCGCCGGCATGGCCGCCCGCGCCCCTCAGGCGCCCGCCAACGCGCCCGCGGCCGCCGCTGGCACCTCCACCCCTCCCTGGGCCAAGCGCGCAGCCTGAGCCCCGCTGGGCGGCCCTGTGCCGCCCTCTTCTTTCCCGCAACTACAGGAGACCCCTGTGAATTCCCAAGAAGTAACCGTGACCCTTCCCATCGAGTCGATCAACGCTGCTCTTGTGGCGTTGTCGAAGTTTCCCTACGAGCAGGCTCAGCCGCACATCGATCTGATCCGCTCCCGCGTGGATGCGGTGATCAAGACCGCCGCGCCCGACACCGAGTCCGAAGGGGGTGAGGCATGAAGACCAAGATCTACCGCGTGACCCGCGACGACGGCGCCACGTTCCTGGTCGAGGCCAACAACCGAGCTGGTGCGGTGAACCACATCGCCCGCTCGTCGCACACCGCGGAGCTGGCCAGCCAGCACGACCTGGTGGCCGCAGTGCGCGCCGGCGTGTCGATCCAGCGCGCCGGAGAGGCAGAGGCCGAGTGACCTGCACAGGGGGCGCCAGCCCCCTGTACCGGCGAGCGCCCTGCCCCGGACGCTGGCCCGTACAACAGAGCAAAGAAATTCATGGCCTCTATCCCTGAGCCGCTCCACAGCACCGTCGCCAAGATCTTCGCCGCCTACGAGGCGGCCGCAGACGACGGCCACCGCCCGCACCTGGGCGCCAGCATCATCGGCCACAACTGCGAGCGCAGCCTGTGGCTGACCTTTCACTGGGCCAAGAAGGAGCGGTTCTCTGGCCGCATGCTGCGCCTGTTCCAGACGGGCCAGCTCGAGGAGCCGCGCATCGTGCGCGACCTGC
>Ga0209229_10001300_pt1 | contig 10319 bp, 9 predicted proteins | sample SanBayMetagenome_FD_187466 | JGI IMG/M metagenome (GOLD analysis project Ga0209229, IMG submission 187466) | Freshwater and sediment microbial communities from dead zone in Sandusky Bay, Ohio, USA (SPAdes) (version 2) | ecosystem: Environmental > Aquatic > Freshwater > Lentic > Sediment | place... | reverse complement strand
GCTATCTCTGCACAATGTGACGGAATTAATTAGATTTACCCAGAATATTCGGGAAGCGATTTTGAGCGATCGCTTTATAGAAAATTTCGGCCATTGGTTATAAGTTGATTAACAATTTAAAGATTCAGCGATCAGAGAGTGATGATTGAGAGTGACACCCTTTTGGGATAAAATAAGATTTTGAAAAAACTGTTGGAGAGGTAAATTTATTAATGGAACTAGCAATGTTATTGGCAAAATTGCCCGAAGCCTATTCCTTTTTTGACCCGTTGGTAGATGTTCTGCCTATCATTCCCGTATTTTTCCTATTGTTAGCCTTTGTTTGGCAAGCGGCTGTTGGCTTCAAATAAATTAAATTTAAGATCTAAATTTAAAATAAAATATTTAAAACCCGGTGATTTCTCCGGGTTTTTCCTTATCTATCTGCATCTTGCCGGTAACTGCAGGAAAAATTATCCGCAAAAGTGACTGCACAGGTTAACCTAATAATTGGTAAATTTTCACGACTTAAAAAACTATCAGATTATGGAACGCACATTTATTGCCATTAAACCCGATGGTGTCCAAAGAGGTTTGATTGCAGAAATTATTAGACGCTTTGAAACAAAAGGTTTTACCTTAGTTGGTTTAAAGTTTATGAAAGTGAGCCGGGAATTGGCAGAGCAACATTATGATGTGCACAGGGAAAGACCGTTTTTCGCTGGTTTAGTAGAATTTATTACTTCTAGCCCTGTGGTTGCTATGGTCTGGGAAGGGGAAGGTGTTGTGGCCTCCTCCCGCAAAATTATTGGGGCAACTAATCCTTTGAATGCTGAACCAGGTACTATTCGGGGTGATTTAGGTATTAATATTGGACGTAATATTATTCATGGTTCCGATGCTCTGGAAACGGCTCAACGAGAAATCGCTTTATGGTTTAAACCTGAAGAATTAGTAGAGTGGAAAACTACCATCAATCCATGGATTGTGGAATAAATTTCAATTAATTTTAATAATTAATTCTATTGCAAATAATTAGAAGGGGCTATTTGTTAATAGCCCCTTCTAATTATTTGATAAATTTTGATAACATTTGAATAAGTCTATTGACTAATCAAATTGACTAAGCAATTTTAATTAATTCTAAAAATATTAATTTTTTTAATTTTCTGCCTCAGATTCAGATTCAACAGGTACTTTTTGGGAAAAACCCCAAGTAAACATAACTGCAATAGTTAAAATCATTAACCATTCTGGCGGGACTAAATCATGATCAATTACCCTGACTAATAGTCTCAAACCAACTAAACCAACGGTTAAATAACCAGCCATTTCTAAGTGTACGTATTCATCCAACCAAGTAATAAATAATTGGGCTAAAAATCGGAGAGCAATAATCCCTAAAGTTGCCCCAGTCAGGATTAACCAGGTTTCTTCCGAAATAGCGATCGCTGTGGTAATACTATCCAAAGAAAAAGCTAAATCGGTGAGGGCGATCATGGGAATTACTTGCCACAATGAAACGTGCTTTTCTACCTTCATTTCCCCAGATTCATTTTCTCCTCTTGATGAGAAGTAGTTATAAACTAACCACAATAAATACAGTGCCCCTAATAATTCAAATTGCCAAAATTTAATTACCCAGGTGGCCGTCACAATCATTGACATCCTTAAAATAAAGGCAATTAATAAACCAATATTTAAGGCCTTTTGTTGGGTTTGACTATCTGGGAGGCTTTGTGATATTGAGGCAAGGGCGATCGCATTATCAGCGGATAACACCGCCTCCAACCCAACTAAAATGGCCAATAAAAAGAAATGGCTGACTTCTAAATTACTAGAAAACTCAGAAACTTGCTCCCACATTAATGATTTGTTTCACCTAAATATTTACTAAGGATGGGGGCTGATAGACAACTAAACAAGGAGTAAGACTAATCTAAGACTAATTACTTACTCTGGTCTGACAAACCCAAACGACTGTCTTTAGTCTAACACATTTGATTAAGTGGTATTTGCCCCTACTGTATTAATTTAATCTGGTTGATCAATAATTAGGCGGTACTTGTGGGACTTAAATCAAGACGGGGAATAATGGCCTTAATAGTAAAGTTTTGTTGCAAAATGTGATGGTCAATGTCTTGATTTTTGCCAATATTCGGTAGAATGTGGGAGACTTTGTTAAATGTCATCAAAGTTGCTTATCACAGGAGACCGAATTACAATGACTGAAACTCAAGTATTAGTTGCTTTAGTAATAGCTTTAATCCCCGGCATTTTAGCTTTTCGTTTAGCAACCGAACTTTACAAATAACTTTTTAAATGCAATTAAATTTCACCTATTCTTCACCTCGGTTAATTTTAACTATGAGGGTAAGAGTAGGTAATCAAGTAAGGAGGAACAACTTTTAAGGGGTTCCTTTTTGCTTATGTATAAACTTATTGAGGATTGCTATATTTAAATTGTCATATTTTTGTCAATTGAATTCATTAACTAATTAATTTATGTCAACTATTACCCCTAGCCGGGAAAGTTCGTGGCAAGAACCCCATCACCGAGTGAAAGTTGTCAGGTCTGCTGATCGGACGAAAAATATACGGACTCTGATTTTAGTAGAGGCTACGGTGAAAATAATACTTAATATATTATTATCGGTTTGTGCCCTATCCGCTTTATTCAAGCTATGGCCAGAATATCAGTCGGTGCAAGATAAATTACAGGTGATTACGGCAGAGGTAAAATTAACAGAGGAAAGAGTGAGTAAGGAAAGGGCTAATTTTAGTCGGAACTTTGATCCGGGGCAAGCCAGAAGTATTATGCAGGAGCAAAGTCATCGTTTAGATCCAGAGCAAATGCCGATTATTTGGTTAGAAAAACAACCAATAGATAAGAATACTAAAGATCAGACTAATACTATTGATGAGCAGGAAATACAGTCAGAAACATTAGATTAATCAGTTATCGCTAATTTTAATATATCGAGAGACAAGGACCTGTTGATCAATCTATAGTAGGGGCAATTCATGAATTGCCCCTACTACCCGAAGATAAAACAGCTATATATTCATCACAAATTTTAGATAAACTTTTAGATAAAAATTGACGAGTACAAATAATCATCCTTGGTATTCCTTACAAAATCATCAATGGTTTAAATTGATTTGTGGGGCCAGCTTTCAGGAATTAAATGTGATTAGAAATTTAACCCTAGCCTATGCTTTAGCCGGGGCTGACTGTATTGACATGGCTGCTGATCCGGCGGTTATCGCTGTTGCTCAGTCAGCTTTGCAAACAGCCGAAAATTTGACAGATTGGTTAAAAAGTCGAGGTTTTCCGCCGGTCAAAAAACCTTGGTTGATGGTCAGTTTTAATGATGGAGAAGATCCCCATTTTCGGAAAGCAGCCTTTGATTTTCAAGAATGTCCGACTAACTGTTGGCGACCCTGCGAAAAAGTTTGTCCGGTATCTGCAATCGTTTTTCAACAACCGATTCTTCACCAATCAGGGGCAAGTCAACAGGCATATTCTGGTATCATAGACAGCAAATGTTATGGCTGTGGTCGCTGTTTACCGGTCTGTCCCAGTAGTTTAATTTATGCTCGTTCCTATGTTTCCACTCCCCAGGCGATCGCCCCGTTGGTCTCAGAATTAGCGATAGATGCGATAGAGATTCATACGCAAATAGGGCGAGAGGATGATTTTGCTCGCTTGTGGCAAAGTATGGGGGGATGGGTAAAAAATCTCAAATTATTAGCGATTAGTTGCCCGGATGGTGTCGGTTTAATTTCCTATTTAACAAAACTGCAAGATATTATTTTCCCTTTACCCTGCCCTTTACTTTGGCAAACTGATGGCCGTCCGATGTCAGGCGATATAGGGGCTGGTACAACTTTAGCGGCGATTAAATTAGGCCAAAAAGTATTAGAGGCAAATCTATCCGGTTATGTACAGTTAGCCGGTGGGACGAATCATTATACTATTCCTAAGTTAAGAGAGTTAGAACTTTTACCACCTGTAGCAGATTGTCATCTTACAGATAATAAAATAGCAGATTTAATTAATACTCATCCTGATGCCTGTACCTCTAACAGCAAGCAGTATATTAACGGCGTGGCCTATGGTAGTTATGCCCGTGTGCTTTTAGCTCCCATTTGGGAAAAGCTGGAAGCAATGCAAAATGATCAGGTTAATCTAGCAGAACCTTTACACTTGGAAAATTTTCCAGGCTTGTTAGAAGAAGCATTATTATTAGCCAGAGAATTAGTGACTCAGATCAAACCAGAGGATGTGAAAAAAACAGTATGATCATCTTATAGGCTAACCAGCTTGTATCAAATAATTTAGCCGGGAAAATTTATCTATTTTCTCCTAAATTTCTCTGAATCTAATCAGTCCAAGACTTGCATAAAATTTGTTTTTTGATGATTAAGACAGGTGAAATCTGCCAGAGGGTTTTTATATAGTTTTTTCCTGCATGGGAGGAAGTTTATCTTAAGTACCGCAGGAATAACTAAACTTCTATTCTCTTATCCTAAATATGATTTTTGCCAACTTAATATTTGTTAATTGAGGTGGCTCTTTTTATGACTTATGTTCAATAGTTAAGCATTATCATTAGAATAATGATTGTAATAAGCCATCAATCTCAGCCTCTTAAGGGCAGATGTAGATTATTAATACTAGTGAGGTTTCCCAGGTGGAAAAAACAGACGCTCGGAAAATGCAAGTAACAGACGACTTACATAAATTATTGACAATTATTCCAGAGCCGCTCAGGGTGAAATTAGAAGGGCATTCCCAACTCGATAACCTGATTGAAATAGTCATGGACCTGGGACGTTTACCGGAAGCTCGCTTCTTACAGGAAACAGAATATTTATCAGATCAGCCTATTTCCCGCAGCGATTTGGAATATTCGATTAGTCGGGTTGGTCATTTTAGTAGTGACAATCGGGCTGGTATTGAGTGTACCTTACATCGGATTAGCGCTATTCGTAATCGCAGTCATGAAATAATTGGTTTAACCTGTCGGGTGGGGCGGTCGGTATTCGGGACGATTGGGCTGATTCGGGATTTAGTAGAAACCGGTCGCTCGATTTTAATGTTAGGTCGGCCTGGTGTGGGAAAGACTACAGCTTTACGGGAAGTTGCTAGGGTTTTAGCCGATGATTTAGGTAAAAGGGTTGTGATTATTGATACGTCTAATGAAATTGCTGGGGATGGTGATATTCCTCATCCGGCAATTGGGCGGGCGAGACGAATGCAAGTAGCTCGTCCTGAACTGCAACACCAAGTAATGATTGAGGCGGTAGAAAATCATACGCCGGAGGTAATTGTTATTGATGAAATTGGTACAGAACTGGAAGCCTTAGCGGCTCGGACGATTGCCGAACGGGGTGTACAGTTAGTAGGAACAGCTCATGGTAATCGGATTGAAAATTTAGTGAAAAATCCCACCTTATCTGATTTAGTGGGCGGTATTCAGGCTGTGACTTTAGGGGATGATGAGGCAAAACGGCGGGGTTCCCAAAAAACTGTATTAGAAAGAAAAGCTCCGCCTACCTTTGAAATTGCCGTGGAAATGTTAGAGCGTTATCGCTGGGTTGTGCATGAGCAGGTAGCTGATACGGTGGATGCGCTGTTGCGTCATAAACAACATCAGTTACAGGTGCGGGCAATGGATGAGACGGGTACGGTGACTATTACCCATGAGAAAAGTTTGTTACCGGTGACAACTGATAATTATGCTAATAATATAATCCGGACTACCGCTGATCTGAATTTTCCGGTGGTAGAAGGGTTGCGAGCTAGTGGTTATATGCAACCATTAACTATGCGAGATGGTAATTTGCGGGGAGGTAAGTTGCGGGAATCGGAGCGGGCAAAGGAGGGGAATGATCGGGATTTTGCTCGGATGTTAGATGCTTCTTTTCCGGTAGAGGATGCTTGGGATAATTTATCTACGAGACGGGGCCCGAATGGGGAGGATTTGCCTTTGCACGTTTATCCCTATGGTATTACCCGCCAACAAATGGAACAGGTAGTACAGGCTTTATCTTTACCGGTGGTAATCACTAAAGATTTAGATGATGCGGATGTGGTTTTAGCCGAGCGATCGCAATCACGCAAACAATCTAAATTACGTCATGCGGCAAAAAATCGGCATTTACCTATTCATGTGATTAAAAATACTTCACCGCCGCAAATAGCCAGGGCTTTGCGTCGCCTGTTAGATATGGATGATCCGGCTACTCCAGAAATTGCTGATTTTAGTCTATTTATGCCAACTGGATCTGACGATGAAATGGAAGCCTTAGAAGAAGCCCGTTTAGCAGTCGAACAAATAGTTATTCCGAAAGGACAACCGGTGGAATTATTACCCCGATCAGCCAAAATTAGAAAAATTCAACATGAATTAATTGAACACTATCGCTTAAAATCGGTGAGTTTTGGGGAAGAACCGCAACGCCGTTTAAGGATTTATCCAGCCTAGAGATTTAAGTTAATAATTTAATGCTAATGCAGATCAGGCTATGTCACTGATCTGCCTCCACTTAAATTCACTAGATAGGATTTTTTCTAAACTTTCCATCAACTTTCCATCAATTTGTCAAAAATTGTAAAACTTTCACTCCTTAATACTGAAAATCTATTTAATTCCTTGCATTAAGGAAATAATCAGCCCAATTTAAGAACTGCTTATTACTGACTCCAGGATACTAGCCCTAAATACTGACCCCATATATTTTCTGATCAATAAAATCAATCTGCCATTTTTTCATTACCACTATACTAAAAACAGAAAGCTATGAACGAAAACTTATTACAATTATTTGTCCAATTAATTACTGATTATGCTGGCTTATATGTTCGTTCCATGGATTATGGCAACTTATGCCAAAAATTATTATTGAGAATTAAACATTTAAAATTGCGGGGACCAGAGGATTATTACCAGTTATTAAGTACACCAGGTAATAGTAGTGATTTAGAATGGCAAAAATTATTAGTATTACTAACTACAACGGAAAGTTATTTTTTCCGAGATAAAGGGCAGTTTCAAATATTAAGAAATACTATTTTACCGGATATTATTAACCGGCGTTTACGTAATCATGAGAAAACTATTAGAATTTGGAGCGCTGGTTGTTCAACAGGCGAAGAACCTTATTCTATGGCGATTTTATTACAGGAATTGTTGACCGATTGGCCGAGTTGGAATTTGGTAATTGTGGGTGCTGATGCCAATCAGGAAGTATTAGAGAAAGCCGAGCGAGGGGTATATAGTGACTGGTCTTTTCGCATGGTAGATCCTCATATTAAAACCCGCTATTTTACCCCCTATAAGGGAGAATGGAAAATTCAAGATAATGTGCGACAAATGGTGAAATTCCAATATCATAATTTACTAAAAAATAATGGTCCCGAAAGAGTTGATTTAATTTTATGTAGAAATGTTTTAGTTTACTTTGAACATGATGCGATTACTAAAGTGATCAATAGATTTCATAATTCTTTACTGCCTCATGGCTATTTAATTACTGCCCATGCAGAGTTACATGGTCAAGAGATGAAAGGATTTCAGATTAAAGTTTTTCCTGAATCTTTGGTTTATCAAAGAATAGAAGATAAACGTTGGAATGGTGAGACAAATCATCAGTCACCTATTTTTGCGTCTCCGAGCGATTCTTTTAGTAGTTCCTATAATACCGCTGGTACTTCTACTCAGGTATCAGGGAGCGATCGCCCGTCTATTAGTTTAGATAGTTTAGATCATAGTTTTGGCAAAAAAATTGATGACCGACATATGCCCATTGCTCCCTCTGCGAAAACCCCTGTGCAATTAAGCCTAAAACAAGAATCCCTGTTAGACTGGCATGAAAACTACGGCAAAAAAGATACAAAATCTCATAAAATACAACCGAAAAATATTGAAAAACTCCTAGCTGATGCTTATAAATCCTTTGAAAGTAAATCCTATAATGATGCCATCAAAAAAGCAGAGAAAATCCTACACGCCGATGCCCGTAATTTTGCCGCCCATTGTTTGTTGGCTCAGGTTCATGCCAATTTAGGTCACTATGATCAGGCTAGTGAATATTGTCAGAAAGCATTAGAAATAGATGTTTTAGCGATCAGACCCTATTATTTATTAGCTCATATTGCGGAAGAACGGGGGGATTTGGATGGGGCAAAAATTTTACTAAAACGAGTCATCTACTTATCTCCTAAATCAATTTCTGCCTATTTACATTTAGCTGATATTTATGAAAAAGAGGGTGATCAAAGCCGGGCAAATAAAATGAAAAGTTCTGCTTTGGAAATGCTAGAAAAATTACCACCTAATGATTTAATTGAACATAACGGCCAAATTAGGGCAAGTGAATTTATCGAATATTTAAGAAAAGTTTTAGTGAAATAGTATTTAGATGCTATTCGATCTGATTGAAAAATAATTAAGGAGCAAATATGCAAGAATATCAACCCTATTTAATTTTTTTATTAAATGATTCCCTTTATGGTTTACCTGCTCTATCAGTACAGGAGATTTTTTCCCTGCCGGAGGTGACAGCGATCGCCGAGGCTCCTAGTGATATTATTGGGGTGATCAATTTACGGGGGGAGATTTTACCCGTTATGGATCTCAGTTTACGCTTAGGTTATCAGTCACTAAACTATCAACTAACTGATAGTATTATTGTGGTGGAATGGGAAAATCAAGTGCGGGTAGGCATTGTCGTTAATCAGGTGTATGAAGTGAAATTAATTGCCAGCAACGCTATTACAACTGGTATTAATTATGGACGACAAGCACCTCAAGATAGTAAAAAAGCTGATGGTAATAATCACAATAATGGTTCTAATAATTTCTTGACTGGGGTTGCCCAGGTTGATGAAGATTTAGTCATGTTATTGTCATCAGAGCGGTTAATTCATTATGTAGAAAAAGCCTCAGTCACAGAGAATACACCTGATTTATTCAAAACATCGCCTGACGCTTTTCTCAAGATGCAACAAAATCGCTTAGTAACTTTTTGTCCCGATGCACCACCAGAGGTGAAAGAGGTATTTCATAACCGGGCGAAAAATCTTATGTCTGTTTCCCAAAATCAGGATTTCACCGGTTTAATTCCTTTGGCAGTGATCAGTTTAAATGAGGAATTTTTTGGGGTGAATTTAGAAGTGGTCAGGGAATTCACCGATATTTATCAGGTGACACCTGTACCTTGTACACCTAGTCACATTGTTGGGAATATTAATTTACGGGGCGAAATCGTCACTTTAATTGATGTCCGGCAAGTTCTCAATATGTCTTTTAGTCGGCAAGAAATTCAGCCTCAAACCAAAGCCATGATTATTGAAGTAGGGGATTTAGTAGCAGGTATTAAGGTTGATCAGGTGCATGATGTCATGTATCTCAATCCGAATGAAATGGGGATTATTCCCACGGCGGTGCATTCTACCCATGATGAATATTTACGGGGGACTGCTCCCTATCAAGAAAAGATTATGAGTGTTTTAGATTTACCAAAAATTATGACCCAAGGGGGGTTAGTGGTAGAGGAAGAAATTTAATATAGATAGCGGGTTTTATGTTAGACAAGTAGGAGCAATTCATTAATTGCTTCCTAAGAATATTCCCTGTAGTATTGCTGTATTCTGCTATAGTGAACAATAGTGACGATAAATATATTAAATCAAATCTAGAAATAGTTAATGACCTGTGATGGAGGAATCATAATTTATGTTAGCTAATTTAAAATTGCGCGATCGCTTACTCGCTGGTTATGCAGTACCAGTTATCTTTTGTTTAGGACTGTCAGCCATCGTTTATACTACAGCCCAAAAAGCACTCTCTACATTTGCATCAGTGGAAAATGTACAAAACGTCATTTTAGGTGTCAATAATATGGAGCGAGCTGCTCATGGCATGATTCAGAGCTATCGAGGTTATTTAATCAAACAAGAACCTGATTTTATAGTTGATTATCAAAATGCCTATCAAATGGCAAGGGAATCTTATGAAAAATTATCACCTCTGGTAGTCAATCCTGAACAGAAAAAACGTTTAAGTGATATGTATAATTTGGTAGAACTCTATCATCCTCAAGTAATGAATGGCAAGCAATTACTAGATAGCGGGAAACGAGAAGAAGCCATCAAAATTTGGATGAGTACTATGCGCCAGATGGGAGTAGATTTTATGGCGATTAGTAAAGAATTTACTAGTTTTGAGGAAAATTTATTAGAAAATCAAACGACTGAAACTAAGAAAAATTGGAATTCTTTGATTTGGTTATTGATTGTTGGTTCTATCTTATTAGTAGGTATTTCTTTA
>Ga0209229_10001299_pt1 | contig 10323 bp, 8 predicted proteins | sample SanBayMetagenome_FD_187466 | JGI IMG/M metagenome (GOLD analysis project Ga0209229, IMG submission 187466) | Freshwater and sediment microbial communities from dead zone in Sandusky Bay, Ohio, USA (SPAdes) (version 2) | ecosystem: Environmental > Aquatic > Freshwater > Lentic > Sediment | place... | reverse complement strand
CCTGTGGACGATGAAGATTCTGAGTAAGTGCGCAGTTTGCTCCCATCCTTTGGTTGATGTAATCAACCGGAAGATGACTGAAGGCCTGTCTGACATTAAGATTGCTAGCTGGCTTAAGGGCGAGAACCAGTACGTTAGCCGGATCACGTTGGGCAACCACCGCCGGCAGCACACCAGCTCAGAGCACATCGAGGCACGCAGGGAGCTAGCAAAGAACATCCAGAAGGCAGTGAAGGTAGAGTCCGCAAGCGGAGACCTGGCCAAGCTGGTTAGCACATACGTATACAAGATGGTCGAGAATGGGGACGTAATCCCAACTCTCTCTGAGGGGCTACGAGCCCAGGAGATGATGGATCGACGTAAGGAAAAGAACGCTGACCGTGAACTGGCCATCTCGATGGCAGGGATTCTAGGTGGCGGATATTTGGTAGAAGGTACAGCAATGGAGGTTACAGATGAGCAAGGAGCTTAAGGCAACCTTGGCGTCCTGGGGACGTTCGTTTCTAGCCGCATGCCTGGCACAGTTTCTTGTGGTCGGTAGCGGTGCTTTCGACATCACTAAGGATGGTTGGAAGTCAGTCCTGGCTGCGGGTGTTGCAGCCGTAGCGCCGGTGGTAATCCGCTGGCTAAACCCAAACGATAAGTCGTTTGGTCACAAGGGAGAATAATAATGTCTAGAGATAGAGGCGGGGACTACAACAAGCCCGCAGTAAAGGTTAGCCCAAAGCGGGTTAAGAATAAGACTATCCGCGATGCTGTGGTCAAGAAGGAAAAGAACAAGCGAGGCGGTAAGGACTTTACCAGTACTCGTGGGTTTAAGATCAAGGACCGCAAGGGCGACAAGACCGTGACCAACAAGAAGGGCGAAAAGGTCGTTGTCCGAGCAAAGAGCGGTAACCGGGTGGTCACTAAGGCTGACGGCACTGTTGTCCGACGAAAGGCTAACGGGGATCGAGTGATCTCAAAGAAGCCAGCAAAGAAGACAGCAGGCACGTACAGCCGTCGCCCTGTATTTGTAAACGTAGGAAGCGCTGTGGACTTTGGTCCGTTTGACGCAGCTCATCCGCCAAAGTCTGCAGCAACGAAGGCTATCGTGGCCAAGGATTACGTGCGAATGCCAGCTGAGAAGGCAAATCAGGGGGAGTCCCGTAAGGACTACATCCTCCGTAAGTACAATGAAGGCCTCGCACGAGGCGGAACTAGGGGGCGATAATGCCAGGCAAGAAGAAGATGCCAGCTTTCCTTATGGATATGTATAGCAAGAAGTCAAAGGGCAAAGGCAAGGCCCCAGTAAAGGGCAAGAAGCTCCCCAAGGGTGGAAAGACCCTTCGTGGAACTAACAAGTCCGGACAAAGGACTGTCGCTCAGCGTGGCTAAGACAGCCGCCTGGACCCGCAAGGAGGGAAAGAACCCTGCTGGCGGTCTAAATGCTAAGGGGCGTGCCAGCTATAAAGGCGGCACGCTCAAAGCTCCGGTTAAGTCCGGGGATAATCCGCGTAGGGCTTCGTTCCTGGCTCGCATGGGCAACATGCCAGGGCCGGAGCGGGACTCAAAGGGACGGCCCACGCGGTTGCTACTCTCGCTTCAAGCGTGGGGGGCAAGCAGCAAGGCAGATGCCAAGTCAAAAGCTAAGGCGATTAGTGCAAGAAATAAGGGGAAGAAATAATGTCAAACCGACGGATTTCAACTGAGGGGTACGCTAAGCCCAATAAGCCTAAGAAGCCCAAGAAGCCTAAGCCCACTCCTGCTGGTCAGCCGGCACGTCCTTACTCATTTAAGAAGGTAAAAGCAAATACTTCCTCCACATCGTATCGTCCGACCTACGACCCCCGTGAAGGGGCAAGAGTAAACCAGCTTAAGCCTGGCAGAGGAGGGGCCGTTAGCGCTGTTGGTATGGGTGGTATGTTCAACATTGCGCCATGGCAGAAGCAGAAAACTAAGTAATGAATCTAACTACTGAGATTGCCCAGGATCTGGCCAGAGGCAGGACCGACATCGGTTTCTTCGCCTCTCGTTGGCTTGGGATCAATCTCAACCCTGGCCAGCTTGCTTGGCTCCAGGGGATGTCAGCCAGGGATGAGACGGGGTACAGGCCCAAGTACCTTACCACCGTCTGCTCCGCTGGCAACCGTGCGGGTAAGACGCTTGGAATGGCTGTGGGCATCCTGCACTCGGCCACATACAAGCTGGGGCTTCGCCCTGCGGAACTGAACAGCCAGTCTGACGCTGAGCGTTGGACTACGGAGCCCTATGAGTGGTACCACATCGGCATCCAGCAGGAGACTGCAGAGCTGGTGCATCGTGAGCTTTCAATGATTTTTCAAGGCTCGCACCCAGCCCAGCGCGGCAGGGGATGCCCGATTACTAAGGAGATTGGACCTGTCTATATCTTCGATAAGAAGTACCGTGGAGAATATCTGTGGATCAAAATCCACCCAGTGTTCGGTGGGGCCAACATCCACTTCCGAACAACCCAGGACAAGGCAAAGGCCTTGCTTGGAAAGGACATGAATGGCATCTCGTTTGACGAAGCCGCGTTTGAGCCGCACCTTCTGATGATCTATCAGGAGGTTCTCAACCTGCGCCGTCTCTCGACCGGTGGCCAGCTTCACTTCATCGGCACTCCTACTGAGGGCATCAACGACTACGCAGACCTTTGGGAGCTTGGAAACCCCAAGAACCCTAACAAGGACGAACAGTTCATGAGCTTCCGTCTGTCGACCAGGGACAACGTTGGGTTTGGACTAAACGAGTCAACCTTCGACTCCATCATCCGACAGCAGGCAGAGTATCTTATTCCTCAGAACATTGACGGGTTCTTCATCGAGTCTCGTGACGCTTACTTCAATGCAGAGATGGTTGATGGATGCTTCGTTGACTTTGAGGAAGAGCAGCCGCCTACGGCCAAGCGACGGTATGCTCAGGGCGTGGACCCAGGCATTTCGTCCGACGCCACCTGGGCTATTACTATTGATTACACCGAGCGAAACATGATGGTAGGCGTACGATGCCGGCGCAAGATCGGCAAGCAGACCATCCCTGCCGTGATCAACATGGTACGCGAGGGACATCTTCTGTTCACTCAGGATGGAGCATCCTGCACGACCATCGTAGACTCTACCGGATTCGGCGGCAAGCTGTTCCGCCAGGAGTTTAGCATCATCAAGCCACTACGCGACTACGACTTTGGCGGTACTCGAGCAAAGAAGCTGGAGCTGCTAGGCGACCTTAAGGCGGTTATCGACCGTGGCCAGCTGAAGCTCCCGCGCAGTGGCGTGTGGATGGAAGCTCGACGACAGCTCATGGGATACAAGCTTGACGACAAGAAATTGGAAACAGACGCCGTGATGGCACTTGCCCTTGCGGTCCGGCATGCAACACGTAACCCTTCCAACCCGGTTGAGAAGCCCGTGTTTAGTTACTTTGGGGAGTATGCATAATGGCAAAAGGCAAGGGACTTAAGAAGCTACCAGGTTCATTTGTAGATGGGAAGCCACAGCCGTCTCTGTACACAAACGATCCTAACGTAGCTCCACCGCAGACTGTCCGAGACATCGCTGCCAACTTCGAGCGCGCACGTCAGTCGATGAAGGGCAAGCCTTCAAAGCTAGACCAGAACGGTGGGAACGTTGTAGCCAGCATCTCCCCTGCTGACACGTCGGCCCCGGAGTCTGCAATCGCGGCGATCAAGGCATCTGCTGCAGCTGCGCGAAAGGCACTAGGTGGCGAGAAGCCAACCATCAAGGCAGGCAAGAAGCGAGCCCCTCTCCCTAGCGCAGTGCGTGCCGGAAGGACAAAGCCAGCAGGCAAGGGCATCCGAACGGTTCCTAACGCAGTAATCTCCGGAGGCAAGGTAGTCTCAAAGAAGATCGTTGCCGACTACTCTAAGATGTCAAACCTGACTGATGCCCAGAAGAAGTCGCTCAGTATGGAGAAGCAGCGACTCAATGCTATCGGTGAGGTTGCTGAAGAGAACGAATACTTTGGTATCATCGGGGACGCCATCGTCAAGAAGCAGATGGTTGAGCCGGAGCAGAACCGAATGCGGGCTCTATACCGACGCTACGACCACTACTTCCACCCACAGACATTCACGCTTGGCGGTGCAGACCACTGGGCAGAAGACCCAAGTGCACGGCTGTCTGGACGTTCGCACGTCTCAGTCAACGTCCACTCGTCGTACGTTAGTATCCCCGCATCACTTCAGGCGGTTACACCAGTTGTTAACTACACGCCAACTGGCCCAACCGCTGAGGAAAGAAACCAGGCATCACGACGCGAACGTCTGTTCTACGCCTGGTGGGACAACAACGACTTTGACCTGCGAATGGAAGAGGCCACTCTCCTCAAGTCCCTTTACGGGACGACTGCGGCCAAGGTGTTCTGGGATCCGGTACGAAAGATGCCTCGCGTGCAGATCGTCGATACCCCGGAGAACCTATACCTAGGGTACGGAACGTCTGACTACAGTCGCATCGACTGGGCACTATACAGCTACGGCATCTCGCCTCAGGCTGCAATCGAGGACTATGGCATCAACGTGATCCCTGTTAATGACGGGAACAAGTGGTACCCATACACGTCTGCTAGCACGCACGACGACCCAATTGCTAGCATCTATCTGAACAGCTACCATCGAGACCCGGTACGCTACCAGACTGCGTATGACCAGATGAAGATCGAAGTCATGGACTACTGGTACAAGCACCCAACCCAGCCAGGCAAGCCACCGCTCGTGTGCAACGCCATCATCGTAGGAAACACTGTCGTCAAGAAGACGGAGCACCCAGAGATGGAAGGGGTTATCCCGTACATCATTCTCCGAAACAGCATGATCCCAGGAAGCCCGTACGGAAAGCCTGAGCTCTATGATATCGAGCAGCTGCTACGCGAGAAGGACGAGAAGATCACAGCCCAAGCACAGATGATCCACTCCGTTGTTGGAGGCCAGATGTGGCAGCTCATTGGCGCAGAGGCTCCGGACGAAGTTCCTGCTAATGCAATCCCAAAGCCGAACCAGGTGGCAACTCCTGGCGCTGGCAACAGGATCGAGTCGATCAACCCGTTCATTCCTCAGTTCCAAGTAGAAGACTACAACAAGCGTATCGACCGCGAGCTAGCTGTGGTGTCTGGTCTCAACGACCTGCTCCTTGGTCTGGCCCCTTCAACCGTTCTTGGGTCAAGCCGGGCAATCGCCCAGCTCATGGCAAACTACGAAGCACGCATTAGCCCGAAGCGTAAGCTTCTCTACAGCTGGCTTCAGAACGTTTGGGAAGTGTGCGCACGGATCTGGGAGAACAAGGACGCCGCTGTTGGTAACATTATCGACGGAGAATATACTATCGACATTACTCCTCCTGAGCTCACTCCTCGGGACACCATCGAGCTTGCTCAGACTGCAATTAACTTGGTACAGAACCGACTGTGGTCTGCCGAGCGTGCGATGGATCGCATGGGCGTAACAGATCCAGAAGGCGAGAAGGACCTCATCCGAGACGAGCAGACAGACGCGACGCTAAACCCTGCAGCAGTGCAGACGATGGGCGCCCTGATCCAGATGTTCAATCAGATGCAGCAGCAGGCTCCGCAGCAAGCTCAGCAGATGGCACAGCAAGGGCAGTCGAGCGCTATGGAGGCCATGGCAAGCTTGAACCCACCACAGGGTGGGATGGAAATGTTGAACGCTCCTACCGACGGAGGCATGCCTCCACAGGAAGCCCTGCCGCAGAACGCACAGGGTGGTGGAGCTGATTTGATGTCAATGCTACAGGCAGCCCAGGGCGGCGTGCCAGTACAGGAAGGTGAATAAACATGGCACGACGAGGTAGGTTCGGTCGATCTGGTGGAAGCCAGAATCTTACTATGCTTGTGTATCAGCTAATGAAGCAGCAGATGCAAGACGAGCTTGAGGCAATCCTAAAGGCTTACGAGACAAACATGTCTGCCGGAACCTATGAGTCTCAGTTTAATGGACAGAATGTTGACGGTGAGTTTGTACTAAATTACTACCGCCAGATGCTTGCCGGGTTCCCTCCTGGGTCTACTGAGTACGAAACTGTCAACTCTAAGTTGAAAGCATTCGAAGAGAAGTACCGAACAGATGTTCAGAACCTAATCATCAACGCAATGAACAACGGGACCCGTATCGACTTTGGACTTCTTGGTAGCAGTTTCCAAAACAAAGGTGTCTCTGAGGTTGAGCTTTCAGACGTACAAGGATGGGCAGACCAGGAGATTGCAGATCTTATTGCAAACGGAGAGAACGAGCAAGCGGACAAGATTAGCGGAGTTGTGTTCGTTGCCAAGTTCAACGTTGAGAATGACGGCAAGAGCGCGGCCTACTCGAGGGGAGACATTAGCGCTTCCCAGTACGCTGAGTGGCTTTCAGGTGAAATGAAGGGAGCTCTCGATGCGGGGCTAACTAGCAGCAGCGAGGCATATCGTCAAATCATGAAACTGCAAGCATCAATGCAGAAGACAGCTACAGAGACTGGTCAGACTGAGGCATACAACAGATACGTAAACCGAATTAATTCCCTACAAGACAGGTTGGACGGGGCAGCTACAAAGCTGTTTGACAAGTACAAGCAACTCGGCGGCATCCACTCAGCTGCCATTGATGCTCTAATTGCTGCAAACAACGGTGATGCATACTCTGCGTTCCAGTACCTTGCTAAGGTCCGAGGGAGCCAAGAGGACCCTCAGTACGGTGCAATCTACGGCGCTATCTTCGACACCATTGGCACAGACCCAGAGGAGCTAGGGTTTGCCGATTCCGTGTTTGAGGTTAATAGCATCCTTAACAGCATGCAGGACGCAGGTTTCAAGGGAGTAAAGCCGGAAGACCGAGAGAAGCTTGAAGACGCACTAGACGGTGTGATCGCTGGCAACAACAGCTTCGTGGTTGCAAGTGGTATCAGCTTTGCCGGAACAGCGGGGCAGACTGCAATCTCAACACTGTTTAAAGATCTAAAGGGTGCAGGTGCATATTCGGTTCAGGAGGGGATTCAGCAAGACCTGGTCTCCGGTCACCCGGATCTTATCCGAGATGCTTTCACAAAATTCGGAACTCTTGCAGCTTCAATCGACACAACCGGCTATGAATACCTTGTTCAGTTTTCAAAGGGTAAATTCTCCGCTGAGCTTGTAGGACCTGAGCAGAAGAACTGGTTCACTCAAGCCGAACTAGCAGATGGCTACATTACAGACCAAGAGTTTGAAAGGGCAGTCAGCGCAAGGCCATTCAATGAAGGCGAGCTAACTCGGTGGATTGACGGTATCGTTGTTCACGCCACCAAGGGTCTTCCGTTCCCGGGAGCAGTTGGGGCGGGTGACACCACGGCCAACTCCATTGTAAAGGCGTACCTAGACGCACGTGTTCACGACATTGTTGTTCGTAACGGCGGGACAATGGTTGTTAGCCCGTCTGGAGTTATGAGCGTATCCACTACGTCGGTAGACCCAGGAGGAGAGGGCATTTCTCGAGCAGTCATGCTGCCCGCTGGATCCGATGGAAAGGTTAGGTTCGCTCGAGCAATCCCGCTTATGATTAATATGAATGTTCCAGGTGACAACCCGAAACCGTATAACTTCCCAATTGATATCCAAATTTTTAACACTGGTGGAAACGCCAGGGGCGACAACACGTTCATGGTTCTTACAAACGGAAACGGAACAAGCCACCAGATTCCATGGTACAAGGGTAGGCAGTGGCTTGAGTCAATGGGGTATACAATCGACGACAACCAATTCCACACCCCAGGAGAGAACGGGGCCCAGATTCTTGTTTCCCGAGAGACCCCGCTGTGGAATACTCAGGAATGGACCGAGAGGTTTAAGAACTTCGACAACCCTGCAAGTCAGTACTTCTGGGGTAAGACCTCTGCCGGCAATGGTCTGGGCATCCTAGACGTAAACGAGAACACTGTTTCAAGCACATACAACTATGGAATCGTTGGGAACAAGTCGTACCTTGACTCAGTGATCAAGGGGATTATTTCTACCGGAAGAGATTCAATCCTGGCAAAGGCAACCGAAATGGCAACAGCTGATGGCAAGCAGGTTGACAGAGACTATATTAACAGGGCCGCGTTTAACACGATTCCTTTCTACAATCGAGCAGACAACACAGACATTCTGGAGATGGAACTCCTTATGAGGCACCCAACTATTACTAATACGTTTAATAGTTGGTACGCGAACATCCAGCCAGGGCGAGTCCCTCTTGTGACGGACGGAGCAGGTCGACCTGTGATGGGCACAAACCCATACTCTGGTGGTCCAAACGCCGGCAATGAGTTGATGAATGACATTAAGAGTTTCTGGGATAACCTTGGGAAGCCACAGCTTCCTGGCCCTCAGGGCAAGGCTCCAACAAACCCTCTTGATGTTATAGGATCAGCTCTTTCCGGTGTGGGCGGGTTCCTTGGAGAGGTATTCAAGAACAGGCCTACTATGGTTAACAAGCCGCCACAGCTTGATGTTAAGGCCACGGCACCGCAAGCGGTTCCACCTGTCAAGATCTCAAGCTACACAACTGGGTATACTGCTCCTCCGAAGTCTCCTATCAAGACAACTTCGGTTAAGCCTCCGACAACAACCACAAGTACCGCAACAGTAAAAACCAACGTTGGCGTTGGAGTTAACTCCGGCTCCGGCGTGTATCCAAAGGCGACATAAATGCCAGTATACTATTCTGACAATAGCGAAGTAACTCTTCCAACGGCTCCAAAAGAGCCGAAGGGAGTTACTATTGATATCGGTGGAGATACAAGGCTTACTACTTTGCAGCCACACGAGGAGCTGGCGAAGAAGTTTGGCGTAGCCATTGAGGACACGGTAAAGACTGGTATCGGCGTAGGCAGCGCAGTCCCCGGGGTTAAGGAGGTAGCCAAGGCAGCTGCCGACTCCCCTATCGGTGATGCGGCTGGTGCGTTCTTCGATTTGCTAAACGTACCAAGCGAGTTTGTTCAGGGCATTGCTGCACGCCTGAGGATGAACGCAGACGATATGCCTCAGGATATCAAGAACATGATCCGAATGGGGAAGAGCGACGAAGAGATTGTAAAGTACATGATCGATACGCAGCGTGCGTTCTCTAACGACCGCTCGGCTAACCTTGTATTCTCAATCCTACTCGACCCCCTTAACTTTACTCCATTTGCCTTTGGGAAAGTGCGATACCTAAAGACCCTTGCTGGTCTCGGAGGCGCAGCTGCCGGAGGTGCAATTGGCGGAGCTGCTCTTGCTGGCCCAGTTGGAATGCTCGGCGGAGCACTAGTTGGATCCACTCTAGCAGCTAGGAAGTTTACCTCGGGAATGGACAAGATTAGGAAGACAGCTGCTGCAGCGGAAACGCCAAAGCTCTCTGCCCTAGAGAAGACTCTTGACGTTCTTGACAGGCCAGTAGGATATGACGCAATGGAAAAGCTTAGGGCGGGAAGCTCTATGACGGCGCTTATTGACAAGGCCAACGAGACTATCTCAAGCGTTGAGAAGTCTGACGTTGACGACGCAATCAAGGCAGACAGGATTCGAGAGCAGAAGGCAAACATTTCGAACGCAGTTGCAGCAATCGAAACTCGCGGAGCAATTACCAACCCAATCGCTCTTGGAATCTACAACGGTCTGGTCGGAGGGAAGAACACACTCCTAACCCCCATCCAGAAGAGGGTTTCAATTGCCCTGTTTGGAGCTGCATCGCAAAGAATGCTCCGAGAGGCTGGCGGTGCACAAGTAAACGAAACTGCAGAAATCATTTCAGACGGTATGCTTAGCGGGTATAAGACTGATATCGAAGAGCAGCTTGGTAGGGGATTGTCTGCACTGGCTGTTGGTGGCATCCAAAGGTCCCTGTTTACAATGGAGACAACACTTGGTCTTAAGATCGCAAACACAAGGGCAAGCGCGTACTTTTCGGCACTGGCCCGCGTTCAGGCGCAGAAGGCCGCCGGAGTTATTGTTCCAGACACTAACCGTGCGATTGCTAACGAGATGGTAAAGATTGCCCAGGAAGCTGGCGGGAACCCAAACGAGTACTTCCGTACGAGCAACATCGACGAGCTTATGGACACTATCCGAAGGCTGCAGGAGACAGCACTTCCAGACGCTTTACGAGCTGGCCCAAAGACAAGCCAGGCAATTCAGGACATCGGCGCAGAGATCAGCAACAAGCTGGTTGAGGCCAGGGTCCAAACGATCAGGATCGGCGGTGGAAGCCTTGAGGAAGTTGTTCTAGATCAGATGCGAAAGGTAGGCCCTGACGGAATCACCGGCGAAGGAGCCGTTGAAATCCGGAAAGCGACTGAAGACATTATCCCAAGG
>Ga0209229_10001298_pt1 | contig 10323 bp, 19 predicted proteins | sample SanBayMetagenome_FD_187466 | JGI IMG/M metagenome (GOLD analysis project Ga0209229, IMG submission 187466) | Freshwater and sediment microbial communities from dead zone in Sandusky Bay, Ohio, USA (SPAdes) (version 2) | ecosystem: Environmental > Aquatic > Freshwater > Lentic > Sediment... | reverse complement strand
TTGTTTTTTTTTTTTCAACGATAACCGCGCATCACCCCCTAACCCAGCCAATGTCCCACCCCCTTGCCTATAAAAACGATATTCCCATGAAACGCAGCAACACCACCAAGAAGGCCGCTCCCAAGCGGAAAACCCAGAAATCCCAAAACGTCGCCGATCTGCGTGAGACGTTGACCAACGCCATCGGTGCCTTGGTCGCGTTGGATCTGCTGATCGAGCGCATGATGAAAGACAAACGATGAACGACAAAGCTCACTACGTCGTCGGCGAGGTCGGCTTCGGTCCCAGCTTTGGGGCCGAAGCTGCCCGCGTCGAGTTGTTGGAGGCGCAAGTCGCCAAGCTCATCAAGGACCGCAACGTCCTGCGAAGGGTCTTGGAACGCTGTGCCGCCTTGAGCGAGGAAGTTTCGCACGCCAAGCACGAAGCCCTGCTGTCCACCGCCCCATGAAGGACCGGGACGCATGGCTCCATGAGCAGTTTGACGGGGCCACCGCCCGCAAGAACAAGGAGGTTTTGCACTTCCTGCCGGACGGCACCCCCTCGCCCGAGACGGACTATATCCTCCGCTCGGTGCGGGAGGCGTGCGACCGATTTTGGGCTCGCCGGAGGGCCTTAAAAATTTCCCAAAAAAAGTCGTTGCCAGACAGCACACATTAGCATACAACACGCCACAGTTGTTATGGACCCCATCTTCGCAGCCTATGCTCTGCTCGTTTTGATAATCGTCGTCTTGCTGCTTATCGCCTTAGACGACGACGGCCAACCCCCGATGATATGAAAAAACAAAACGCCATTCCCCACGACGCCACGGCAGAGAGCTATGTCATAGGAACGCTCATGCTGCACCCCACGCTCATTGACGAGTGTGGAGAGTTGACCCCCGAATACTTTTTCCTTCCAGCGCACCAAACCGTCTTGGCCGCAATCGCCGCCATCCGCTCCGGCGGTGGATCGCCCGACCTGCTCACCGTCACTCAGCGGCTTACTGAACGTGGCGAGATCGAGCAGGTCGGCGGTCCAGGCGTGCTCACCGAGATGTATAGCAACGGCGGCGGCAGGGATATCTCGTATCATATCAACATCCTGCGCGGCTATATGGTGCGCCGCCGCATCATCGAGGCAGCCAGCCGGATGCTCTCGGCCGCCAAAGATCCCGCCTCCGATGTCGAGGAAGTCTTGGCCGATGCCGGCGAGAGCGTTCTGTCTGTCAGCACGGACGGGCCGCATAGCGGCAGCACGCATGTCGGCAGCGTTACCGATGCCGCTATGGCCGACATTGAGCAAGCCATGGCGAGTCGCGGCAAACCCATTGGGCTATCCACCGGATTTCACGATTTTGACCTACTGACCGGCGGGTTGCGTGAGGGGCAGCTCATGTTGATTGCTGGCCGTCCCGCCATGGGCAAAAGCGCCATGCTCATCAACATGGCCGACCGCATGGTAGCCGCCGGCATTCCGGTCCTGCTCTTCTCGCTGGAAATGCCCGCCAAGAGCATCGCCACCCGCATCGTCACGGGACGCACGCGGTGCAGCGCCGCCCGCTGCCGCAACGGCGCCATCGGCGACAGGGACGCCAAACGCATCGCCAACTCGTTTTACCAGTTGCACGAACAACCCCTCTACATTGACGAGGCACGCGGCTGCCACATCATGGAAATGCGTTCGCGGGCAAGGCGCGAGATGCGCCGCCACGGCATCAAGTGTGTCATGGTGGACTACGCGCAGCTTATCGAGGCCAAGGGCTACAACACGTCCTACGAGCGCGTCAGCACAGTGTCTCGCGGCTTGAAGGCGATGGCCTTGGAGTTGGGTGTGCCCGTCATTGCCGCCGCGCAGATCGGCCGCAAGAGCGAGACCCGCACGGAGAACCGTCCGTTCATGTCCGACCTCAAGGACTCGGGCAGCTTGGAGCAGGATGCCGACATTGTATCCCTCCTGCACCGTCCCGGCTACTACGAGAGCGGCACCGGCGGCGACAGCGCCGACGAGCAGGAGGCCGAGTGGAACATCGCCAAGCACCGTGAGGGGCAGACATTGACCTTCAAGATGGTCTGGACGCCCGCCTGCACCCGCTTTGACCACGCGATCAAGGAGGACCGCCTCATCGACAAACCACCCGTGGAATACGGCGCCCAGCCGTCACTGCACGAAGTCTACGCTGCCATCAATGAATAGCCGCCAAAAAGGAGCCCGAGGAGAGCGCATGTTCCGCGATATGTTCCGCGAAGCCGGCTTTGAGGCCCGCCGTGGGCAGCAGTTTGCTGGCGGCACCGACAGCCCTGACGTGGTGGTCCCTGCCCTGCCCGACTTTCATTGGGAAATCAAGTTCTGCCAAGTCGTGAAAATCAAGGACTGGATGGCCCAAGCCGTCCGCGACGCCGGCGACAAGCCCTTCCCCGTGGTAGGTCACAAGCGCAACAACGAGGAGCCCTTGGCCACCTTGCGCTTCAAAGACCTGCTCACGCTCATCGCCCATTCCGATTTCGTTGCTGCACAAGCACACAACACAACACAAACAAACACCAATAAGTAACATGGCTAAAATACCAGAAACCAAAGCACCGGCACTCGCTAACCTTGGCGAGCCGCCGTCCAAAGGAACCTACGTCGCGGTCTGCCTCGACGTGGTCGATCAATACAACGTCGAGCGCCAGAAGTATCAGAGCGAAGAGACGGAAATCGTCAACCTCACCCGCTTCATCTTCGGCGTGAAGACCAAAGACGGCTCGCTGCGCAAGCTCGCCAGCCGCTCAATGAAAATCAGCAACCATGAGAACAGCGCCCTCCGCGCCTTCTTGGTTAGCTGGCAGGGCGAGGCTCCCAAGCCGGGCTTTGACACGGCAAGCCTCATCGGCAAGCCGGCGCAAATCACGGTGGTCGAGAACACTAAGGGCGACCGCACCTACAGCGACATCGGGACGATCTCCGAAGTCATGGAGGAGCTGCTGCCCAAAGTGCCGAAAGTCGAAGACTTCGGCGGCAACGACAACAGCGGCGCCGAAATCCCGTTCTAACCATGAGCATCATCGGCAAATCACAGTTGGCCAAAGAGGGGTTCACCTGCTTGGCCGGACCATTCCAGCCGTTTGAGGAATACATGATCCCGTCCTTCATCAAGGACGCGGTCGCCGCCAACAAGGATGTCGCACAGGAGAACACCCGCAAGGGCGTCTACCTCTGGCACCGCAGCAAATTGGGTCGGTAGCAACCACACGGGGAGCGGTGCAGTCCCGGCCGCTCCCCACTTCTCTCTCAAAGTTATGGCAATTCTCTCACAATCAAAATCCGTAGACGGCGGCCACTGGTATAAGCCGGACGGCACACCCTGCCACCAGTTGCCCAAGAAGGACGGCAAGGGGCTCAAGGATACCACGCTGGCCGACGCCAAGAAGCTCAACCTGCTTCCCAGCGTCACGGGCTACACCGGCATCCTCGACAAGCCGGCTCTGCTCAACTGGAAGGCCACGCAAGTTGCGATAGCCGCCTTCAACACCCCGCCGCAACCCGAGGAAACCGTCGAGTATTTCACCGAGCGGGTCATCGGCGCCAGCAAAGCGCCGGTCGTCGCCGCCAGTGATCTCGGCAGCAAGGTGCATGACGCCTTGGAAAAGCTCCTGGTCGAAGGACCGGACGCCGTTCCCGAGGACATGTGGGCCTACGTCTCTCCGGTCATGGACTGGAAGAAGAAGGCGAAGATCACCTACGACGAGATCGAGACCACACTGGTCAACTTGGAATACGGCTACGCCGGCCGCTGCGACGTGCTTGCCCGCGACGCCGATGGCAACCGCCTCGTCTTGGACTACAAGACCCGCAAGACCAAGCCCGGCCAGAAGGTCGGCCCATACGACACGCAGGGCATGCAGCTTGCCGCCTATGCCGTGGCCAAGTGGGGCGAGGATGAACTGCACGCCATCCACGGCTACAACGTCTACATCAGCACTACGGAAGTCGGCCGCGTCGAGCCCTACAAGCACGACTCTCTGGTCCCGCATTGGGAAGCCTTCAAGGCGGCGTGCGTCCTGTGGCGTCACGTCAAAGGCTACGATCCGCGCCAGCCGGCGTTCACTACGCTCAAGGAGGCCGCATGATGACCGCAATCGCAGATCCGTGTTACACGCCCGATGGCCGCGTATTCACCCGCGAACAGTGGGACAAGGCGCACCGCGTCTACATGCAGGATGAAATAACGCCGCGCATGTCTGCCGCGAGCGCCATATTCGCCGCCAGCAAAATCGTTATGACGCCGCGCTTCAAAGAAGACGGATCATTGCAGGCGTTCATGGGTCACAAAGACCAAAGCGCGGCGCATGAAGCCTCGCTCAAGTATTTGCGAGACTTCTTCAACGAATTGAAATTTGACGAGGTTTCGGCGTGTCTCAACGACTGGCTGTTCGCGCATTACAAGCACAACGTAACAAACAGTGGGGGGCTGCAAGCACTGATTTCCGTGCTTGTCTACGACGCTGATTGGCACGGCCACGCGCAGCAGATGCAAAACGCTAGCAACAACTAGCCGCATGAAAAAGCCCCGTCGCTTCACCGTCCGCGAAAAGACCTTCGGGTTGAATGTGGAGTTCTATTGTGGGACTCCGCAGCGGACGGCGTTGCGGCGGTGCGTGGCCATTCTCCAGCTAGATCCCAATGATCCCGACAACGCCCCCGACGACAGCGATGCCGCCTGGGCCATGTGCTACGGCAGCCAAGCCGTCGTCTGGGTCGAGGACGCCGAAGACACCGGATCACTCGTCCATGAGTTGTATCACGTTGTCTCCGACTTCTTGAAGCACATCACCAGCAGCGACGAGGAGACCGGAGCCTACTTGATTCAATACCTTTACCGTGAGGCCCGCAGGAGGCTCGACAAGAAATGAGCCTCCCGAGCGAACAGGCACTTGCCATGACTAGGGCCGCCCAGTTCTTGAGCGACCTGTTAAGTCCGCGCAAAACGCCTCGCGTGCCGCGCGCTATGCGCCAAGAAGCCGCCAACCGCCTCAAGCACTTCCCGAGGAGCTACGACTTGGAGCGCATGGTGGCCGACAAATCCGCCATGCAGCAAATGGAAGAGGCAGAGGCGTATTACCTCAAACAATTCTGGGGGGAGATCAAAGATGGCCGGTAAGGGCGACACTCCCCGTGCGGTGAATGGCGAGGCTTATCGCCGCAACTTCGACGCCATCTTCCGCAAGCCATATCCCGAATGGATATGCGACGAGTGCGGCCGGTTGCACGGTAAGCGTCCCGAGGGCAATCCGTATGGCGCCACCTACCACATCGGCGAGTGCGGCGTATGCGGCACCGGCGGCGTGGACGTGACCGAGCCGCGTGACTTTGGGCATCTCAAGGAAGGATGGGACAAATGACATCCGCCATCCTCATCGCAGTTGTCGGCTTCATGTATTTCGCCGTCGCCATCGACCAAGCGTTTATCCAGCACAACTTTTGGAACGGCATCATCTGGTTCGGCTACGCGGTCGCCCAGATCGGCCTCTGGCATGTCACCGTTCAGCCCTGATTTATGGAGAAGTATAAAATCATGTCCCCCGAAATTGAAGCAATCGACCAAGAGATCATGCGGTTGAAGAACCTGCGCGCATCCATGGTCGCCAAAGCGGCCAAGAAGAAAGCCGACGCCTTGTGCGCGGAGATGCGCAAGCGCAAGAGCAAATGAATTTCAAAGCGACAGCATCGAGTATTGCGGCGTCAGGAGGCATTCGCCCCGATAGTCACATAACCGCTCGTCCCGTAACCGCAATAAAAGCGGGGCCTGTCGCCCATTCTTTGACCGGGCAGCGCAGTTACCGGATGAGCAGCAGTGAAGCAGGGCTTCGACCTGCCACATCGAGGTCGGGAGGCGGATACGGTTTATGGCCAGCAGCGGCCCCTTTGCAAACGCTGCCCCACTACCGCCGCAACCTTGGCAACCCGTGCGTTGAAAAGGTGTGGCCACACCGTTCCCGGCACTCTTTCCTATGATCTCCTTCTTCCCAGACCGCGAGCGCGTCTACGTCAAAGGCAAGGACGTTGCTTGCCGCACATTACTCTACTGCAAGAACGGCGGCGGCGAGAACGACTACGTCACGCTGATCCGCGAGGACAATGGTGAATGGTTCACCGCCCGCATCGACCAGATCGTTTCGGCGCCGAATCCGACGTTGGACATACAGGAGGCAGCGGAGTGAGCGGCCTCGCATTTACGCAGAACACGCGAGACGAAGTGCGTCTAATTAACGGCGACGGAGCGATTGCTGGAGCTCTTGCGGCGGAATCCGGCATGAAGCAACAAAACTATATTGCCATTCCGCTCCAAGAAGTCGGCAAGCGCACGGGTATCAGCACAAGCGACCCAAGGGCTGGCATAGGAATAGGGAAAGACGGAGACGTAATGTTCACAATGCAGGCCGGGGCACAGCACGCCGTCGCCTTTGCCAACCGCACACGGAACGGCGTCAAGGTCCCAGAAGTAATGCCAGACGGGATCACGCCCGCGCTTACCAATCCCGGCAACGGGGGAAGATCAGATGCAATCAATGTTATGGCATTCCAACCCGGCAACCTAGTTCGTCGTGCTGGCTCAGATCCCAGCAACGAGTCATTCCCGACATTAGGTGCGACCATGCAAGGAGATCAGGCCCCGCATGTCGCACAACCAATGGCCGTCCGCCGCCTTACGCCCCGCGAATGCGAAAGGCTTCAAGGCTTCAGCGACGACCACACGCTGATCCCTTGGCGCGGCAAACCGGCAGACCAATGCCCAGACGGGCCACGCTACAAGGCCCTTGGCAACAGCATGGCCGTGCCCTGCATGGCGTGGATCGGCAAGCGCATCGCCGCACAGGAGATGTTTCCGCTGCGCTACCTCTCCGTGTGTAGCGGCATCGAGGCGGCATCCGTTGCGTGGGAACCGCTTGGCTGGCAGCCCGCCGCATTTTCCGAAGTAGAGAAGTTTCCGTCCGCCGTGCTCGCCCACCATTGGCCGGACGTTCCGAATCTGGGCGACATGACACAATATGAACAATGGAAAGAATTGGGAGCAATCGACCTTCTGGTCGGAGGAACGCCATGCCAGTCCTTTAGTGTCGCCGGCTTGCGACAAGGACTCCGAGATCCACGCGGCGGGCTCATGCTTACATACCTTGAGATCGCTAGAAGTTTCAGACCTAGATGGCTTGTCTGGGAAAACGTCCCCGGCGTCTTGTCTTCTCACGGAGGAAGGGATTTTGGAGCCTTCCTTGGGGCGCTGGGGGCATTGGGGTATGGGTGGGCCTACCGAGTCTTGGACGCTCAGTGGTTCGGAGTGGCCCAGCGCCGTCGCCGTGTGTTCGTTGTCGCAAACCTTGGAGACGGGGCCGCTGCCGCAAAGGTTTTATTTGAGCGCGAAAGCGTGTGCCGGAATCCTGCGCCGAGCAGAGAAGCGGGGGAAGGAGCTTCCGTTGATGTTGCACCGGGCCTTACAGCAAGTGGCAGAGGGGTTGAACGAACCGGAGAATCAAGAGGTCAAGATCCCGTTGTAGCGGTGTGGCCCAAGCCTATTGCTGATACGCTTACACACAGTTTCGCAGACAAACAGGGCCTTGAAGATCAGCACGTCAACGGCGGGTGCGGACTCTTCGTTGCCGACATCGCTCATGCTGTAACCGCACGCGATAGCAAGCACCCCAACGTATCCGGCGGCCAGCTCAACATTGTTGCTACCCGCGATTCGCTTTTTTCATAGAGCGACAGCACACAACACACAACAACCGCACACATGATCGACACCGACCAAGCCGACCATGAGACGTTCTTGAAGCATCTGGACGCCTCGCATGACGCCGTCTGGTGCGCGGCCCGCTGGCTGCAAAACAAGGGACATCATGTTGTTGTCACGCCGACGACCAAGAGCAAGACGCACGGCGAGTGGAAGCAGCACGCGGATTCCGGCGACCTGTATTTGCAGCAACGGATCGAGGTCAAGAAACGCGGCATCGACTTCACCGGCGCCGGCGACTGGCCGCATGGCGACAAGTTTATCGTCTGCTCACGGCACAGCTACGACCTCGCCCGCCCGAAGCCGTATGCGTGGATCATCTTGAACAAGGCCAAGACCCACGCCGCCATTGTCAAAGCCGAGAGCCGTGAACGCTGGGTGGTCGAGAAGCGCACGGACAGCCGCTACCTCAATTACACGCAGGAGTTTTACTTTTGCCCGCTGGACTGCGTGACGTGGGTGAACCTCGCAGACCAATGAACACTTGCGCAAAGGAGAACAGAGGACGCGTAACAATGGCCCGTAGGGGGCCGTGCGCAACGCAATGCCTCTGCCAATGCGCGGTGGCGGCACTTGGGGGTGCTGCCACCACCTTTTCACGATGAGCGCCAAACAAAAGTCCGCTGCCAGCCGCTTCACGCCGACCGCCCATCCGGTGATGAAGCTCCCGCCCAAGGAGACATTGCTCGCCTTGGGACCGGAGAAGGGTTGGGACTTGTTGATGAAGCGCGAGGAGCTGATCCTCAAAGAGAAAGTCGACCCCTTCCGCTACGGCTACCGGCCGAAGAACTGGAAGAAGGCGAGCGAACTCTTGGAGACGCATCGGGAACTGCTCGTCATGGGCGGCAACCGCTCGGGCAAGACGGAATGGGCGGCGAGCGAAGTGGTCCGCCGGCTATGGGAGAAGCGGCAATCAGTCGCATGGTGTTTCCAGACCACGGCGCCCAACAGCATCGAGATGCAGCAGCCCCGCGTGTTCAAGTATCTCCCCGGCGAATGGCGCACGGCGCGCAAGGGCACTGTCACCAATATCACCTACTCGGTCAAAGGCGGCTTCACCGAGAGCAAGTTCGTCGCCCCCAACGGCAGCCAATGCGTCTTTCGTAATTACGCGCAGGACATCAGCACGATTGAAGGCGGCGAGATTGATATAGCTTGGTGCGACGAGTTGGTGCCTATCGACTTTCTGGAAACCCTGCGCTTCCGTCTACTCGACCGCAACGGCGTCCTCATCGTCACCTTCACGCCGATTGAAGGCTACAGTCCGGTGGTCAAAGACTACCTCACCGGCGCCCGCACGGTGGAAGCGGTCGATGCCGAGCTGCTTCCAAAGTTCAAGGACGACAAGGGCGAGAAGATCCTCACAGGCTATGACCAAGTGCCCATCGTGCAGCTTGGCCGCAAGGACCGCCCGATCATTTACTTTCACACCAAGGACAATCCGTGGGCCGGTTGGGAGCGCATGCAGACCGAGCTGCGCAACGAGACCAAAGAGAAGATCCTCTGCCGCGCCTATGGCGTCCCTACCCGCTCGATCAACAACCGCTTCCCGCTGTTCAACGACCGCATCCACGTCATCAAGCACGACTGGATTCCGACCACCGGCACCCGCTACCACTTTGTTGATCCCTGCTCTGGCCGTAACTGGGCGATGATCTGGGCGATCTTTGATTCGGCCAACCGCTGTTTCATCTACCGCGAGTGGCCCTGCCCTGACGAATACGTCGAAGGTGTTGGCTATCCCGGCATGTGGGCAGAGCCGGACGGCAAGAAGGCAGACGGGCGCCAAGGGCCGGCGCAGAAAGACTTCGGCTTCGGGCTAGAGCGATATGTCGAAGAGATCCGCCGCGTGGAGAACGGCGAGAAGATATTTGAGCGGTGGATGGACAGCCGCTACGGCAACGCACAGACCTTGGCCAAAGAGCGGCCGACCACGTTGATTGAGGAGATGGGCGAGCTAGGCATGGACTTCCAAGCAACCCCCGGCGACACCATTGACGAAGGTGTCTCCATGATTAACTCATGGCTGCATTACGACAGGGACAAGCCTCTCAGCGCGCTCAACCAACCGAAGCTCTACATCTCCGAGCAGTGCAAAAACACCATCTACTGTCTCAAGGAATGGACGGGCCAAGATTCTTCCAAGGGGGCGTCAAAGGACTTTCCTGACTTGGTTCGCTATTTATGTCTTTCCGGCGTCAACAACGTCGAAGGCGACATCCTCATGGCCCGAGGAGGCGGGAGTTACTAATGGACGCACCGATCATCGTGGCCTACGGCGGCGGCACAAACAGCACTGCTATGCTATGCGGCTTCCGCGAGCGCGGCATCCGTCCATCGCTTATCCTCTTTGCCGACACCGGCGGCGAACTGCCGCACACCTACGAGCATCTGCGCGTCATGTCCGAGAAGTGCCAAGAGTGGTTTGGCCTGCCGATTGAGACGGTCTTTAAGACTTACAAGGGAGAACAGACATCGCTGGAGGGCGATTGCCTGCGAAACGAAACGCTGCCGTCCCTTGCCTATGGCTTCAAGGCTTGCTCAATGAAATACAAGGTCGAGCCGCAAAACAA
>Ga0209229_10001296_pt1 | contig 10339 bp, 7 predicted proteins | sample SanBayMetagenome_FD_187466 | JGI IMG/M metagenome (GOLD analysis project Ga0209229, IMG submission 187466) | Freshwater and sediment microbial communities from dead zone in Sandusky Bay, Ohio, USA (SPAdes) (version 2) | ecosystem: Environmental > Aquatic > Freshwater > Lentic > Sediment | place... | reverse complement strand
GGGTTTGCGTGTGTTGTTTTTTTAAAAAAAGCGTTGACGCCTCATCCGGCTCATCGTAGAAAGTTCCTCCACTCTGCGGGTGTAACTCAGTTGGTAGAGTGCAACCTTGCCAAGGTTGATGTCGCGAGTTCGAGTCTCGTCACCCGCTCCACTTCATTTGCTTTCGCCTGAAGTGACTTTAATTACACCATGGTATAGGTGGGGATTATTGTGATTTGACATAAATCACTTTGATGTTAACAAGCCAACCCGTGAATCCCCGTAGAATAGTTTTTTTTGACGCAAACAGGTCAAGGCGATCTGCTCTAGACCTTCGTCGGGATGTCCTTCTTCTCTTGGCCACTTGCCTCGTCGTTTTGTCTGTATGTCCCGCATCTGCTCAGCAAAGTGTGCTTACCCTTCGCGAGGCCGAGTTCCGGAATCGTTGGTCCGGGCCGCAAGAGGATCGGGTGGCCACGCCCCAGTATTTCGAACCGGGCGGGGGATTGGACGATGACTCTGCGAAGTCGAAAAAAGACGAATCAGAGGAAGTGGAGCCTGGATTCGAGGAATCTCTCGATAACATGGCGGAAAATATTCAAAGCGGTCTCCGATTTGGACCGCTGGATTTCCAGTTGGGCCTTTCGAATGGCTGGGAATATTCCTCGCAGAACTCTTTTGGAGGCGGCACGGACTTTAATAACTCAAACAGTTTCTTCTCCGCTCCCACGCTTGGGATTCTTTATGAACGCGAGGTCGGTGTCTGGAATGTCTCGGCCCGCTATGGGACTGGCTATCGCTATTATTACAACCCCGAATACACGGCTGCTGGAACCGACAACCAGAGAAACCCCCTCTCGATGACAGGCGGTCTCGACCTCGGTTACAATACAAGTCGGCTCTCCATGAATCTCAATGCCAGTGCGTCCTCCGGAACGGGCTATGACCCCGTCGCCGGAGCGAACAACTGGCAGACGACAACATCCGGCGGGTTCTCGATTCGGTATATCATCAGCGATGAACTCAGCACAGGCGGTGCGGTCTCCGGGACATATTCGAACACCGCTGATGCGCAGGTGGCGCCTGGCGAGACGGCCCAACCGAACAGCAATAGCCTGAGTGCCGGTGCGAGTTTTTTTACCGACTATATGGTGACTCCCAAAACCAACCTGCGCTTTGTATTGAGCGCCGGTCAGGATTTGCAGGATTTTGAGGGAGGTATTTCAGAGGGGCGCCGTTTTTTTGACGCGATGATTATGCTGACTTATCAAATTGCTCCAAAACTATCGGTCGATGCGGGTGGAGGCGCGGGCTATGTGTTGGATCAAAATATTCCAGATCCCGAGTATACCGGATTGAGGCCGGTTTATAATTTGGGAATCAACTACACCCCGACCGATAAGACTTATTTTAAAGCTAAATTCGGAATGCAGGGTGCTGATGTAAAACCGAATTTCAGTCTCGTGGCTGGCTGGGATATGAGGGAGAAGACAAGGCTTTCTCTGTCTGTTTATCAGAACCAAGGCTTCTCCAGCCTGTCGCCTGACCAGTATAACATCACGCGAGGTATTTTAGGCACAGTCGCGCAGCGGTTGATCAAAGGAATCAGCCTCTCTCTCTCGGCTGGTTATGAGCAATCGGAATATGTCAGCCTAACGAGCGAAAAATTGAATAATCCAGTGGAAGGTCCAGCTTCATACTGGCTAACGAATGCCTCTCTCTACTGGCGTCTCCGCGACTGGATCAGCTGGCAGAATACATTCCAGCTTTCCAGCGGCCAGGGAACCAGTGACCAGATGCAGACGACATTCAATACGAGCTTGAATTTGACCTTCTGATCTCTGTCGTTTAGTTTCTCTCTCGAATGTTAGCATTTTTCTCCCTTCGGCCGCGTTCTTTGGTTGTTTCCGCAATCGCGGGATTAACGATGAGTCAGGTTGTTCTGGCGGCCCCGCCTGTTCTTCCGGCGCCTCAAACCCAATCTGATCCGACTTCAGCTACTCCTGCTGCGTTCCGGCAGGAATCTCCCGCATCCGCTCCCCGAGCGGTTGGCTCCGATCGCGCGATGGGCATGGACGCTCCTATCCCCTCTCTCATGGCTGGTGAGGGCGACTACATTTTGGCCTCTGGCGATACCCTGGATCTCATGGTATATCGCGAGCCCGATCTGGGAATGAGGTCAAAAATTGCCCGGGATGGTCGGGTGCAGTTGCCGCTTCTGGGCGAGGTTAAGGTCGCTGGAATGAGTGTGCGTGATGCACAGGAGCATATACGGAAACTCTACGATGCCGATTATCTCGTTGACCCGCAGATTTATCTAAACATTGCCTCGTATACCCAGCGAAAGATCACCGTTATCGGTCAAGTCTCGAGGCCTGGCAGTTACGAACTTCAAGGCAACGAATCACTCGGCATTTTGGAGGCCATCGGCATGGCAGGAGGTTTCACTCGAATCGCCGATACAAAAAATGTCGTCGTGAAACGCCGCACCGGCGAGAAAGTGGAGACCATTAAAGTCAACACCAAGCGCCTGGAGTCGCCAGAGGGCGGTAGTTTTCAAGTTTTACCCGGCGACATTCTAACAGTCGGCGAGAGTTGGTATTAACACCACGCAGCACGAACTGGAAAATCATTTCGGATGAGCAAGGAAATAGACACCAAAACACCACACACTCCCAGTCCCGCTCCTATTCAGGAGGCTATTGATTGGCGCGAGTATTTTCATGCCGTTGTAGACAGGCTTTGGATCGTCATTCTCTGTGTTGTGCTGGGGGGCATCTATGCGGGCGTGAATCTTTCCAAGGTGGAAACAAAATACCGCGCGCGTGCGGTGTTGTTCATCGAGCAGGACAAGTCCCGCATTCTTGATTCAAAAATGGAGCAGGTTCGCGATGAGCAAATTCGCAGTATCGACATGATCAATACGGTGGTTGATCTGCTTCGCAGTTACCCGTTTGCGCAGCGTGTTTCCGCGCGTTTGAAGCTCGATCAAGACCCCCGCTTTCTCGCGGCTGCGGGCATTTCCGCTCGTGACGCTTCTCCTGACCGCGTTGCCGCAGCCTTGAGTTCCATGTCGGCGGCTGTCTACCGCACCAACACCCGCCTGATCGACCTGATGATCACTTCGGCAGACCCGAACCTTTCCGTGAAGCTCGCGAATGCCTATTGCGACGAATATATTCGCTATGTCTTCGAGCGGCGCTCGGATGCATCAAAATCCGCCACCCAGTTCCTCCTCGAGGAGGCTGATCGGTTGAGAAAAAAAATGCGTGTATCCGAGGAGGCCATGCAGAGTTTCCGCGAGCGGGAGCGCGCTGCATCGATCGAAAACATGCTCAGTTCGGCTCAGGCTCAAGTATCCGAGATTTCCAATGTGCAGGCTGAAATCCAGAAACGCATTCAGCAGATCGACAGCGACCTTGCGGTCGTAAGGGCCAACAAGGGTGCAGTGGAAGAGTTGATCTTCCTGCCAAGCGTTGCCGCCGAGCCCAAAGTCGCCCAGTATTCCGAGTCGCTGAACGCGCGCCAGCGCGAGCTGACACTGCTCTCGCAGCGCTATCGCGCAAAGCACCCCGTGTATATTTCCGTGAAAACCCAGATCGATCTCACAAAAGGCGATCTTCGTCGCGTTCTCAATGATGCCGTCAACCTTCTTGAAACGGCTCGCAATCGACTCGAAGTCCAAGCGAATGAAACAAAAATCGCCCGCGAGAAAGCGGAGGGACGACTTCTGGAGGTCACCTCCAAATCTATCGAGTATAATGATATCAAGCGCGAGCAGGAGACCGATCAGGCGCTTTATAACTCGGTTCTTTCGCGATTGAAGGAAGTCGACATCACCAAGCAGCTCACGGAGTCCCCTGTGCGTATTCATGAGCCAGCCGTGGGCGCTGCGCCTATTCGGCCCAGCGCGACGAAAACTTGGATGCAGAGTCTCTTGGGTGGACTGGCTGCAGGTATCGGCCTTGCCATCGCGCTTTTCATGTTGGATACCAGCATCAAGACGGTCGATCAGGTGGAGCAGCTCACCGGTGTGAATGTCATTGCTGCCATTCCCAAGCTGAGTCTTTCGACTCGAGCCAGTGTCCTGGTGACCAACGAAGAGCGCTCCGGCATCGTGGCAGAGTCGTTTCGATCGCTTCGGGCGTCGCTCACGATGCACCGCATCAACGAAAATGCCCGCACTTTTCTTTTCACCAGTTCGATGCCAAGTGAGGGCAAGACATTCTGCAGTTCCAACTACGCTGTTACTCTTGCGCAGCAGGGATTCAACACGCTCTTCATCGACGCCGACCTTCGCAAGCCGGGTGGCTCGATTGTGTTCTACGGCGAGAACCGCAAGCCCGGCCTCTCCGAGTTGCTCATGCGTTCCTGCACGATGAAAAACGCAATCATGTCGTCGCATATCGATGGCCTCAGTGTTCTCACGGCCGGTGGTCGCTCGCCGAATCCTTCTGAGTTGCTGACATATGAAAATCTAGAGCGCGTCATGAGTGAGGCGCTCTCCAAATACGATCGCATCGTTGTCGACTCAGCACCGCTTCTGGCGGTGAGCGACACATTGCTCGTAGCCCCGCATGTCGATCTCTGCACGCTGGTCGTCCGCGCCTTCGGCACTCCGCGCAAAATGGTCGCGCGTGCGATCAAGTCCCTTGAGGAAACAAAAACCATTCCTGCTGGATTGATCCTGAACTTCCTGCCGAGCGGACGCGGTGGATATTATGCCTACTACTATTCGGGTAAATACTACGGTTCCTATGGCGCCAAGGGCGTTTATGGTGAGTAAAATTCTATGAACACCACCACTACTCAATCGCCCGGTAAGACTTGGATGATCCTCGGAGGCATCCTTTCCATCCTTGTCGGATTCTTTGCCATCAGTGCCCCGGCATTGTTCTCGTATGTTATTACCGCCTTCATTGGCGCACTCTGTCTGGTAAGCGGCCTTATTGGATTTTTTCAAGCCCTCTTCGCAAGAGATGTGCCGCACCGCATTCTTACCGCATTGTCGGCTGTAATACGCCTTGCGGCCGGTTGCGCGCTTTTCGTTTTTACGCAGTCGGGTATCGAGACGCTTACGCTCATTCTCGGAGCAGTTTTTTTTGCTGAAGGCATTGTCTGCATAGGCACTTCTTTTCGCCTTCGCGGGAACTCAGCTTGGATTTGGCTCTTCTTGAATGGCGTGGTCGCATTGGTTCTTGGAGGCATGATCTATGCCCGCTGGCCGCTTGATTCGGAATGGGTCATCGGTGTGCTCTACGGCATCCAGTCGATCTTCAGCGGCCTTGCCATGCTGATGCTTGGCTTTGCCATCGGAAAAAAATCCTGATCCGCGAGAGGACGGATGACGGCATCCGCTCCCAAACGCCATTCATCGGATAAAAACCTGCGATTGATATTTTTTAGAAAATCGTAAAAGTCCTGCGTCAGGGTGAAAAAGACGACGCATTACATCGCACAGGGTTTCGAAAAAATATCCAACGACCTCGATTTTCTTATGGGTTGCTTGGAGGAGGTCCTCAGGGAACTGGGAGAAAACGCAGTGGCCGACCGCCTGCCATGGGTAGGTTCCAAGGAGGCGGGCTGTGAGGGCTTTGAGCAGGCCACATCGATAGCGTTCCAGTTGCTCAACATGGTCGAGGAGAACACGGCTGCACGCACGCGCCAGCTTCGTGAAATCGAATCCGGCGGCGAAGCCGAGCCGGGCCTCTGGAGAAGCCGGCTCGCCGAGTTGTCCGCATCGGGAATGTCACCTTCAGAAATCGCGGCACTTCTGCCAACTCTCTGCATTGAACCTGTTCTGACCGCTCATCCGACCGAAGCGAAACGCGCGGCCGTCCTTGAGCAACACCGCTCTCTCTATCGTTTGCTTATATCCCGCGAGGGTCAGTCCCTCTCGGCAAACCAGCAGCAGGCCTTGCGCGAGGAGTTCAAAGTCATTCTAGAACGCCTGTGGAGGACCGGTGAAATTCTGCTCGAAAAGCCGGATGTCGCTACGGAACGCCGTGGAGTTGTTTACTACTTGCGCGAGGTTTTTCCTCCCGCTCTGGCACGGCTCGATCACCGTCTCCGCGAAGCTTGGCGCGGCGCAGGCTTTGATCCCTCTCTGATTGCAAATCCCCTAGGAATGCCCAAAATCCGCTTCGGCACATGGGTCGGGGGAGATCGGGATGGACATCCGCTTGTGACGGCGCTCGTCACCGAGACAACGCTCCGGGACCTTCGCCTCAGCGCCTTGATTGTTCTTCACCGCGAGTTGGAGGACTTGGCGGCGAATCTTCCGCTCTCCAGCAATTTTCAGGACTTTCCGGAGGAGTTGCAAAGCGCACTCGACAAGTTCCGTCGTGAAACGCCCGCGCTTGCCCAAACATTGTCGCAGTCGTATTCCGACGAACCATGGCGCCAGTTTGTTCTACACCTTCAGAACCGTCTGCCTGTTTCGACCGGGGAAATCGAAGACGCAAAAATTCTGGAAAGCGGCGTTCGTTTTCAACATCCAGCCGAGCTCGAGGCCCACTTGAAATTGCTCACCGAAGCACTCCACACCGGCGGTGCAGGACGCCTTGCCGACTTTGCCGTGAATCCCGTGCGCCGCGCCCTCGATACTTTCGGATTCCACTTGGCGAATTTAGACATCCGTCAGAACAGCCGCTTTCATGATTTGGCGATTGATGGACTTCTTGAGGCAGGAGGCGCGGAGGACCACAAGTTCTCCGAGTGGAGCGAGGATCGACGCTTGGCGTTTTTGGAAGAAGAACTCCGCTCGCCGCGCCCGTTCCTGAGTGCAGGAACTCCTGCTGGTCGAGAAGCGGATGATGTCCTTGCCTGCTATAATGTCCTGCGCAACCACATCGCCAAACATGGAATCGATGGCATCGGATCCCTCATCGTCAGTATGACACGCCGTCTTTCCGACCTGCTCGCTGTTTATCTGCTTGCGCGAGAGGCCGGCTTGGCGCGGTGGACGGAGGAGGGGCTTGTGTGCGACCTCCCGGTCGTCCCGCTTTTCGAGACCCTTGACGACTTGGAGCAAGGACCCGGCATCGTCAGGCAATTCCTGAGACATCCGGTCACGACGCGGAGCCTTGAGTTCCACCGCAAAAACGCGAATGAAAAATCCTCCAAACAGCGCAGCCTGCCTGTGCAGCAGGTCATGATCGGCTACAGCGACAGCAACAAGGATTGCGGCATCTTCGCCAGTCAGTGGGCACTCCACCAATCTCAAAGCGCCTTGGCCCAAGTCGGGCGCGATGCAGGTGTCAAGATCCGTTTCTTCCACGGACGCGGCGGCACGATCAGCCGGGGCGCTGGGCCAACCCACCGTTTTCTGTCCGCTCTGCCGCAGGGTTCCGCGCGCGGCGATCTACGCGTCACCGAGCAGGGAGAGACCATTTCCCAGAAATACGGCACCATTTCCTCCTCGGTTTACAATTTGGAGTTGCTTCAAGCGGGCGTCGCAGCCGTTTCCTTCAACGACCAGCCTGCTCCCATCGACGGCAAATTCAGCGAGGCCTGCGAATTCCTTTCTTCAGCGAGCCGCGATGCCTACACCTCGCTCATCACCCATCCGAGTTTCATGTCCTACTTCTCGGAGGCCACGCCGATTGATGCCTTGGAGACGAGCCGCATCGGCTCCCGCCCCTCGCGACGCACAGGCCAGCGCACGCTCGCCGACCTTCGCGCGATCCCTTGGGTCTTTAGCTGGAACCAAAGCCGCCATTATCTTCCTGGTTGGTTCGGTGTCGGATCCGCTCTGCAGCGCCTCCAAGCCGAGCGTCCCAAACTGTTTCAAAACCTCCGCGCGAATCTCAAAAAGTCGCCTTTCCTCTACTATGTGTTGACGAATGTGGAAACCAACCTCGCCAGTGCGGACCGCGAGATCATCGCCATCTATGCCGGATTGGTCGCCGACACGCGTGTGCGGAAGGAGATTCTGAACATCATTCTCACCGAGTTTGATTCCACCCGAGAAATGATGTCCCTCGTCTTTGGCGGCGCTTTGGAGAAACGCCGTCCCCGTATGCTGAAGACGCTCGCCCTGCGCGACTCGGGCCTCCGTGCGCTCCATGTTCACCAGACGAAGCTTCTCGCCGAGTGGCGCGCTGCAGAGCCCGCAGTAAAAAACCGCCTGCTTCCGGAAGTGCTTTTGAGTATCAATGCCATTGCCAGCGGCCTTCGCACCACCGGGTAGGTCAAACTAAAAACTTCACCGCCCGCTCCCGCCTGTGTAGCATTCGCTTCTCAATCCAAGACCCATGGGCAACATCTACAACAACATCGTCGAAACAGTCGGCCGCACACCTCTCGTCAAGCTCAACCGCGTCACCGCCGGGCTTCCGGCCACGATTGCGCTCAAATGTGAATTTTTCAATCCGCTCGGAAGCGTGAAAGACCGCATCGGCATGGCCATGATCGAGGACGCCGAGCAGCGCGGCATCCTCAAGCCCGGCACGGTCATCATCGAGCCCACCAGCGGAAATACCGGCATCGCCTTGGCCTTCGTGGCGGCCGCGAAGGGATACAAAATGATCCTCACCATGCCCGAGACAATGAGCCTCGAGCGCCGCACGCTTCTCGCGATGCTTGGCGCGAAGCTCGTTCTCACTCCCGGCTCCGAGGGAATGCGTGGTGCGATTGCAAAGGCCGAAGCACTCGTTCAAGAGACTCCAAATTCCTGGATGCCCCAGCAATTCAACAATCCGGCCAATCCAGCCATTCATATCAAAACCACTGCAGAGGAAATATGGAGCGATACAGATGGAAAAGTGGACATCATTGTCGCAGCGGTCGGAACCGGCGGCACGATCACAGGCTGCGTGGAAGCCCTCAAACCCCGCAAGGCCTCGCTCCAAGCGATCGCTGTCGAGCCAAAGGACTCTCCTGTCATTTCGCAAACCCTCGCCGGAGAGCCTCTCAAACCCGGCCCTCACAAAATCCAAGGCACTGGCGCCGGATTTGTTCCCAACAACCTCCATCTGAAAAATTCCGCTGGAGAATCCCAAATCGTTGAGTGCATCCAGGTGACCAACGATGAGGCCTTTGCCATGGCCCGTCGTCTCGCCAAAGAGGAGGGCATCTTGGGTGGCATCAGCACCGGCGCGAATGTGCATGCGGCCATCCAAGTTGCCAAGCGCCCTGAAAATGCCGGCAAGCTCATCGTCACCATCGGCTGCTCGACCGGCGAACGCTACCTCAGCACCGCACTCGCAGACGAAGCCCGCGCGGAGGTGGGAGCCTGATGGAACCCGCACAACAACCCGTCCTCCAAGGCCCCGTCCTTGATGACTCCTCGCTGGAATGGGATTTCTTCTGGGAGAAAAACAAATCCCTTATCCTTGCAATCGTTGCCGCAGTCGTGATCGGAGGCGTAGGCGTGGCTGCATGGTTCGGCTACTCTTCGAACCAAAATGCCGCCGCGCAAACTCTCTTGGCCGAGGCCAAGGGAATCTCCGAACTGCAAGCCGTGGTGGACAAGTTTCCAAAAACCATGCCCGCAGCCGATGCGCTCATGCGGATCGGCGCTGCGGAGCGCGAGGCGGGAAACATGGAAAAATCCACCGCCGCATTCCGCGAATTTATCAACCGTTTTCCCAAGCATCCCCTGGCAGGCGGGGCGCTTCTTGGAGTCGCGATGAATCAGGATGCGGCGGGTGATATCCAATCCGCCATGGCCACTTGCCAGCAGGTGGTCACGCAATTCCCGCAAAGCTACGCAGCTCCCTTTGCCGCTTACACCGAAGCCGAAATCCTCCTTCGCGGATTCCAGATCGAAGAGGCCCGCCGTGGTTTCAATATGGTCGTCACCCAGTTTCCGGCATCACCCGTCGCCCGCATGTCCGCTGGTCAACTCTCGCGCCTCGGCGGAGAGGCTCCAACTGCTGCTCCGCAACAATAGCGGGCGGAATCTGCCTGGGCTGCCGCCCTGCCGTAGTTGATATTCCACCAGTCCATGATCGCGATCACCATCGACAAACTCGTTAAAAAATTCGGTGACGCGGTGGCGTTGAATGGCATTTCCCTCCGCATCGAACCCGGCGAGTTGTTTTTTCTCCTCGGGCCCAGCGGATGTGGAAAAACGACACTTCTTCGCAATATCGCCGGCTTTTACCTTCCCGACGAGGGCCGTATTCTCTTTGGCGAAGAGGATGTGACGGCACTGCCGCCCCACAAGCGCAACACGGGGATGATGTTTCAGAGTTACGCCCTCTGGCCGCACATGACGGTGGCCAAAAATGTCGCCTTCGGATTGGAGGAACGGCGCGTTCCCCAAGCGGAAATCCGCCAGCGGGTCCAGGCCGCGCTGGAATCCGTGCAGATGGGTCCGTATGCGGAACGGAAAATCGCTCAACTGTCCGGTGGT
>Ga0209229_10001294_pt1 | contig 10344 bp, 22 predicted proteins | sample SanBayMetagenome_FD_187466 | JGI IMG/M metagenome (GOLD analysis project Ga0209229, IMG submission 187466) | Freshwater and sediment microbial communities from dead zone in Sandusky Bay, Ohio, USA (SPAdes) (version 2) | ecosystem: Environmental > Aquatic > Freshwater > Lentic > Sediment... | reverse complement strand
GTTAAATTGATCCATTCTTTTTTCTTTTTCTTAATTCTAAAAATCTTAATACTAATCCGAATACTACTAAAAAGGATTCTCTAATTAGATCGGCTGCATCTGGGTTAAAAATTTGTTTCATGTTTTTATGATAAAATGGTAAATTTTCCAGTAATATAAATTGAAAATACTCCATCTCCAACAGTAGCATCTGTTCCATTAGCTGTTGTAAAATACAAATCTAATGCTGGAGAAAATGTTGGCGTAATGAATGGAGCTTCTGATGTATAGTCAACTCCTGAATAGTTGTGTGCTTGTTGTGTTGGTGTTGTTAAAAATGTTTTGATCCAAGTATTAATTAATTCTTTTCCAAAAAAAACATATTGTTCCAATGCACTATGAATAATAACTGGATGAGCTCCTGGTGCAAAATCATAAGTGGTTGTTTGACTATCTACTTTTACAACAATGTTTAATGGAATAAAATATTTATTAATGCCATCCCATGCTGAAATATTTAATGGCACTGGCTGTCCTCCACAAAATGTAATTTCTGCTGCTGTTAATGTTCTTTTGTATGTAACAATTTCTGTGCTATTATCTATTAACTGTCCCATTAATTAAATACTTTTCTTATTACTGTAACTTGATTTGTGCCAGTGTTATCAAATGCCACTATGTATATTGTTTTATTTATTTCTCCCTCATTAGCATAAGAAACATATTGTGCTCCTGGTGCAATTGTTAATCCATTAATAGTTGCATTTGATGTTCCAGTATTAATTACAGTAAAATCTCCGCAATCTGATTTAATTGGTTGATTATCGTTTATAAATGCAATAATTTCGACAAAATTTCTACTCATAACTAATTTTTTTATTCTGGGATAAAGTTAAAAAAAAAACTCCAACAATTACAGCTGGTATAATCCATTTACCATATTTGGTAAAATTTACAGCAATATTTTTAGTTAATCGTTCAACTTGATTTGCAACTTTTGTGATCACCTCTGTATAGGATGGTGATTCTGCATATCCAGCTCTGGCAATTGCTATTATTTGCTCCTGATAATTTGGAGCTCTAAATACTCCAGCTTTTGTATAACGTGGATTTTTTTTAAGAAAGTTAATAAAATCTGCTGCGGATTCTGAAAAATTGGAATAAACTCTAAATGTTGATATTTTATCTTTATCTCCTGGTGTTGGTAGATCTATGGTATCACCATCCCATCCAGTGCCCTCTTTTATGCCAAAATAGTTATTTGCTTTTTTTGCTACTAATCCCTGACCAGGATACCAAACTCCATTAACTCGGCCTTGTGATTCTACTATGGCAATTGCCAATAATGTTTCTGGAAAAATTTTTGTGCCTTGTGTTAATTGAACAATTGCAGGAAAATTTTTTTGTGTAAAATCCTTTCTACTTAGCATAAGATTTTGTTTTAATTAATGTTGCAGCTAAATAAACAACTGCTCCAATTATTACTGCTTTTTGTAAATTTTTGAAAATTTTATCTGTAAGTGATAAATTTTTATTTTTTTCTGCTTCTGCTTTTTCTTCAGTAGTTAGTGCTCCTTGTTCAGTTAGTGATCTAACATCAAATGTATTTGTAGCATGTCGAACGTAATAAGGTCGATCATTAGAATCCCTGAAAACCCAATACAATGTTGATCTGTTTTCATTTGGATTTAAATAACTTTGGACAACTCCAATATTTTGTGATGGTGTTACAGTGTACACTGATGGAGCTGTATCTAGTGCAAATCTATAAATTTTCACTGGCACTCTGGCGGTTAATGATTTTCCAATTATTTGATCGGCTGAATAATTCATTATGCTCCAATAACTGCTTTTATTTGATTTAAAATAGATGGATTTTCTTTGATATAATTAGCCATCTTACTTAATGTTTGCTCATAATTTGGATCCACCTCTGCAAATTTTTGCAATGTTTCATTAATATCACTAGCTGGAGCTCCAATTGTTGCTGTTTCTTTTGGTTTCATAAATGCGGCAATTATTGTTGGTATATGTTCGCTAAGATGTTCCATTAATTTATCTGTTGCACTTGGTTTATCTTCTGGCAAATTTCCAATTCTAGCTCTTTCTAATTCTAATTTTTGCTCAAAAAATTTTTCCTGCAATGAAATAAAATCTGTAAGTGATACTCCTTGCTGATTATTATTATTTCTGTGATACACTGTTGGATCATTTAATTTAATAGTAACATCTAATCCATCTGGCTGTGCCCCACCTTTTTTTGTTTCACTTGCGTAAAATTTTACAACACAATAATCACCAGTTAAATTTTCCAGTGTGCTTTGTAATTGATCAATTGAATCTGCTAGTGAAATATTTTTTTGTTGTTCGTCCACAACTTTTTTTTGTTTATCGTAAATTTTCCAATAAACAAAATTGTGTTTTTTCTGTATTGTTTCCGCAAATTGCGGTGATATTTGTGCCATGCTTTTATTTTTTTATTTTTTACCTAAGTGAAAAAAAGTAAATGTTGCAACACAATCTGGTGATGTACCAAATAAAGTTGTATTAACATATATATAACATTGCCTTAATAATAATTTTGAATTAATTGGAATAATTTTTCCACTCATATTATCGTTAAGAATATTATTTACATTATTAATGTCTAATTCTGTTGGATTGTAAAATGTTAATAATGGAAAATTAGAAACTATTAATTCATTTTTGGTATTAATCAAATTTAAAAAACAATTAACTCCAGTTAAAATCCCCCATGGTGTATTGGAATCACCAACATTAAAATGTATATCTCCATATAATAATCCATTATCTCCATAATGTGCCTGAATCCCCACAATTTCAACATCATTTAATTCAGGTATATCTGGAAAATAATATCTTGGATTATTAGCTGAAATTGTTAATGTAACATTAACTCTTTTAGTTTTTACCGATTGATAATTATTTCCGTCTTGATGGCTGTATGTTTGCAACATCTTTATTGGTATAATATAATACGTTAAATAATACTGATTGATTTGCACTCAATCCAGTTGTTGAATTGATTGTGATGTAACTTTTTGTTAGTTGTAATTGAAATGGTTGAAAATCACGATAAAATCCAGCTGTGAAATATGGATCTAAATCTCTCAATGGATAATTGTGTACTATTTCCTGATTAAATACATCAACAAATGTTGCGGTGATGGACTGCTCTCCAGTTGATGTAATTGCTGATCGGCCATTTGGTGATGTAACTAATGTTGTTGAGCTGTATGCAATTGCACCACAAAAAAATATATTTCTTAATGTTGGATAATCCTGAATAAATATTTGGGATCCAGCTCCAGGTAATGTTGCACCCAGATTAATCTCAATTAAATATGATCTTATTATTGGTTTCATTTTTTTTTTATTTTAAAAAAAAAGCTGCTACTTTAAATTGCAGCAGCTTTTTTTGATTATTAATTATTAAAATTAACGTGGGCTTACTCCAGTTTGAATACCAGTTCTAACTCCACCTCTGCCTCTTAAATTTTGTTGCAATTTTTGTTGAACAGATGCTGCTCCTTGATTTAAGAATCCGTTAAGAATCAAACCAAATGCAATAAAATTAGTTGTTCCTGGAGCTCCTAGATCTTGAGCAACTGGCAAAGTAATTGACCATTCAATGTTTGCTTGTCCGTTCAATTCTAGTGATGGCAATAATTCTGATCTACCATAATTCATTAATGGCCACTCATCACGGGCTATTCCATTTTGATTTGTAGCTGCTGTTACTTGTTGACTAGTACCAACACGATAGAAAGATCTCATTGGAAAACTATCAATAAATGTTGTACTGTCAATTTTTAATGACAAAAATCCATTGTAAATTGCTTCTAGCTCATCGGATTTTGCTCCAATTGCTGTTGCATTACCATTTGGATAAGTATACATTCTAGCTTTTGCTCTATCACTATCTGATGGAGCATTAACTGCTGTTGCTGTGTCGGCAATTATGTAGAAAGCCATGTCCGTTACTGTAAACGTATCATTTAATTTCAATCTACGTTCAGTAACGGTTTTTGTTCCTGATGTGTCTAAAGTATTGAAATTAATTACGCTGGTTGCAACTGCATTTGCTGTTACTTCTAAGCGTAAATACGATGGTGTGGTAATAATACCTTGTTTAGCGTATTGCGACGCTTTTTCGTTATATAACGATTGGTTTCTGCTAAATGATTTAGCCGCAACTATGTCTCCACCTAGAGCTGGAATCCTTGTTCCAAATGTTGCTTGTTTTGGTCTTGCAAATCTCATTTTTTTTTTTTTGTGTGGTTATTTTTATTTTTATTTAATCTATTTAATTAATCCTCGTAATATCCCATTGAATCATCACCAGAAATTTCTTCATTTCCAGCCATTACTAGATCCTCTGATCCATTAACGAAATCTTCTGCAAGGAAATCTTCTCCAACAAATTCATCTCCAGCTAACAAATCATCATCACCAGCCAATATTGATTGATCTGCTGGTAAACTTAATATTGATTGATCTGCTGGAGCTGATAATAAATCATCCATTGCTCCAATGCCTGGAACAAATGCTCTAGCTAAATTTAATCCGCCAGTTGAAATCATACCTAGACCAGCCATTTTTACAATTGTGTTTTTTTGGCCTGATAAAAATAATCCAGCTCCTATTGGTATTAATGATTTAACCACTGCTGGAACATTAGGTAATTTATCATTTATTAATTTTACAACAAATCCAGCTGCAATTGATCCAGCTACAATTCCAGCTGCTTCTTGCACTGGAAATTTCATTTTTTTTGCCATTGTGATATTTTTTTAATTTATTTTTTTAGTTTTTTTCTTGCTACTTTAACAGCTGCTGCTTTTTTCTTTTTTGCTGCTGCTAGTTTTTTCTCCATTAATTTAATTGTGTTGCTCACTCTTTTAACTGCTGGAGTATTCTGTATTTTTTTTATGTAACTACCTATTGTTGATGTTTTTTTAGTAGTTTTTTTCTTTGTAACTTTTTTTCTTTTTAGTGCCATCTTATTTTTTTTTCTTAAGTAATAAAATTGCTGCAACTGCAACGCCCCCAAATATAAGTATGTTTTTTGTATTTAACAAATTTGATCCAGGTGTTGTAACTTGACCTTGTGTATTAACGAATACTTTTCCACCTGACCTTGTATATGCTGCAGCTTCTTCTGATTCAGGATCTACTGGAATAAATTTAGGATCTTTTAATGGATCATCTGGTAATGGTGGCAATCCCTCATCATCTGCTGGGGGGGTTTCTTCTGGTGTATCTTTAATTCCAGCTTTTTTTAATGCGGCTAACAATGCAGCTATAATTGGAGCTGCTGCTGCAATTGCTCCAATAATTGCTTGTGATGATGCGGCTGTTGTTACTGGCTCTACTCCAACATAATCTGGTCCATAATTATATGCAGATACTCCTCTTTTTCTTTTTTCTCCAAATAATGGTTTACGAGCTGCTGCTTTTGCAACTTTTTCTTTAAAAATATTAAAATCACCGCCAAATGATTCCCATAATTTTTTTGCAGCATCGGGATCCTTATCCATCCAGCGTTTTATTTTACTCGAATATCCTCTAGCATTTACAGCTAATAATGTAAGAAATGCAGCTCTGGATGGAGCTAATGATACTTTTTTTCCAGTATCAACTGCCTTTGTAATTTTATCTGCTAATTTTGGATTATTCTCTTTAAATTTTTTCCACTTATCATTGATTTTATCCTTTAACTTTTTTCTACCAATATATTCTGGAGCACTTATAATTTCACCAGTATCTAAAAATTTTACAACTGGCACTCCATTAATATATCCAGTTTGCACCGGTCGTTTCTCAACATCTTCAAACATAACTGGAGCTCCAGCCAAATAATTTACTCTCATATCCTTAACAGATTTGTAATTTTTATTTTCGTTCAAATTCTTTGAACATGCGTCAAAAATAAATTTTTTATTTGATTTATCCAAAAAATAATTATACACGTGTGTAAACTTGCCATTTGGCCTATAAGATGCAAAACGAAATCCACCATTATATCCAGCATTTTCCATAATTGCTAAAAATAGTAATGATAATGATTTGCAATCTCCGTTTTTTGATTTTAGTAATGCGGATGGAAATTGAATATTTTGATTATCATATCCATCCATTTTATATTTTACCTCTGCTCTAATCCATTTACCAGTTAATTCTCCATCCTTAGCAACATTGCTTCCAGTTAATCCAATAATCTTTGCTAAATTCATTTTTTTAACTTGTGCAATTGCTCCAGGTGCGGCCATGCATAAATGATAAATAATATCGTTTGTGTCTGCATTATTTTTTGCTGTTAAAATTTTCATTCTTAAAAATCTAATTTTTTAGTAAAATTAACTGGTATTGCTCCCAAATCTGTATCAATAAATCCAACGATGTTAAATGTTAATGATTTATCTGATCCATCACGAAATTGTGAAAAAATTTCAACAATAGATGTGATAATGTTACTGGATGAAATTGCTGCATTTAATTCCACAATTTTTTGAGCTCTAGCATTAACAGTAAAATCTGAATCCCTTGTAATTTTTCCAATTATTTTATTTTTGTAAATAACATCTAAATCTAATCCCCTGACTATTACTGGCTGATTTTCGTTATTAATTAGATTTATTTTTACTTTATAAAACAATTGTGTGAAAAATGCATTTCTGGATTTTTCGCTATCAATTGATATTGATACTGGAGCTATTGTTAAATTTTTCATTGCTTTGCTTCGGCCAGTTAAATATCTGCTGATAATATAAACAGCAGCAACAACAGCTCCAATTGGGATTAATTTTTTCATTGTATTATTTTTTCTTTAGATATGTATTTTATTCTGTTTGCAAATTTAATCAAATTATCATCTGGTGCAAAACTGGATAAAACTATGCCAGTAAATGGAGAATACCAGTAAGATCCTTGCCAAATGTAAAATTTATCATCCAAATCATTGGCAATTGTTTCATCAATAGCAATTGCATTTAGCTCATCAATCTCATCTGATACCATTTTAATTTTGCCCATCGGTTGTATAATTCTTAATTTTTCAATTGCCTGAAAAATAATATCCAATGCCTCTGGAAAAGCATAATCCTCATTTTTTTCTGTTGGATCATCATTGCCAGTTTTAGATGTTAATTTGGTAAAATACTTAAATAACTCCATTGGATCATGAGCTGCCACAACTTTTTGAGCTCTCAAATTTGCAGCTGGAAAAATTTTTAACCATTCATTCATCATATAATTAGCTTCATTAATTCCATCCACAATAAAATGAAAATGTGGGTGATAATTATTTTCTAGTGCATTGTATGTGCACTCTAGTTTTCTTATACAGTTAATTCCATCCATTTTTTTGGATCTCCTTTTTTCTTGTATTTTCCTCATTGCCAAAATCATAGATTTAAAACTATCTCTTAATTTTTCGGCTGGTACATTTGGAATCGTCAATGTAAGAAATTGTTTGTCTTTCATCTGATCAATGGCCAGTTGATAGCCATTAATTAATTTTCCAGTTCGGATTCTGTTGCATATTCTGCACCAACGATGTTTGCAATATCTAGATGTTAATTCATCACCTTTTTGATAAATTAAACTGGAGCAATGCAATGTATCAACGTATTTACTCTGGTACTTTGTTTCTAAATTAATCATTGATTCTATTAATCTTTGTTGAGTAAATTTTGATTTTGCTCTTTTATTTATTTTTTCAATTGTAAGCATTATTCAATTTTTAAATTATTCATTTTCAATCGTTCACGCAGTTGTTCTAACTTATCGAGAAAAGCATAGTTAAAATAAACTTAATTGATTATTAATTTCTAATTTTTTCTCAATAACATCAAATTCATCTGTTATTGCATTGTTGATCCATTCCATTGGAGCATCTCCAGATATTAAAAATGTTCCCTTATTCGGATGATGAGCAAAAAAACATATTTCTGTAAATGGTTGATGTGTAAATCTGTTATATCTTTCAAATTTACGTTTTACCAAAATAAAATTTGCAGCTGCATAAAACTGAAATTCTTTTTGTTGCTCTGTTGTTAATTCTTGTAATAAATCCTGATCCATAATTATTTTTAGTTTTAAATTAACTCTTTATTTGCGACATTAAAACGATCGCAAATAAGTTAGTTAGCTGCAATTAATTGCTTTCAATAACTTGTCTGCAAACTCAAAGTCATTTTCATAAATTGTAATGTAGTGCAATTTTGACTGCTTCCGTAAGAAAGCAATTAACTGTTCCCTTCGGCAGCTAACAGCATCTAAACGCAATTTAAGGTCTGCGTTTTCCTTTTCAAGTTGTTGGATAGTTTCAACCATCCCGTTTATTTGTTCATCCATATTGTTAAATTTAAACTGCGTTTAGCTGCAAAACGTTATAACCAATGCTAACAAGCAGTAGTCATATAATCAACATTTTCGGACTTGCTAAACAAATCAATAACCGCTTCTACTGAAATTGGTATGATGTGATATGTTTCACTATTCCGTTTCTTGATGTATAGTTTAGGTTTATCAAGTTCGCCACTCGTAACACAAACCATTTGCTTTTTATTTACTTTTTTTTCTAAGGCAAATCCGTGATAGCCAGTTCGTTTAAACTCGACATTACAACTCATATCGGTTCTTTCAAATCCTAAATCAATGTATTTTTGGTATTCCATATTGTTATTTTTTATAAGTTAATTAATTAAAAGCACTGGTTATAACAGCACATAAGCAAAAGCCCAAATCCCTCGCTAAAGCCAAAGCTATTTGTGCCTTCGCTTATCTGCAAAAAGTTAATTTCTATTTTAGATCCTCAAATGTACGTTTTGCACAATTGCAATTTTTTTTATATTCATCTATCAATCTAACCAGATTTAATTCCAGCCATTTAACATATTGCTGATGCCATTCTAAAAATGCCATAGCATTATTTGGCAATAATAATCCAGATTCTTCTTCAAATAATTTTACCAATCTTTTCATAAGGATATTATTTTAGGTTGCACTGGCTTTTGATCTTGTTTAATTTTGCAATATTTTCCAATGCATGATAATAAAATAATTTTTTCCACTGGCTCTACCTCATCAATAATATCAAATGCTGGACAATTGTTGCTGCATAATGCAGCTTTAATTATTACTTGTCCACTTATATTTGGATGTGGTAACAATACTGGAGCTTTGTATATACATTCAATTGGATCTCCTTTTTCATTGTGTAAAGTTGGTGTACCTTGATAATCTTTTAAAATATAATTTTTCATGCTATTTTTTTTTAATAATTAATAAATCTTTTTTCTATTGGGTTTTTTTGGTCGGTTAAACTGTTGTGTGATGTGTTTAAAAAAAGGCCAGTAAATTAATACTGGCCTTACGTTTGACCTCCCGATGGATTTGCTCCCCAGCTCACCATCGAGTGATCTAATTTAATACTTTATATCGCCACAACTGATATTTTCCATTATCTAATCCTGATGCTCTGGCAATGGCTTCATATTTGGTTTCTGCAAATATAGAAAAACATTCACCTGATGGTGATTTAATTACAAATGTTCTCATACATTAAATTTTAAATTAATACCGTATGCCTTTAATTCTGTGTAAATTTTGCCATCATGCATTTTGCTGATCGGTGTAAAATAAACAACAGCTCCATCTCCAATTTTGGATCTTGAAATAATTTCTGCTTGTGATCCCCAGCTCTGGAATCCAATTGTATTTTTGAATCCATTATCATCTACCTCTAACATAAAATTTCTCCTTGTCCATTGATTGCCTTGTTGATTTGTGCCAGTGATTAATTCACTAATCCAGGTAATTGTTCCAGTTACCTTTAAAATTGATTTTTTTTCTGTTTGTGTTTCCATGCGTTTATATTTTTATATGCTGCAAATGTATTTTTTGGATTAATATGCTGGTAATTTGTTAATAACTTTAAGCAAATTCTAAGGTAATTCTAAGGTAATTCTAAGGTAATTCTAAGGTAAAATTAAGGTAAATGTAAAAAAATATGTTATAAGCATGTGCAATATATTGCACAAATGTTAATTTTTAGGCACAAAAAAACCTGGCCACATCTGACCAGGTAAACAAACAAAAGCAGCATGGAGCTCTATTTATTTTTATTCTTATAAAACTCTGTGTAAATCTTTGCTGAAATATAAAAAATTGATAGGGATACAGATATTGTTCCCAATATTGGATTAATATTATCTGCAATAATATTAACTCCCTGAATTAATAATAATAATCCAGTTGTTGTTGGGACTGAATAATCATTATTAAAGTGATCCATTTTTCTTTCTTTTTCTTAATTCTAAAAATCTTAGCACTAAGCCA
>Ga0209229_10001291_pt1 | contig 10363 bp, 8 predicted proteins | sample SanBayMetagenome_FD_187466 | JGI IMG/M metagenome (GOLD analysis project Ga0209229, IMG submission 187466) | Freshwater and sediment microbial communities from dead zone in Sandusky Bay, Ohio, USA (SPAdes) (version 2) | ecosystem: Environmental > Aquatic > Freshwater > Lentic > Sediment | place... | reverse complement strand
AGAAGAGCGCCAAGTGGTCCGCCCAGATTCGGACTTGCTCCGACAGATCGGGCCACGCTGCTGATGATCGGTGCCCAGCCTGGAACTGAACGGGGATCGTAACTTGCAAGCGACGCGAAGAGGTAAATTCCCGAAAATAGGAGCACCAGACCGACAACAAATGCCGGAATTTTGACTGCTGTGGAGCGCTTCGCCATGAAGCGCACGACTATCGCGGACTTCTCCGAGGGTTTCAAGAAATCTGAGCCGGATGCTGACGTTCATTTCCATATGGAAAAACGCCATTGAGCGGTTATTGTTGCAGCAATGAACGGACGATCGGCAGACCTCCACCGCCTCCGGATGCCAGCCTGTGTTGCAGGACTTGCCGGGTGGGTTGCGTTTTCGCTGTCAGCCGCAGGCTCCCAAGCCGACTTTCAAGTTCCCGATTGCCTCGCTCACCCCGTCCCCTTTGAGCTTTCCGAGCGGGCGGAAAAAACAGCCGAAGCGCATGCCCGCTACATGCAGGCCATTTTCGAGGAAGAAACAGAAGGCCCGGACAAGGCGCTTGAAAACAAGAAGCGCGTGCTGGCGTTGGATCCCGCCTTTTGTGATTTGGCTTTGGATGTCGCCCAGCACTATCTGCGCCGGGGCGAGACGACCGAGGCGCTTTCCGTATTGAAGGATGCGGTGAAGGCCTCGCCCCGCAATCCCTCGGCACCTATTGCGCTGGCGAATATCTACCTTCGCCAACTTGATAAACCGGCTCTTGCCGAAAAATTTGCTACCATCGCGCACAACATCGCGCCTGATAATTCGAGCGCCTTCGAGGTTCTATGGGAAGTTTGCCGGTCTACAGGCCAGAACAAGCGAATCGAGGGGCTTTTTCAGAAGGCGCTGAAATCCGAAAACAAAAATCCCGAATTCTGGCTGGATTTGGCCGAACTGCGGCTGAGAGATACCAAGCGTTCAAAGCTTCCGATTTCGCAAAGCAACCGGGAGAAAATCCTCGTGCTGGTCGATCGTGCGTCACAAACCGGCGCAAACGATCCGGAAATCCTCTCCCGAACGGCGGATTATTATTTTGCATGCGGCGATGCGACCAGTGCGGTCGAGCTCTATAAGGCGGCTTTCGAAAGGCAGCCATCGCTCTCCGGGTTGAAGGAAAAGCTCGCGGAATGCTACACGCACACCGGCGACCATGCCGCTGCCGCGCGCCTTCTGGACGAGGTTATTGCAGAAAACCCAATGAATCTCGCCGCCTACGACCAACTCGCACGCACAAGACTTCGGCAAAACGAACTCCCGGCCGCCCTCACAAGCATGCGTCAGGCTCTCATGGTTGCGCCGATTGATCCACGCCGCTACGAGGACATCATCCGCATCGCGCTTCGCTCTGGCGAGCATGAGGTCGCCCTCCAATATTCCATCGAGGCCGAGAAACGCTTCCCCTATCTGACCGGTTTCACGCTCCTGCGGGCGATCTCCCTCAGCCAATCCAAGCAACACGCCGCCGCGCTCATGGCATTCGAGCGCACGCTGATCGAGGCCTCAAACTCAAATCCCGAACTGCTCGACCAGTCTTTCTACATGAGCTACGGAGCCGCCGCCGAGCAAGCGGGGCACTATGTGAAGGCGGCCGAACTCATCAAAACAGCCATCACCCTCGATCCCGAAAATCCGGATCCCTACAATTTCCTCGCCTATATGTGGGCCGACCGGAACGAAAATCTGGACATCGCCGAGCAACTCGTCCAGCGCGCACTGGAACTCGACCCGCACAACGGGGCTTATGTCGATACCCTTGGCTGGGTGTTTTTCCGCCAAGGGCGCTACACGGAAGCCGTAGCCGAACTCCTCCGCTCCGCCTCGCTTCTTGAGAAGCCCGACCCCGTGGTTCTCGATCACATCGGCGACGCCTACGAAAAACTCGGCAAAACCACAGAAGCCATCATCTATTGGCAAAAAGCCCATGGGCTGGATCCAAAAAATCCCGCGCTTGCTCAAAAAATCGACCAGCATTCCTCAAAGGTCGCAAAGCAACCCGAGGCCCAGCCTTGATTCAGAAGACAGCTACTTGAGAGTGGCGCTGATTTTTTCGGCGATGCCTTGAAAAACTCCCGCCGCCGCGCTTCCCGGATGGGCAGCCACAGCGGGACGCCCGGTGTCACCCGCCTCGCGCACGAGAGGCTCGATCGGCACCTCGCCCAGCAGCGGAATCTGGAGCTTCGCCGCCTCGCGGGAACCCCCACCCGTGCCGAAAATGTCGTAGCGTTTTCCATCCCCCGGACACAAAAAGAAGCTCATGTTTTCCACGATTCCAAGGACAGGCACATTCGTCTTGCCGAACATCGCGATAGCCTTGCGGGCATCGATGAGCGCGACCTCCTGCGGCGTTGTGACGATAACGGCACCGGAAAGCGCGACTGTCTGAACGATGGTGAGCTGGATATCCCCTGTGCCGGGAGGGAGGTCTAAGATGAGGTAATCCAAATCCCCCCAGGCGACCTGTCGCAAAAATTGCTGTGTGTAGCGAGTGACCATCGGCCCGCGCAGGACGGCTGGGGAGCCGTCGTCGAGGAGGAAACCCATGGACATGAGCGAGACCCCATGCCGCTCGATGGGGATGATGCGGTTGTCATCATCGGCCGTCGGGCGTTCGTTGGTTCCGCCGAACATGAGAGCAATACTCGGGCCGTAGATGTCACAATCGCAGAGCCCCGTCTTGGCACCCGATTGCGCGAGCGAGAGCGCCAGATTGGCCGCGACGGTGGACTTTCCGACGCCGCCTTTTCCGCTGGCCACGGCGATGACATGCTTCACGCCTTCGATCTTTGCAGGACCCACAGCTCCGGTGGTGGTGGCTGGGGCTTGGACATCGATTTTCACAGAAACACGGCCGGCGCCGCCCATGGCTTGTAGAACCGCTGTCGCGTCGGCGTGGATTTTTTTTGCAATTCCCGTGTCATTTGTTGAGAGCACCAACTGCACATCGATATCCGATCCGCTCACCACCACATCGCGGAGCAAACCAAACGAAATGATATCACGCGAAAAGCCGGGGTATTTTACGGCGCTGAGAGCCTGGCGAACGGAATCCTGATTGATGGAAGACATGCGTGTGATTTTGCACGGACGCGGCCTGCGGGCAAGATCGATGGATTACCAGTTGCCTCGCTTGCTTGCGGCGATTAGGTTGCGGGCGTCAGGGGCCATGGACTGCGGACCGGCGAACCCCGCCAGGGCAGGAATGCAGCAACGGTAGTCAGCTCCTCTTTGCCGTGGTCCTCTGACACCCCTCTCCTCCTTTGGGCTCTCGGACGATTTTACGAAATCGCAATTCACAGCGGCTTGAGTTTTGCACCGCCTCTGCTAGAGTCGAAGGCCGTGGAATCTGATATGGAGGCCTCAGTGATCGGCGGGCGCTATGTGATCGACCGCAAGCTCGGCTCCGGCGGTGAGGGCGCCGTTTACCTCGCATATGATCAGCTTTTGAATCGGCATGTGGCGATCAAAAGCGTGCATACCGGCGCCGAGGCGCTCACGGATGCCTCGGGAGCCTTCAACGAAGCCAAGCGCCTCGCGAGCCTCCAGCATCCGAATATCGTGACGATCTTCGATTTCCTGCCCTCCCACGAAAATGTGTTTGTGGTGATGGAATTCATCAATGGCGAAAGCCTGGACAATCTGAGCCACCCTATGGAGGTGCGGGTGTTTTGGGAATTTGCACGCCAGTGCCTGGATGCACTCGGCGCGGCCCACTCGCTGGGCATGGTGCATCGAGACATCAAATCGGCGAATATCATGGTCACTTGGACCGAGGGCGGTAATGCACGGGTCAAGCTTCTGGATTTCGGCCTCGCGAAGGTCATGGCAGCTCCATCCGAGCAAACGCTGGACCACTCGGGCGCACTCACCGGCTCGATCCACTTCCTGTCGCCCGAGCAACTCAATTGCCAACCGATCGACCACCGCGCCGACTTCTACTCTCTGGGCTGCGTTTTTTACCGCGCACTCACCCTGAGGAACCCGTTTCAAGGCGTCGGCATTTCGAGCATCATCGCAGCGCATTTGCAGCACGACTTCATCCCGCTTGCCGAGTATCGGCCGGATTTGCCTGCGGGCCTGGCGGCCTGGGTTGAAAAGTTTTTTTCATTCTCCCCGGATGACCGACCAGCGCATGCAGCCGCCGCGCTTGTGGATTTGGAGCGATTGAAAAATCCGCAACCCGCAGCAAACAAACCGTCTGCGAGGCCAGCACCAAAAAAGCCGGCCGTTCCGGGTAAACCAGCGCGACGCTTTCCGATGTGGATTGCTGCGGTGGTTACAACCCTGGCGCTTGCTGGAATTTTTGCAGCGGCCAGCCTTAGCCAAAGCAAAACGCCGCCGCCTCCAGCCGAAGAGGGCGAGGAGAGGGACATATTCACCGCTGGAGAGCGGGTAGCCATAGCCCGCCGCGATGGAAAAACAGCAACGGTCACGGGCGAAATCGTGCAGTTCCGGGAAGAGGGCTCGCGGCGTTTCCTGACCTTCAAGGGAGCCGATTCCAACGATGTCGCGCTGTGTTTTGTGAATTCTGAGAAGGGAGATTTCTCCACGCGACTTCTCAAAACCTTCGTTGGAGAGAAAGTGACGGCAACGGGCGTTGTTTCAAAAGACGGCAAAAGATTGCTTCTGGAAGTGCCCAACATGAGCCAACTTCGACGGCAGGTTCTTGCAGAACCGCAGAACAAACCCAAAGCACCATGAAATCTCCTCTTCGCACCATCACCCGCCTTCTCGCCCTTTTCATCCTCTCGACCTGCCTTTCCTGGTGGTGGTTCAGCGGTGCCGACATGGGATGGACGAAGACCTATGTCACGATCCCTGCAACGGATGAAATCACCGGTATCCCTTATGAAGTGAAGAAGGAAAAATTCGTGCCCGGGGTGGACTTCGTCGCGGTCGGAATCGGCTTGTCTTTCGGGATTTTCGCCGCCAGCTTCCTGTTCTCACCAAAAAATCCAAAAGCCATGAAAATCCAAGTCCTCGCACTCACTGCCCTACTCGCCACCCAAGTCTTCGCCGATGAAATCGCCTTTGACTTCAAGGATCCAAAAGGAGTCAACAATATCGTCTTCAAACTCGACGCCCCGCTGGAATCCATAAGCGGAACGACGAACGGCATCAGCGGCACGATATCTGCCGATCCAGCCAAACCGGAAGACATCGAAGGGAAAATTATCGTCGACGCAAAAACCCTCACTGTTCCGAATCCTCTCATGCAGGAACACATGCTCGGAGCAGACTGGCTCGACACGGCGAACCACCCCGAGATCACTTTTGAGATCAAGGAAGTTTTGAATTCGAAGAAGGACGGAAACTCCGGCACGGCGAATGTGAAGGGCGTTTTCACCATGAAGGGTGTATCGAAGGAAATCACCGTCCCGGTGACAGTCACTTACCTTCCAGGTCGTCTCGGGGATCGCACCGGCGGCAAGATGCAGGGCGATCTCCTCGTCGTTCGCACAAATTTCCAAATCAACCGTGGTGATTATGGAATCAAACAGGGTGAGAACCTCGACAAAGTCTCGGACGTAATCGACATCTCACTCGCCCTCGCGGGTTCGGCACCAAAGAAGTAAGAAGCCATTGAGTGCCTCCTTCACGCTCGAAGCCTCGCAGGGCGGGGCACGAGCGGCGACCGTCCATACGCGCCGGGGTCCTGTCCAGACACCGGTCTTCATGCCGGTCGGGACTCAGGCCACCGTGAAGGCAATGAGTCCGGACGAACTGCGTGGCTTGGGCGCGCAGATCATTCTTGGGAATACCTACCACCTCCATGTCCGCCCGGGCGAAAAGCTCATCGCCCGCCTTGGGGGTCTGCACCGTTTCATGTCGTGGGACCGCCCGATCCTCACGGACAGCGGCGGGTTTCAAGTTTTCTCCCTCGCGAAGCTTCGCAAAATCACAGAGCAGGGGGTCTATTTCCAGAACCACTTGGATGGCACACCGACATTCATCGGTCCTGAGACTTCCATGGAAATCCAGCGCGACCTGGGCTCCGACATCGTCATGCTTTTCGACGAATGCCCTCCGCACCCGTGCAGCCATGAGGATGCCTCGAAGAGTCTGGATTTGACCCTGCGCTGGGCGCGCCGTTGCCGGGATTGGTGGGACGCCCAACCGCCCGAAGGCCGACCACTTGTCTTTGGAATCGTGCAGGGGTCCTCACATGCCGATCTACGGGAAAAAAGCGCACGGGCCCTTGTGGAAATCGGCTTCGATGGCTACGCCGTGGGCGGCGTGAGCGTCGGCGAGCCGGAGAACGAGATGTTCCGCGCCATTGAGAATGCCGTCCCATTCCTGCCGGCGGATCATCCGCGCTACGCCATGGGGCTCGGCACACCGCCGCAGATTATCGAAATGATCGCGCGTGGCGTGGATATGTTCGACTGCGTGTTGCCGACCCGCTTGGCGCGCAACGGAACAGCCTTCACCGCCACAGGCACCATCAATCTCAAGAACGCGCCATTCGCCGAGGATACCGGCCCGATCGAGGCAGGGTGCGAATGCCACGCCTGCCGGAACTTTACCCGCGCCTATCTGCGGCACCTTGTGAAAGCAGAAGAAATCCTCGGCCTTCGGCTGATATCGATCCACAACCTCCACTTCTACCTCAACCTGACACGCCAGGCGCGGGAGCATATTTTGAAGGGAACATTCCAAGCCTTTCGCGAGCAATTCGTGGCCGGATATCAAACTCGCGCGGAGTCTCAGATTTAGCCCGGGCTCAGCGCCAGAAGGCTTTCACAAAAGCGAGCCAGACCTTGTAGCGGGGCACTTTCACGCCCACGCCAAGCGGATGTTGCGCGACGAGGGCGAGGGTTTGATTGGCGAGATCGAGTGGCAGCGCGCAGGCCGCACGGAGGGCGCGGGGCTGGATGGCAGCGGTGTATTCGGCGGCGGATTGCAGCAACTCGGTGACATGCTGCATTTCCACATAGAAACGCTCATCGGGAATGTAAATGCGGCCCGCATCGGCATCCGAGCGGCGGTCCCTCAAGATGTTGACGAACTGCAATGCCTGACCGAAACGGCGGGCGAGCGGCAGCATTTCCTCAAGCGCCTTTGTGGAGTAATCCGGCACATTCTTGAAGCACAGACGCGTCCAAAATTCGCCCACGCTGCCGGCGACAAGATAGGTGTATTCCTCCAGTTCCTCCGGGGTCAAAGGCGCGGCAGGCGTGTCGGCGGATGGAGCCACAAAGCGCTCCACATCGAAAATCTGGCCCTGAAGAATAATACGCCATTGGGCAATGATCTCATCGCGCTCGGGAAGAGTTTTCAGCGCCTCCAGCAAGCGCGGCATGAGGTTAAGCAACTCGCGCTCGGCTCCGCCGAGACCGAGATCCGGAGACTTCTCAGGAAAAAGATCGGGTAGCCCGCGCAGAAGCGCGAGGCGCTGGAAGTCCGGCGCGGTCGAGGCGTCGGCAATGGTGTCCGAAGCCCGCGCCAGCATGTAGGCCAGAGAGAGGGCGGGACGGAGTTGCGTCGGCAGAATGCGCAACGAGAGCTGAAACGAGCGGGCGACCCGCTTTAGCAAGGTCTCGAAGGCGTAGGTGTCCAACACCGTGAGGGTGAGTGGACGCGGGGAGGATTCTTTTTGAGTCACAGCCAACTGCAGTAGGTTTGGGCCAATGCCCGCGAGACTTCGCTGATGCGCGTCTGCGTTTGGTCGAGATATTGATGGAGGCCCGATTGGAAAATGCTGTCCACCGTCGTGTAGTCGAGCGTCGAACGCAGCATTCCTGAGAGCCTCTCGGCTTCGTTGCTGAAATGCCCACGCTCGCTGCCGGAAATACTGTGGAGTGCCTGGTCAAGCGCATCCACACTGAAGCGGATCGAACGCGGGAAGCTGTCGTGGAGTATTAAGAAACCAGCGACCTCCCAACTGGTGACGCGCCCGTGAAAGAGCTTCAGGTAAGCCTCCATCGCGCTGCAGGAGCGGAGCACAGCCATCCACTGCGTGATGTCCACATTGCCGCCCACACGCTCTTCGCTTGGCAGGAGAACATGGTATTTGAAATCCAGAACGCGGGATGTGGCGTCCGCCCGCTCGATATACTTTCCTGCCTGCAGGAAGTGCCACCCCTCGCCATGCGTCATGGTCGCGTCGGTGATGCCTTGGAAGGAGTGAAATTGGTCGACAAGGCTTCGGTAGAAGCCGATCGGGCTTTCGCGGAAGGCTGCACGGGCGGCAGGGCTCTGGAGGTGGAGATAAAGGCGATTCAACTGTTCCCACATCTCGCTGGATATCTGCTCGCGCACGGTGCGGGCATTTTCACGGGCGAGCGTCACAGACGATAAAATCGAACTGGGGTTCGCTTTTTCAAATGTCACGAATTCCATCACCGTGTCGCCATTCAATTCCCCATGTTGGCTCTCGAAAAGCTCCTGCTCGGCAAGAGTCGAAAGTATGGGCCGCCAGAGGTCGTTGGCGCCATTTGCACTCTGATCCTCGGAATCGAGCACGAGTTGGATATTCACATCGAGGATGCGCGCGCTCGACTCGGCCCGCTCGATGTAGCGGCTCAGCCAAAAGCAGGAATCGGCAACGCGGCTCAGCATGTGGCCTCCGCTTCGTCGAGAACCCAAGTGTCTTTGCTGCCCCCGCCCTGCGAGGAGTTCACGACCAGCGAACCCTTGCGCATGGCGACACGCGTGAGCCCGCCGGGCACAATCGTTGTTTTTTCACCCATGAGAATGTAGGGCCGCAAATCGATGTGGCGGCCTTCGAATTTTCCATCGAAATAGCAGGGCGAGCGAGAGAGGCTGATGACCGGCTGCGCGATGTATCCACGGGGATCGGCACTGATCGCTGCGCGGAATTTTTCGATCTCCTCGCGAGTGGCGCTTGGACCGATCATCATCCCATAGCCGCCACTCTCGTTGGCAGCCTTGACGACAAGATTCTCCAGGTTTTCCAAAATGAATTTCCGGTCGGAATCCACAGCCGAGAGATAGGTCTCGACATTCGGAAGGATCGGATCCTCACCGAGGTAGAATTTGATCATCGCCGGCACATAGTAGTAGGTCACCTTGTCATCGGCGACGCCGGTGCCGAGCGCATTGCAGAGGTTCACATTGCCTTCGCGGTAGGCGTTCACAATTCCGGGAACGCCGAGCACGGAATCCTTGCGGAAAACGGTGGGATCCAAAAAATCGTCATCGATGCGGCGGTAGATGACATCGACTTTTTTCAGCCCCTTCGTGGTTTTCATGTAAACGCAGGCGTCTTTCACGACGAGATCCTGGCTGACCACGATTTCGATTCCCATCGAGCGAGCGAGGAACGAATGCTCGAAGTAGGCAGAGTTGTAGATACCCGGCGTGAGCACCACCACGGTCGGATCAGGATTTCCCCGCGGAGCCACATAGCGCAACACTTCGAGGAGTTCCTGAGGATAGCGGTCCACCGAACGCACGGCATGTCGGCTGAAAAGTTTCGGGAACACCCGCTTCATTGCCTGGCGGTTTTCAAGAAGATAGGAAACGCCGGACGGGCAGCGGCCATTATCCTCGAGGACCATGTAGGTGCCATCAGCTCCCCGGATGAGATCCGATCCGCAAATGTGGATGTAAATATCGTGGGGCACATCAAGCCCGACCAACTCGGGTCGGTAATGCTTGGCGGTGCGAATGATCTCCAGCGGGATCACTCCCTCCTTCACGATCCGTTGATCGTGATAGATATCATGCAAAAAGAGATTCAGGGCGCGCAGGCGCTGCTCCAACCCCCGCTCAATCAAGCGCCACTCGTCAGCCGGAATGATGCGCGGCACAAGATCGAACGGCATGATGCGCTCCGTGCCCTCATCGCCGCTGTAAACCGTGAAGGTGATGCCTTGGTTGAGGTAGGTCATTTCCGCCAGAGCCCGCTTGGACTCGAACGAGGCGGAGTCCATTTCCGAAAAACGCTCCAAAATTTTTAAGTAGTGAGGGCGAACGGTTCCATCCGCCTCAAACATCTCGTCAAAAAATTCCCCTGTTTCGTATTGACCGAAAAAGCCCTTCATCCTGAGTGGGAGCATTGTGGATCAGCCAGCTGGAGGGAAGCGAAAAAATCAGCGACCTGAGGATTGGAGCGGATCTTGATTATACGGCGACTGGACGCTGGAGAATTTCGGATACACAAAACGGGAGACCGTCGAATTGGCCCGCGTGACGCCGCGCACTTTGGTGAGTCCTTTGTCGCGAAGAAAAATCAGCGAGGCAGCGAGCAAGCCGCTTCCCACGCCGCGATTCCGGTATTCGTGGAGAATCATCGGGCCGCTGAGCAGGTGATTTCCTGCGTCAGGGTTGGCATCAAGCAGCGAGGCTCCGATGACACGCTGGCCGTGAA
>Ga0209229_10001289_pt1 | contig 10366 bp, 2 predicted proteins | sample SanBayMetagenome_FD_187466 | JGI IMG/M metagenome (GOLD analysis project Ga0209229, IMG submission 187466) | Freshwater and sediment microbial communities from dead zone in Sandusky Bay, Ohio, USA (SPAdes) (version 2) | ecosystem: Environmental > Aquatic > Freshwater > Lentic > Sediment | place... | reverse complement strand
CATACCTTTTTTAGTAGTAGCAGATATATTTAATTTAAGTGGTTCAGCCTTGGTCTTTACAGGAGTTTTGACAGTTTCAGGTTTAACTTCTGTAGCTACTTCTTCAGCTTGTGATTCAATAAATTGCTTTTCAGACAATTCAATTTCATTTGCCATTTTAACAATTTCTTCATCTGTCATATAATCTAATGCAGATTCAGCATCTTCTAATTCAGAAGTATCGTATCCCTCAAAATTATCACCGTACTTTTGCCTGTAGTAATCATCCTCCGATTGGTTGTAATAAGATAAAATTTCTTCTATCATTTTTCTTGTTCCAATAAATTCATTTACAACACTCTCTACGTATGGAACAAAATCTATATCAGTTACGCCAAATTCTTCACCATATTCTGCCCATAATTGCTCTGCAATTCTTTCTACTGTTAATCCTTTTTTATTGCTCACAAGACCAATCCTTGATTGAATCTCTCCTTTTATAGATTTCCCTCGGCTTCTGTTTCCATAAAGTCTTTGAAGACCTTCGGTACTTATCTTACCTCCACTAATAAAATATTTTAATACAGCTGCCCTAAGGTCGTTTCCTGTATCCGTATCTAGTGCTCTTCTTACATTTGTGTTTTTTGGGGCTTTTCTTTTAGTTCTTGTGACTTTCTTGCCCTCATTTGTTGTAATAGTTTCTTGAGTACCAATGCCTTCTGCTTCTTGTTTGGCTTCATATTCATTTATTTTTTGTTCAATATTATCATTTAGTTTTTCATCAGTCTTAGCGACTTTTGACTCGGCTCCTGCCTTAGCTTCTTGTGGATTATATTCAAATTTTCCATCACCTACTTTTGTAAAACCATTTTTCTCATAGAAATTAGATAACCTTTCTAAATTAGTTTCGGTATCTAATTCATTTGTAGCATCTAAAACTATTTTCTTCCCTGTTCTATCAGCTTCTGATTTTATTGTTTTAAGCACCTTTGTACCTATTCCTTTGCCACGTTTTTCTTTTCCTACATAAACAGATTTTAAACTTAAATCATCGCCTTTAGGCGTTAACAATACGCTAGCATCAGGATTTGCTTTTGCTACATTATTATTTACCTCTTGTGCTACATTATAGTTCTTATCTGTTACTGCACCTCCTGCCTTAGCAACTTCTGGCTCGGCTTCTTTTCTCTTTCGTTTAGATACCCTTGCAGGTTTAGCTTCTACTTGTTCTTCTTCTTGAAGAACTCCACTAGGGCTAACCTCTTCTTTGCCTGCTTCAGCGACAGGTTCGGCTTGGATAGGTTCTTTCCCTTTTCGCTCTTCACTTGGTATCCTTGTTTCGTCTTTCTTATCATCTGTTAAATCTATTGGTTCTTTGAATGATGACTCAGTAACCCCTTCTGGTTGCTGTTCAATTTCTTGGTCAGTCTTAATTATTCCATCTACATCAAATGTGATAGCAGAATCTTCTCTTTCTGTTTCGGCCTTACCATCAGGAATAGCTTCTCCTTTTGCTATTTGCTCTGCCTTGATTTCTTCAGCAGCAGTTTCAGCAGCAACGTTCATTGCTCCAGTAGCATCCTGAAGTGTTTCTCTTACAGCAGTAAGTGCATCCTCAACTCTTTGTCTATCTTCAGGGCTCATTGCTTCTTTAAGCTCATCTGCTTTCTTGTTAGAACCCATAGCAATACCCATACCAGCGCCAAGAGTGGAAGTACTTATTACAAATTTCATTACTTTGTCAAATGTTCCAAATCTGCTCTCAAGCTCTTCAAAGAATCCGTTACCCTCTAATGTGCTTTGGTATATACTCGCAAGTTCTTCACCAAATTCTTGAGCAGTTTCACCGGTAGCAGTTTCTGTTATGTTAGCAGCTTTCTTTAAAACATTAACAGCTTTATCAGCATTTACTCCAAATACTTTATTAATAACCTCAGCTGATTTCTTAGGTGTTAGTTTTGAAAATATACCCCCAATAAGTTGTCCAGCTAATGAACCAGCAGCACCTTGAAGGAATCCCATATCATCTTCGGATTTCCCAAACACCTGTCCAGTAGCTTCAAACATTACCCCCTGCTCAACAGCATTAAACATTGCTTTGCCAAGCTTACTGCTCTTCATAGATGCTTCGTATGCTTTATATACTTTCTCTACTTTGTCACCGTATCCAATTGCTTTACCGGATTTGTCAATCGTAGTTACAAGATTTGATACACCTTTTAATTTATCTAAAGCACCAAGACTTACTTTCTTAGTGACTAGCATTTCGAATATGATACCAATGGTAGGGGCTAATATCTCACCAGCACCCTCAGCGCTTACCCAATCTACGTTTTGTCTTTTTTCTAATTCTTTAAGTTTGATTGGACTTCCGAAATCTTTTTCCTCAAATCCTCTTTCTTTTAAATAATTGAGTGCTGTACCAACCATTTTTGATTGAGTCATATCACCTTGAGCACCAGCCATATCTTCTCCAATAAAGAAAGAAGTAAGATTATTCTGTATTGAATCAAAAAATGATGACGAGCCTTCTGTTATACCTATTTCATTATTTAAATAGGCAGGAAGTAATGCATTTAATACTTTTTGATTAGCAAAGTATTTTTCTTCTTGTGGAGTAAGTTTTACTCCAATTGACTCCCAGTCAAGTAGTGAGCGAAAACGAGCACCTATTCTATCAAGACGTCCAGTATCTATATTATATGCTCTAGCTAATCTTTCATTCTCCTTATCTAGCCTGTCGTACATTATATCAAACCTTTGCTTAGGAGTAAGGTTCTTATCTGTAGCTTTAAATATAGCTTCTAAATCACTTTTTTTAGCTACACCAGATATCGACATCATTAACATTTCAGGGTCAGTAGAAAGAAGCGACCCGGAGTTTGTCCTTAAATCATTGATGTCATTATTCAACCCATATATCTTACGATTAGCCTCTTTAACTTTTAATGAAGCTGTACGTCTTTCTTCAGGGCTTTTACTTTTATCGTCAGAAATATCTTGTTGCTGAGACACATAGCTAACTAAAAGTCTCTTCTCGTATCTTAACTTATCAATATCTTCTTGGAAGGTATTATAAGATGTCTTCTTTACTGATTCATATTTCTCAATTAATCCACCAAGTTTATTCTCAATGAATTCTTTTTTATAAGTAGGTAATTTACTATTTACTTTATAATTACCATTAGCATCTACATAAACAGAACCATCATTAATATAATCATTTACAAAGTCATGTATAGCAACAGTAGCATTAAATAATTGCTTTTGTCTTCCAATCATTTCGTTCTTGCCAAGAAGCTCTTCTTCGGAAGATAATTTAGAAACCTTTTTTCTTTTCTGGTCAAGTTGATATTCAAATAAACTCTGACCCATATCAGCGGCCCTATTTATTTCTTTGTTGTTCTCTACTGTTGCCTCAAATTGTTTATCTACTTTACCTATTTGTTCATCTAATATAGATGCGCCAAGAATAGATAAATCGTCATTGTTTCTAATAAATAGTTTTACCTTGTTCTGATACTCTTTATAATCTTTAAACTGTTCATCAGTAAGCGCTATACAGGTAGTTTTACGCCAAGCATCAAGGTCTTTCTCTGCAAAGTTTTTTGCCCTATTGTATGTTTGATTTATAAATTCATCAGATGACTCTCTAACAACTCTAGTATTAGATAATGGTTGTATGGCTATTTTATTAACCATATCAATATTAGAAAGCACAACATCTTTTGAGCCTGGTATATTTAGCTCTGCCAATATATCTTCTCTTGTTTTTGTTTTTACAATTGGCCTAGCAACAGCAACCTCTTCTGCTATTCCCTTAGATACACCAGCAGCAGTTTTTTCTTCTACCTTTTGTCTTTCTTTGCTTTGAACAAGTTCTTTGTCAAAGTCTTGATTAATTTTTTGACGTTGAGCCTCTGTCTTAGCTGATGACAATTGAAGCTGTCTTTGTCTTTCAATCTCATCTCTGTTTTCTTTTGCGCTAAGCTCAATAGATGCTTGACTTTGGTATATAGGAGATATGGGATTATTAGAGGAAAACAACAAACTTCTATTAGTTCCTTCTGTTATAGCTCTACCGGTTTTATCAGTAGATATAGCCTCCATTGGAGTGTCTTTAGATGGAGCCCCGGTAATCTTTCCTGCTTTAGTTAATTCCTTTTCTAATCCAGTCTGAGGAACAGAAATGTTTTTCTTATGCATCTTATTCAATGACTCAATACGTCCAGCATTGTTTATAGTCATCCAATTAGAATCACCTTTCTTTCTGATGTTCCATTGGTTATCTATGATAGCATAATCATATCCTGGCTTACCTTTGTATATTTTAACAGAAGGTATGTTTGTTTTGAAGTAGTTGTTTAAAGCATCTATAGAGCCTTTATTAGTAAGTGTTTGCCAAGTATTAGCTCCTTTCCTCTTCCTTCTCCAAAATCCATCTTCTATCTTATAGTCAAAATCCGTATTGAATTCATAGCTAAGAGTTTGACCTTCTTTTATTGTTACTTTTTCCTTAACAGGTTTATCAACCTCTGTCTTACCTTTCTTTACTTCCGGCTTTTCCTCTACTTTCTTTGTAGCTTTCACATTGCCAAAAACATCAGTCTCTAAATCATAATCCTTATACTTATTTCTAAGCTCTAAGAAATCATCAGACTCTACACCTAATGGCATAATAGGCAACTTACCTACTCCTTCAAACTTAGGGGCTTCAACAGGAATACCATTAATTGAATTCACTTTAACAGGCTGAGATTCAATAGATTCATCAGTAGCTACAGATTCTACAGTATCATTTAATTCATCATCAACACCTTCCTGAGATACAGGGATTCCATTGATAGAACGAACTTTTATATCTTGCTGTACTTGAGGCTCTTGTGGCTGAACAGTAACATCATCAGGTGTGACAACTTCTTCTTTTTGCTGAGCCATTGACTTAGCAATATCGTTGTCTATGATTCTATTAATCTTATCACCTGAATACCAGTCTAAATACCCAACGTTCTCGTCAATAGGCATCTGTTCTTCGACAGGTTCACTATCAACTTCTGTCTGTATATCCTCTGCAATCTGCTGATTATCAATCATTGACTGCTGTTGCATTGGCGGTGGTTCAACAGGAACGGCAGCTTGTACCGGTGGCTCAGTAGATACAGGTGGTTCTGTTTGGTTAGCTTGTGGCAGTTTAACATCAAATTGTTCTGGATTAGTTTCAGCAACTGGAGTGGACTGTATAGTTTCTCCTTCGCCCCCAGTTTGAGTTTGCATTAAATCTTCTGCCATTGTTCGTTTTTATTACAAAGATAAAATATTATTGTCTACCACCTGATGAACTACCTGATGACTCCATTGTAACACCTCCTGATGGTTTGAAGTATTCAACTTCACCTTTACCAAATGCATCGTCTAAAGGTTTTCTTGATGACTCATCAGATATGTCACTTTCAATAAAGAATTGTCCTTTTACTGGTCTTTCAGTATAAATAATATCTCCAGTTGCAGGGTCTCTTTTCAGTCCATCAGGCTGAGTAGGGTCCTTCTCGGGAGCACCCTTAATACCTAATGCTCCAGACATCATGTGGATATTTCTAGATGTATTAGGATTGTATCCTTCTAAGTTTGTTTCTGTAACAGTTATTAAGTTTCCATTTTTATCTACTGAGCCCTTGGCGGTATATAGTTCTTGAGTTTTAAGATGCAATGTGTTGCTTCTTGTGCCTTGTTGAATATCTTCTATATCTCTTACAGTGTAAAATGAACCATCAGCAGCTTTTATTTGATTCTTAGCAACTTTACTTTTCTTAGCGGCCAAATCAGAAACAGTTATTGCTCGCTTAATATATTTTTTGCTATTTGGGTCCCATTCTTGAATCATTACTTTTGTAGCCCTTGAGTTAACAGGCATCCTAGTATTCATCATTTGTGTAGATGTCTTCGTAGTTCTTACTGCTGTTTTTAAGAAAGGATTATATGTAGATGAAAAACCACCTCCAGTAAATGCATCTTTAATAGCTTTTCTTCTTTGGCCTTGAGTCATGTTCTTGGCATTAAGAGCTACCTGTCCTAATTTACTATTTAATGTTTCTCCATTTTCATTAGGAGTATCCATTGTTTCATTTAACCTATCGTAATAAGTCTTTCCTTGTCTCTCTTTTTGCTCCCATTCTTTTTGTCTCCAAGCGTTATCTGAAGCAAGTCTTTGTCTTTCAAATGCTTGATTACCCATTGAATGGAAATCTGAAATCACCTTTTGAGGTATTTGAGCAATCATATAATCAGCCATAGACTCCCTTGTATTAGGGTCTGCATTGTTGCCTTTTATCCATGCATCAACAAGTCCATACACTTTACTTGTATCAAAAAACTTCTTAGTTAATTTAACATAAGTATCATTATCTATTGACCCATCGCCATTTACCGCTCTTATTAATTTATTATATTCCTCAGGGTCTTTCATGACCTCACCTGTGTTCAGGTTTATAGGCAATTCACTTAACCTGTCATTATCAAAAATACCCTCCTTAACTAATTCATCAACATGAGCGGTTCCATTCTCGTAAGAACGAAGTTTGCTTGTTTCTTTAAGAACAGATGTTTTACCATTAAGTATATCATCAATGCTATCACCCATTCCATTCTTTAGATTGTAAGCTGTTTCTCTAACATCTTTAGGAACCCATTTGCCTTCACCAAGAGCTTTCAATAAGCCATCAGCTTGCTTATCAGCATAAGACAGCTCAATACCTAAGTTCTTGAATCGAGCCATATTTCTTCTCCACTCAGGGTCTTTCACCATTTTCTCATAGCTGCCGTATTTTTGGAGTCCAGCCTCTATGACGTTTTGATATCCATACTCCTGATAGTTTCTTTGGAATTGGTCAGCAGTATTTGGAAGCTCAACCATTTTATCAATGATATCTTGCTTTTGTTTAGCAGCAGTAGCAATAGCTCTTTTCCTTGCATCATAAAGACCCATAGGTAAAAGAGTACCAGCACCACTATATATTGTTTGACTACCAAGCACAGAGCCAGTCCATGTACCTACAGCAACATCTTTACCAACTTCCGGATAATAATCTCTTACATCTAATTTTTCAAGTACAGCATCAGGAGTTATTAAATCCATAGCCATAGCTTGTTGATTAAGAGCGGCCAAGTCTTGTTCAACCTTTCCTTTAGGTGTTACTTGTTCGTATGAAGGCTTTGCAGGCCCTCCCTGTGTAGATACTACACTACCTATTGGTCTTGTCTCAGGAGCTCCGGTAGCACCAGTACCCATTCCCCCACCCGTAACAGTTTCGGTTGTTTCTACTCCAGTAGGGGTTTCTTTAGTCTGAACATCTACTCCTTCACCAGTTTGCTGCTTAATCTGCTCTGCTAAAGCATTACCTTCAGTTTGTAATACTAATTGATTTTCTTTTTCTTGCTGTGCTTTTAATTCACCTACATTGGCTGCTCTTCCAGCAAGGTCTTGTATCTGCTCAAACGTTAAATCTTTATTGGCATTAACAATGTCATTAACAACATTGGAGCCAGTAAAGCTAGTAGAAACATTGCTTATAGCATTCTTTACAGCTTGACCAGGTTGATAATCAACTACTTCTTGTGTTTGATTGTCTATAGTAGTAGTTTTTTGAGGATTACCCGTGGCATCTACATATTGAGTAAATGATTTATTTTCAATAGGAGTATCATCTTGATTTAATTCCGCAGAAATTTCAGTCATTGGCTCTTTACCAGCTATACCAATCGCCTCATCTTGTCTAGCTACTGCTTTAGCTAAACGTTCTTTCTTTTTAGCTGCTTTCTTTTCTTGACGAGTAATTTCATTAGAGCCATCACTAGGCATACCAGTGTTATTCTTAATCATAGTCCTATATTGGTTAATCCATTACTAGCTGGTCCGGTTAATCCATTCCCCTTTTTAAAAGGATTGTTTCCAAATTGATTTATTATATTTGAAGCCTTCTTTTTAAACCCACTAACAGCGCCTACTGCTTCAGTAATATTTCCCTGAGCAGATTGACCCCCACCAGCAGAAGATTTAGGAGATATAGAAGTAAGTATATTACTCATTCCTGCTTTTAAATTTCCAGCTGCATCAGCAGATTTTCTTGCTGAACGAAGCAATTGAACATCTCTAACAACTGAGCCAGCATACTTCTGTCCCTCCATTTCTTGACCTAGTAACGCAGAAGCCTGTTGAGCAGCTTGTGCAGCTATTCCTGTTTTAGAATTCTCTAAAGAAGCATTTAATGCGCCAATATTTCTTCCTCCCATTCTGAAAGACCTGTCCATAGCCATCTTAGTATCTCTAGCAGCAGAAGATGATTGAGCAAAAGGCATATTTGTTTGAGCAGCTTTTCTCATTCTTTGAGTCTCTAACAATAGGTTTCTCTCAGCAGCAGAAACACCACTAGGCAGCATAGCATCGGCCTTTTTCTTTTGAATAGCACCTAGAATCATTTGACCAGCACCAATTGTAGCTCCGGTTAAACCTTGAGATGCTCCCTGAATTCCTTTTATTAGTCCGCCTCCTCCTTGCTTTCCACCTCCGCCTCCGCCTAAACTACCGGCTAATTTTCCTAATGCTGCCCACCATGCCATAATAAAATATTTTTAATCAAATTTAGTAATTATTTCAATTGTTTATATTGTACTCCTGTTGATGTAACCAAGAAGTCCTCATTGTCAGAGCTTACTATCTTAAATAGAACCACTCTTCCTTGCTGCCTATAGTGAGGAGGTAATGCTTTTCTTGGGATATAACATTCGTACCCATAGTAATCCTTAATCTTCAATGGATTAATAGTAGAATCCACTACGGAAGAGAAGTTGTCTGTTATATAATCTTGATAAGAATCATAGAAGTATATCTTCTCAGGTCTACTATTTGAGTTAACACGTATACGAATAAACTCTTTATCAAAGTAAATCATCTTATCAGATACACCGGATACATAAGCTTCCATATCTTCTCCATTAAGCTGATTACCAACGCCAAGAACAAAAGTTTTAGAGTCTTTCATTCCGTATAATGTATTATCATTATACAAATACTTGTCGTAATTGTATGAGCTTTGACACTGTAATGCATTTTGGCTGAGCCCATATATCATTGTGCTAAATCGCTCAACTGACTTATTAAGATTGTCTACATTGAATAAATATTCTTTTGTCAATACATTAAATCCTCCAACCAACTTAGCTTCGTATCCATCGCCAATCAATGAAACAAATTTTCTTCTATAAAGCTCACTAAACCCTGTAGCTGTTAAATCAGATAATTGATTGTCGGCAAATGAGTAAACCGCTTTATTATTAGCAAAGAAAAGCATATTAGAGTATTCAGCCCAGCTTCTCCATGTCTCATCACTCATTCCAATATTCCTATCTATCCAAAGTTCATTCAGTATTCCACCTATATCAGAACCTATAGTAGCTAATTCATTAGCATTTATCTCATGAATTATTCTCTTATCTATAAGCAATAGACAAACACCACCTTGAGTTATAGCGTAAAGGTTATTACCCTTGTCCGCTGATATGGCACTCCATGCAAAGTTTATACAACCTGTATCATCAGATATATCGTAGTAGTTGTTTGTTGGGAATGTTTTAACCGTAGGAGTGTTCTGTACGTTTATAGGTCTTCTTTCTGACCAAATAATACGTGTACAGTATTCTGTTTGTTCTTCAAATCCAAATTGAGGAACAGTAGATGGCCTTACGTTTGTCTGGGTCTTAGCGTAGTCAATATTGGTTTGAGGTTTAAATCTAAATCCTCCCCATTGCCAATTAAGATGCTCGTCACCATAAACATCAGCGTATTGTAGATATATCTTATTATCATCTAAAACATCTGTGGCGCTTGTAAAATCATTACCTGTGGTCCATTTGTTTGGACGCATAACGTAATTCTTTAATGGAAAGTATTGAAGAAGACTATTCTTTTCACCTTCATCATTAAATGCAAAACTAAGATTCGTTCTTGTTTCTGCTGTCCACATTGCCACCCATTGACGAACTATAGCCGGTTCAGTAACAGAGAAATTAAAAGTTCTACCCGTTTGAATATGGTCTGCCCAACCTAAGAATGTTCCTCCTCCGTTTTTCAATATATACATATCTGGAGACAGCTCAAACTTATTATATGGCATTGGCAGGTTCCACCTGAACTCGTTGTCAACATTGATTGGTTTAGCATTGCTATTATACTCACAATCAACTGGAGCCCAAATACTTTCATTAACATATGTATCGCCACCAAATACTCTTATTGGAATTCTGTTGTCGTAATAAACATAAACCTTTCTTCCAAACTCAGGAATAGTGTATTGATTGTAAACTCCATTTACTCCATCAAATACAATACTATACT
>Ga0209229_10001288_pt1 | contig 10368 bp, 7 predicted proteins | sample SanBayMetagenome_FD_187466 | JGI IMG/M metagenome (GOLD analysis project Ga0209229, IMG submission 187466) | Freshwater and sediment microbial communities from dead zone in Sandusky Bay, Ohio, USA (SPAdes) (version 2) | ecosystem: Environmental > Aquatic > Freshwater > Lentic > Sediment | place... | reverse complement strand
CTTTAATTTTAATGCATAAAGCAGGACAAATAATCCGCCGCTTAGCGCATAATAGACCGAAAAGGCTTGTCCAAGTAAATTATCAGTACCAAAAACCAGCAATGGAGAAATAAAAGAAATAAGTATACCAAGCAGGTAAAGCCTGAAACCATTTTTCTTCAATTTCAACATCAACAATGCCCCAATAAGCGAAAGCAGATTACAGGCAACATTAAAAAAACTGTAATCTCGCATGTTAGAATTGGTATTAGCGTTGTAGAAATCAGTAAGTACCCTGTCCATTGAAGATTTTAACTGTGGATCTCGTTGAATCATCTTTTCAACTGTAAGTTCCCAGTTTTCCATGGCCAAAGTAGTACTTTTGGTAAGGGATTCAGGATTAAAAAAACCCGAAAATGATGAAAACAGCATGTAAACACTGCCAAAAATAGTCACATAACAAAGAAAGGTAAGAAATCGTGGACGTATTGGAGCAATGTGTTGTGGCTGTTCCTGATGTTCCATAATTAAATTTTTACAAAGGTAATGAGAACAATTTAGGCCACATTTGTATTTATTTGTTTATGCATAATAACCTTCATATTGTAACACCGGATGTACCCACCCCGGCTGATGCAGATATACTGCAGGATATTTATTTAAAAATCAAAGTATTCCATGAAGCTGGCATAAAAATTCACCTACATAGTTTTGAATTCGGGAAAGGAACATCTTCCATTTTGGAACAATATTGTCACCGGATTAAATACTACCGCCGAAACAATGCCAGTGAGTTACTCAGTTCTTCAAATATACCATATAGTGTTGCTTCCAGATCAAACCGGGAATTGGTTAAAAACTTGTTTGCAGACGACTTCCCAATTCTATATGAGGGCATGTCAACAACATTTCCAGTATTATGGCCACATTCAGGTAATCATAAATTACAGCACCTTAACCTGTCAAGGGATGATGAAAAATATTACAAAAATCTTGCTTCGCTGATGCCATGGGGATTAAATAAACTTACCTATTTGTATGAAAGCATAAAGTGCAAGTCCTATTTAAAAAAATTGCGTCTAAACAAAAATATAACGATCTCATCATCACCTGCCATAACGGGTATCCAAGATTTTTCATTCTCTGACCGGCAGGGTAGTTTTTGCCTTTATTTCGGTAAGCTTTCTGATAAGGAAAATGAATATGCCGCGCTGTGGCTTCTTGAGAATATATTTAATGAAGTGGAGATTCCTTTCGTTATTGCAGGAAGTAATCCTTCGCCTCAACTTGAACAGGCAGCTCATCTCAGGCTTCATACTTGCCTGGTTGGTGACCCTACAGAAAGAGAACTCGATGAATTGATTAAAAAAGCGCAGATCATACTTTTACCATCTTTCATCGATGCCAGTCCTGTTAACAGGCTATCTAAGTCATTATCATTGGGCCGTTATGTGGTAGTTAACCAAAAGGCTGTTGGTGCATCAACCTTAGGAAACTATTGTAACGTAGCGGGAACTCCAGAGGTATTTAAAGATAATGCTGTGAGGCTTTTCAACGAACCATTTTCAATTGATACCCACAATGCAAGGATTAAGGTACTTGCTGAAGGTCAAAACTATCTGGGTGATAATTCAGAATTATTCAGGAAGTTAAACTTGCATTATCAATAACGCACCCACCCTCAGTTTTAATTACTCTTGCGGGATATTTATAGATGACATTATAATCGTGTGTTGCCATTACAATGGCAGTTCCTGAATCCTTACAGATTTGGAAGAGTAATTTCATGATTTCATCTGTTGTTTCAGGATCAAGATTGCCTGTTGGCTCATCGGCAAGAATCAGTTTAGGCGAATTCAATAAAGCTCTGGCAATATCTACACGTTGTTGCTCACCACCTGAAAGTTCAAATGGATATTTAAAACCCTTTGTTCGCAATCCAACTTTCTCCAGTACGTCATCTATTTTATTTTCTATTTCCCTTGAATCCTTCCATCCAGTAGCATTCAAAACAAATTTGAGGTTGTCATGGATGTTTCTGTCAGTTAATAACTGGAAATCCTGAAAAACAATACCTATATTTCTTCTGAGGTATGGAACAGTTTTCCAGGTAAGGCCTGTAATATCAAAACCTGCTACAACTGCCTGCCCTTCTTTTAAGGCCAACTCTCCGTAGAGCGTTTTCAATAAACTTGATTTTCCAGTTCCCGTTTTTCCAACAAGGTAAACAAATTCACTGCGGGAAACTGTGATATTTACCTCAGATAAAATGAGTGAAGTACCCTGATATATATTTGCATTTGATATCGACAAAACCACATCAGTCATAATGTAAGTATTAGGCTATGAAATTATAAATTTCTCCCTTGTAATGGATATCAAGGTTCTTTTGATCTGAATGCTCTACTCTTCCAATAATACGTGCTTCAATTCCAAATCCTTCAGCAATGGAAATAATACGATCTGCGGCTTCTGCATCAGTATAAATTTCAAGCCTGCAACCCATATTGAATACCTGAAACATCTCCTTTGGTGTGGCTCCACTTGATTTTTCAATGAGGTCAAATACAGGTGGTGGTGTGAATAAATTATCCTTAATTACCTTCATTGGAGAAGGTAGATACTTTAAACATTTTGTTTGTCCACCCCCACTGCAATGTATCATTCCATGTATACTTTCGAACATGGTTGTCAACACATTTTTAATCACAGGGGCAAAAGTACGGGTAGGACTTAAAACAAGTTTTCCAGCATTTACAGTGAACCCGGGAATTAATACCTCATCAGTAAGTTTATGTTCACCAATGTAAACTACCTGTGATGGAAGAGCAGGATCAAATGATTCAGGATATTTTTCTCCATAGCGAGCAGCAAAAAAATCGTGTCTCGCACTTGTCAAACCATTACTTCCTATTCCACTGTTATATTCATGTTCATAAGAAGCTTTCCCAAAGCTTGATAGTCCAACTATAACATCCCCAGGTGCAATTTTTTCGTTTGTTATGAGTCTATTCTTCGGCCAGCGCGAAGTCATGGTTCCGTTAACAGCAATAGTTCTCACTACATCACCTACATCAGCAGTTTCACCACCTAAATAATGAATATTTACCCCATACCCCTTGAGTTCATCAAACAGCTCACTTGTTCCATTGATAATAGCTTCCAGCACTTCCCCGGGAATCAAATGTTTATTTCTATCTATGGTTGAATTAAAAACTATGTTATCATAAATACCGACGCACAGTAAATCATCGAGGTTCATCACTACTGCATCCTGTGCAATTCCCTTCCATACGGAAAGATCTCCGGTTTCCCTCCAATATAGATATGCCAGAATGCTTTTAGTTCCTGCTCCATCTGCGTGCATGATATTTACATGATCATCAGATCCGGATAAGTAGTCTGGATAAACCTTGCAAAAGGCATGTTCATACAATCCGTGGTCAAGTTGACTTACAGCGGCATGAACCTCTTCTTTCTGGGCAGATACTCCACGTTGTTGATATAAACTCATTGTTTCTTAGACTATAAGCAAAACTACTTAAATTTGTGTTTCATATGCAAGTCCATTTTGAGGTTAACAAACTGCCTGTCTTCAGGAATGCTGTATTAACAATCGGCACTTTCGACGGTGTACATCAGGGTCATAGAACTATATTTTCCCAATTAATTAAGATTGCAGAAGAACTTGATGGTGAAACAGTTGTGATCACATTTCATCCACATCCCCGTAGAATCCTGAACAACTGCGAAGCTCCATCCTTACTTACTACACTGGATGAACGGATAAAGTTGTTCGCAGATCTTGATATCTCACACCTTGTTATCATACCATTTGATTACGAATTTGCTTCACACAGTGCAGAAGATTACGTAAACCACTTTTTAATCCGGTACTTTAACCCAAAAGCAATTGTAATTGGGTTTGATCACCGATTTGGAAAAAACAGAAGTGGGAATTTTGAGTTACTTGAAAAGATTGGCTATTTATGTGGTTTCCAAGTTTATGAGATCCCGGAATACATTTTAAATGAGTCCAAAGTAAGCTCAACTCAAATCAGACATTGGCTGTTAACAGGTGAAATAAAATTAGCCAATGAACTGCTTACCTATTCTTATCAGTTAACAGGAACTGTAATTGAAGGCGACAAACTTGGCAGAACACTTGGATTTCCAACAGCTAATCTCGCAATAACCGACAATGATAAACTGATTCCAGCATCAGGAGTTTATGCCGTAAAAGTTAAACGATTCAGAGGAAATCAGGTTATGGTGGAAAAAGGCATGATGAATATTGGATACAGACCTACCGTTAATGGAAGAGAAAGAAGAATTGAAGTTCATCTTTTTAATTTCAGTGATGATATTTACCAAGAAACACTTCAGGTTGATTTACTTTTTCATACTCGAAAGGAAATGAAATTTTCTGGAATTGATGAACTCAGGGAACAGTTAGAAAGAGATAAAATACTGATAACCAGTCTTTTGGAATCAACTCAATAAGACATCATTATCCTGACAATCAATTCTTTTAGCAATATATTGTCATCGGTATCGGCACGCCTTATTCCCAGGCTCTTCAGGTTGCAGTCGGCTAATAAGATCAGTATTTTCTCTATATCTGTAAATCCATATACCTGTATTGCCTGAATATATTGTCTCGCTATAAAGCCTTTGATACCTAAAGCATTTCCTATTGTATTTTCATCCCTTGTTCCCAGAGCAGCAGCAATGTATAACTTACTGAAAAAAGAATAAAGTGTTGGTAAAACAAGTTGAATGGGTGCAGCCTTAGGATTTGCAGCAAAGTAATTAAGGATTCTTAGTGCGGCAGTTATGTCTTTTCTTGCAATGGAGGATTGAAGCTCAAATACGTTGAATTCCTTACTGACACCTACAAATTCTTCAATATCATCCTCAGAAATTTTTGTTCTGCCATTCAGGTTCAGGGTCATTTTAGAAATCTCATTCTCCATACGCTGCAAATCATTCCCAATATGATCAACAAAAATGTGTAATGCCTTTGAACTGATATCCAATCCCTTTCCTTTAATCATTCCAACTGCCCAATCCGGAACTTCATTGTCGTAAAGCTTTTTGGCAGCATAAAGCACTGCTTTTTGCTTAATAACTTTGGCCAACTTTCCTCTTCCATCTAACTTTTTATCCTTATGGGCAACAATAAAAATGGTTGATGAAAGAGGATTTTCAATATAGGATTCAAGTTTTTCTATGTCTTTTAGCTGTTGCGCTTCTTTCAGTATAACCACTTGCCTATCAGACAACATAGGATATCTCCTGCATGCATTGATTACTTCTTCCACTTTACTGTCTTTACCATAAAATACTGAAAGATTAAATCCAGCAGCTGATTCATCAAGAATTTTCTGTTCTGCAAATGCGGTAATTTTATCTATGTAATATGGTTCTTCGCCCTCCAGCCAATAAACAGGATGAAAGCCCCCTCTTTTCCAATCTGATATAATCTGAAGATCATCCATTAAAAATATCCTTTATCATTTGCTACGAACAAAGTTCATCTAAAAAAATACAAAAAATGCATTTTAACAACCCATAAATAGAAATAAGAACCATTTTTCATTTCCTTTGTACAGAATAGGAATTAATCCCTTTATTTATTAACCAAATACATTTTCTATGAGTTCAAGTTTTTCAAACACCGGAAGTTATTCCACTGAAAATAAAAAAGATAACAAACCCGCAATTATCATTGTTCTCCTGATTGCACTGGTTGGATCATGGGTGTATTTCATGTACGCCAAAAATCAGTCTACATCCATGATTGCACAAAAAGATGCCCAATATGCTACATTGGATTCTTCAAAAAATGCAGTGCAAAAAGAATATGATGATGCAATGGTCCGACTTCAGGAGCTTACAGCTTCTAATAATGGATTGGATAGCCTTGTAAAAACAAAAGACAGCGAACTGAGTATCTTAAAAAATAAATTCAGGTCTATAGTAGGCAAACAAAATGCAACTGCCGCTGATCTGGCTGATGCCAGAAAACTTGTTGGTGAGCTGAATACAAGAATCGATGATTACATCAAAGAAATAAACAGATTACAAGTTGAAAATGAACAACTTACCGTTGATAAACAAAATCTCACAACTGAAAACCAAACTTTAAACAACAACCTGGCTAATACTGAAACAGCCAGAAAAGAAGCAGAAAATAAAGTTGACGTAGGTTCTACATTACATGCATCCGGTTTCAATATAGTAGCCATTAACATCAGAAACTCAGGAAAAGAAAAATCTACGGCATCAGCCAAGCGTGCTGACAAGTTGAGAATATCTTTCAATCTCGATGAAAACAGAATTGCCACAACTGGAACCAAGCAACTTTTTATCATCGCAAAAGATCCTTCCGGTAAAGTTATTTCAGAACAGGAACTAGCCTCTGGTAAAATAAATACCAGGCAGGATGGTCAGGTGGAGTATACAACAAAAATTGATGTTGAGTACCAACAAGGAGTTTCAAAAGGTATCAGCTTCGACTTAAATCAGCGTGATAAATATGTAAAAGGAAACTATGCAATTGTTGTCTACCAAAATGGCTTCAAAATAGGTGAAGGTATAGCAACACTGAAATAAATAGATTTGAATTGAGTTAAAGGGCCGACTAATGTCGGCCTTTTTTTATAATAATGCCCTGAACTGAGCCCTACCTAAATGAATTATTCCTTTTGAAATACCCATTTGTCTTCCTTCGTATTGCATGCTGAGCTCGATGTATTCACCTATTCTTCTTGTTAAATCCAGACTCCAGATATAGTTTTTACCAGGCTGAAGACCTTCAAGCATAAGATAACTTACACTGGTATTGGTAGCACCCTGATACCTGATTGCTGTATGATTGACTTTTGCAGTAATTGCAGTTTTCCCGAAAAGATTATATCGCGAATCGAGACCTATGGAATAAATATTTCCTCTTTCCGTTAATGCGCTTTTTTTACTTTCAGACCTGTAGCTTATTTGTGTTCTGAAATCAGTTCCCTTTATTAAAGAAATTCTTGGTTCAACTGAAAATGATTGAATAGCATAATTTCTATTGCTAAATCCTGGTGTTTCCAGCGTATTTCCTTTCTTCCTTAAAAATAATTCAAGTGAAAATGTCTTTAACCAATAACTTCTAAGCCGGAGATTGAGATCCCTTAAACTTCGGGTTTCAAGCCCATAAGATAGAAATGCCCTATTTGATGATTCCAGATAATTCAAATCAATACCCCAAACCTGGCTAAGTTTATTATAAGAAATGGTATGACTTTGCAACCTGTCAAAACTTAGCAAGGATGTATCACTGGCATAACTGTTGAAAGGATTCAGGTTCCGCTCTTCTCCGGATATAGATTTTTGGAATACCTGAAAAGAAGACTGCCACAAAATATTTTTCAATAATTTGAATATTGCAGTGGATTCCCTATTCTTTAGCGCAATACCGGGATTAATGAGAAAGTTATAATTGTATTGCAGATAATCGGTCCGGATAAAAGTACTGGTAGGCGTAAATAACCTTATAAACTTAGCCTCATCTCTGAATTGTGCAACTTCAAATTCATTTAATTGCTGAATACCATCTTTATTATAATCTATCCAGGTATATTCGCCCTGACCTGCAGGTACTTCAAAATAAATGTAGTCTTTTTGTGGCTCCTGCCCGCCACCAATTTCATATAACATCGATCCGGTTATCGCTCCACGCCAGATATCAGCATTGTATTCAGCTCTGCCTAAAATACTTGATCCGTATTGAACTCCACTTACCTGCTCCAATGGTATTAGTTTACGGTAAGTGACATTGAGTTTTACACGATGATGATCCCCCGATAACAACTCTCCAAAAAGGTTAAAATTCTGACTTTTATCTGTCTTTCTTAACTTATTGTTGTTGGGTAAGGCATCTGTCCGGGTAAAATATCGCAATCCCCATTTATCTGGCTTGTTATCATCTGAATTAGTAAAAATCGCAAAATTAGAAAATTCAAAACTCAAGGGATTAACAGCATCTCCATTTATACCTCTTGATAAATTTTTTTCCAGTTCATACTTAAGTCCAACAACCTGATTACGCAGGGATTTCAGATGCCTGGACATATCTAAAGTGGGTCTGAAAAAATATCCACGGAATGTTCTGTCAGAAGTGTTAGTCAGGATAAGGGAATTGTTGATATTCCAACGTTCACTCATTACACGGTAAGACAATTTCTGTCTGATTCCGTTGAAATTATCTCCTCGTTTATAGCCTCCAGCATCATATACCACGTTCAAACCTTGTTTGTTTTTTACACCAACTGAAGCCTGAACGATTTTTTCATCTGCTGGTTCAACAAGAATTCCTAATCCCCAATCCCGGTAAAACTCAATTGCTCTCAATCTCTCAACCGGCTTAAATTGAGCATTTGCAAACTCAAACCCGGCACTTGTGGTAAGCTCCAGTTTTTCTTTTAAACTGAGTAAGGTCAACTTATTTAAGTGGATTTTTCCTGCAATTCCAACATTGTCATCATCATTTAATTTTGAGAATCGATTCCGGTCAAACTGACTCAATGCGCCATCCGCATTTATCTCCCAACCATGGCTGTTATTCCAGGAAGTTCCAAAACTTAAAAGGCGTTGTTGCTTTGGAGCAACCAAAAGCAAGACAGGATCATATCGTCCGTTGAACTTTCCGGAAACAGGGTCTGGGGCTACCCACTTAAATACCTTACCATTCGCTCTTTCAGCTTCATCAATAATATAATTACCGTTGCCTTCTCCAAGATCTGAAAATGTCAAACTATAAAGATCATTCCCTGAAAATTTCTCATAAACATATATTGTATCCCTTATGTTCCCGGCATAAGTTGTATCAACCTTTCTATATTGCACTTTACTGATATCAAATGAATCTCTTTCAGCTGAAGGATAGTATGAAAACTGACTGTTATCTCCTATAGCAGAAAGAAATTGCCGTTGGGAATTATTGAGGGTTTGATTAATTGGTGAATTTCTGGAATCTGTATTACCAAAATAGCCAACTTTAACCTGCATAGACTTTCCCAATTCAATTTTCTCCTGGAAAAAAAACTGTGAATTCAGGTAATTTCTATCCGCGTATTCAAAATCAACCTGAATCCTTTTATCCTTAGAAATCATCTGACTGGGCATAAAGGTAATTTCAGCAGTATTGTAATTGATTATATAATCATGATCTTCTCCCCGTTGCAATAAAACACCATCTATATACACTCTCTCCGTACCGGCTAAAACAATAAAAAACAATTCCTGATTTGCACCTTTCAATCGGTAAGGTCCCTGATTCCCCTCTATACCTTGAAATACGTTGATATTAAATTTGCCTTTTGCAACGGCACCACTGGCTAACAGATTCCCCTTGTTTAATCTTCCAATTTTGTGTTCACCTTCAAATGAAACCCCTTGTAACCTTTTATAAAAATTTAAAAAATAAAGTTGTTTTTGTCTGATATCCAGGTCACCAAGATTGAGCTTCCATTTATCCTTTGAAAACTGGATAAAAACCTGATCAAACTCATTTAGATTTTGTGTGTTTCCATCAGGCTGAATGGGAATATTATTATCAGCAATCGCTGCATTAATTAAAATACTATCAGCCATATATCCACTGAGTTGGAGGTTTAAACTTGAGTTAAGGATGCCATCCTGTCTGTTTCCGAATGCCAGCGACCTGCCGATGCTACCTGCAGAATTTAACTTACCAAAATCCAGAGGTTTCTGCTTAGTTCCTGAATTCAAAAAAACTGTAGCAGGAAGATTGTAGCGGTAAAAGATACTGTCAAATGACCTTTTCTGAAAATCTGCTTCAAGACTAACCGGGAAAACCCTGTAACTGCACTCAATATAATCCTTATCTGGTTTAATCAACCAGACAAGATATGACTTAAAAACATCCAGCAAATAATGTTCAGCGGGAATTTCCTTGACCGAAAATGTATTCGGAACGATACTTAAGCTATCAATCCAAAGCGTATCTCCCTTATTCTGCAATAACTTATGGCGTAAGGTAGACTGATTTTGAGCATAGCCTATTCCAGAAAACGAAATAAAAATAAAAGTGAATAGTAATCTCAAAATATCCAAGTAAAGCTATTAAATCCGGTCTGGAATTTATATAACAAACAAGTAGATTCAAACTGCAAGGAAAAGCAAATAGCAGTTTATAGCTAAAGATACAAAATTTGATAGTGGGTTCAAAAAAAATGCGTTCCCAAAGGGAACGCATCTCAAAAGTCATAATGCAAATTAACTACCAGATAAACTGGATTGCAAATATTCTCTGTTTAAACGGGCAATATTCATCACTGAAATCTCTTTAGGGCATTCAGCCTCACAGGCGTAAGTATTGGT
>Ga0209229_10001287_pt1 | contig 10371 bp, 9 predicted proteins | sample SanBayMetagenome_FD_187466 | JGI IMG/M metagenome (GOLD analysis project Ga0209229, IMG submission 187466) | Freshwater and sediment microbial communities from dead zone in Sandusky Bay, Ohio, USA (SPAdes) (version 2) | ecosystem: Environmental > Aquatic > Freshwater > Lentic > Sediment | place... | reverse complement strand
TTCTTCTACTTGCTTGCTCAGGTCTTTTACTGCTTCAATCAGTACAGCAATGATACCATTGTAATTGACTGTCTTGTTCTCACCGTCTGTGCCAACGAGTTCTGGTAATACTTTTTCAACATCTTGAGCGATGACACCAAGTGATGCTTGATCATTTTTCTTCCACTTGAAGCTTACACCATTCATTTCATCAATATAACCTAAAGCATTCTCAATTGGCTTTACATCATACTTAAGTGTTTCATCTGACGTTGAGTTGAATATTGTTGAGCTAAGAGTACCTGTAGAAGGATTGAACGAAAGAACAGAGTCTACGTTCGCTTTTGTCATTGTGCCTGATAGAGCATCTACAAATGTTACATAGCGAGTTGCGTTTACTGTATCATCAAGAATAGTTGCACCACCAGTAATTGGTGCGCCGTTAACATAAAGCGCGGCTGTATTGATTGCACCGTTTACATCTAGCTTGACACCAAGACCTACTGTGGATGTTGTTCGTCCGATAAGAAGATTTCCGGTATCATCAATACGAATACGTTCTGTTGCACCGAGACCACCACTACCACTCCAAAAACTAATATTTGCTACTGCGCCTACAGGACCCCAAGCTAAAATTCTAGCACTATTAAATGATCCAGCTGGAGAAAAATCAAAAGCAGCAGCCGAAGTTTTGTTTGCTGCTGTTGCACCAGAAGATACAATAGCACCAGTTACTATTAATGGTTCATCAAGTGATGTTGTACCAATTCCTACTCGGCCGCTTGCATCAACTACAAATGGTGTAGAATCAGGATTAGCACTATCTTCTACTCTAATCGCTTCACCAGTACCTGTCTGAGTAATTCTCAAAGCAGCATTGGTATTATCAGCAACAGAGATGACTACGTTAGATGTATATGAGGTAGAATTGGCTTTTGTAAAAGCTGCTACAGCTATAGTATTTGACGCTGCACCAACAGTGATCGTGTAGTTGTTACCAGCGGTGCCTACTGTCTGTGCATAAGCATTACCAGCGGTGCCTACTGAATTGGTGTATGTAATTAAGTTTGTGCCGCTAGAAAAAATGGCTGACGCATTAACTGCACCGTTTACATCTAGTTTGACGCTTTGCCCTATGGTGCTATCTATGCGCCCAATGAGCAAGTTGCCAGAAGCATCAAACCGAGCGTCTTCGGTATTACCTGTAACAATTGTTAGTACATTAGCACCGTTAGCTTGCAGTCTTGTTGTGCCTGCTACATCAAAATGTATGTTTGCGACTTTTAGAATAGCCATTTCTTTATCCTGTTATGTTAACATATTTATATCACCATAGATCATAATCATTCCATTAGATAAAATACTCATGGCTGAACCGAATGATATGACGTTAGAAGTGACGTTAAGTGTTTGAGTGATTACATTGGTTGATCTGAAAGCACCGTTCATATCTAGCTTGAAGTCAGCATTTGACCTACCAATGGCTACATTGCCACCATATTCAGCTAGTTTGACTAGTCCAGATGCAAATACATCAATAGATGGAATACCAGAAACGTCATTGACCGAGAAGATTGAATTGGTCAGATCGTTTGTGATAGAGAATAGCTGACCTGCGGAACCTTCAAACGAAAGTGTTCCGCTTTGAGTTGTGTAAACTCTTACGTTGATATCTGTATTTGTTGTTGCATCACCACCAGAGAATCGAATGAACGGCACATTGGCTGCGTTTGTATCTCTATTAGGTGTAATGACTATGTTTTTATAAGTGTTTGCCATATTGCTATTTAGATCCCAAATCTTCCTCTGAGAGCGTTAAAATTTTGAAGAACTTGTGCTTGAGTCAAAGCTACATTATATATCTGAACTGTTGATATTCTACCTGTTAAATAGAATCCTGTATCATATTGAAGTTTTCCTATTGATACTCCATTTGAAATCGTGCCTAAAGTTATAGAAGCATCTTCCTCTGTGCCAGCAGGAACTCCGTTAATATAGATACGCACTTTTGTGCCAGTGTAAACGCACACTACATTGTACCAAGCGTTTAGTCCAGTAACCACAGAAGTAGGATTGTAAATAGTTCTTGTTCCATTGCTTTCGTTAAGCTCATACCAGATTGAATAATCGTTTCTTATGTGTGAGCTATAACCACCAGTAGTCGCGTAACCTTTGCTGAGAATACCAGGATAATAATTCCAATTCGTCAAATAATGCCATGTAGAAAACGAGTGTGCGCCTGTCATGTTCAAGGACGTTGCGTTTGGAACTAAAATTTCATCGTTTGTTCCATCTAAAACGAAGACGCCACCATTATCCGTTGAAAAAGTTGGACCATTTGTAAGTGCTCCGTTGTTGTTTAAACCGCTCAAATCGGTAACTGTTGTTCCGCTGCCTGAGTAGCTTGAACTTGCACCAGGATCAAGATTCAAAACAAGACCAGATTGTACAATGCCTTTTGTGGTAATGTGAGTGCGGCCTGCATCTGTGCCATCAGTCCACCAATCTGCTGGTCCAGCATATACACTCATATGCCAAATCTTCCTCTAAGTGCATTGAAGTTTTGTTGAATTTCTTCTGCTGTTAATGCGCGACTATATAATCTAAATGCAGAAAACGCACACGATGAGTTTTCAAATGGATTTGTAAGTGCTCCGCCGCAATTTTGACCAATAGTTATAGTCGACGCTGCTGTATTGTATGCTGATTGAGTTACAGTAGAGGTGTTGGTAAGCACACCATTAAGATAAAAGTTAAAAGTCATTTGTGTGGCGTTTGTAGACCAAGATATGACAGCATTAAAATAAATATTTGTGTTAACTAAAGTTGCTGGTCCAAGCCCGGCTGGATTATTTTTGTACCATATTGCTAAACTTTCGGCGGTATTATTCTTCACTAGACAAAAATAATCACTGTAATCTTTATTAGTTCCTAGTGTTGATGTTGTATCGGAACCCGTACCAGTTTCATCTGAAAAACTTATCAATCTTACATACGTACCAACACCTAAAGTGCTTGATATTGTTCTAAACCATACTTCTACTGTTCCGTTTGCTGCTAGTAAATCTATAGAACTGCTACTACGTATTCTAGCATAATCATTTGAACCTGAAAATAAAAGTTCTCCGCCATTAGTAGAAGAAAACGTAGGTGAGTTATATAATGTGAATGTCTGATTTTGGCCGCTCAAATCAGACCAAGTCGTTCCTGATCCAGGATACGACTTGGTGTTACCAGCGTCAAGTGCTAGAACTAGACCATTAGTAGCTATGCGAGGAGAATGACTAAGACCCATTAGATTCCAAATCTCCCACGAAGAGCGTTGAAGTTTTGTTGTATTTCTGTTTCAGATAAAGCTCTGTTATAGACTTTAACGTTTGATATGCTGCCATTGTACCAAAAATCTCTAACACCGTTGTAACCACCATAAACACCGATAGAACTTCCGTTTGTATTGGTTGCAACAGTTCCTGTCGCAGAATCACTCGCTCTCAAAATACCATTAACATATGTTCTTCTATTACCAGAAACAAAAGTTCCTACAATATGATTCCAAGCGTTAGGTATAACTATACCTGTACCAATAAATACCAAATCACTAAGAGAACCATTTAATCTATGTCTCCAATATATTCCTTGATTTCCTCCTAATATAAACAAATTATATTGAGTGTTTACGTTTCCTTTTTCAAACAAAAACCCATTGTGAGTTATATTTGTAGGATTACACCATACTTCAACAGTTTGACTTTGTGTGTTAAGAAGAGAGTTTTCAGGAAAAATTATAGCTTGTGTTGATCCATTAAAAGAAAAAGAACCATTAGAATTGAACGTTGGAGAAGCAACAGTCTCGCCTACTACTGTACGTGTTATAAGATCATAAACAGATGTACCTGTACCAGGATATGATTTGATGTTTTTAGCATCAAAGTTAAATACCAACCCATTAGTGACTACTGTTGTATTATAACCAACACCCATCGTCAATACTCCACGACAAGTTTCTCAACGTCTTTACGTTCTCCAAACACATGATAGAAGCAATCAATAGTACTATCAGAATGTAGAACAATCTTTTCGTTGTTATAGCTCAATACCGAAGGCATCTCTGTCTTGGCAATTGGAGTTAGTGATACTGTGATAGAGTCTTCATCAACCAAACCTTTCCAATAATCAGGAAGATAGATGTGTGGGCCATGCACACGCCCGCGCACGTACACACCATTTTCAGGACCTTCAAGAGAACCATAGCGAAGCTTCATGTCTGGCTTTGTTGGGTGATTGATTATGAAGCTCTTGGTCTGAGCAGCAAATGAACCTGCAACTTCAAGTTTATAGTTGGTTGATGACATTGCACCGATAGCAACATTACCATTAGCGTCAACGAACATACGCTGAGAGCCACCAGTATTAAATACTAAACCTAATCCACCTAAATGTAAAGTTTGCCATGCACTAATGCCGTTTGTAGCATCAACGCCTTCAACATAACTTGCATTTCCAACAGAACCTATTCTGAGACCAGAAGTTGAACCTCTAAAATAACCTACACGATTGTCATCTGTAGCTGAGACAGTAAATTTACCAAATGATGATGTGGTGCCAATACTAACATTGCCGTTAGCAACATCAACTACCATTGTTGTGTCTACTGAACTAAATTTCGTAAAATGTATAGGTCTTCCAGAACCTACGACTTGAGTGCCTGATTGAATATATGATATGTTAGCAAATTCAACAAATCTTAGACGGGCTATGTCTGATGTGGTACTGCCTGTTAGAAATATTGGAACAGTTAACTGTCCGTTATATATGGTTCCACTATTATTTGGTAATGCAGGTGTGCCGTTGATTAATAGAGAAGCTGCGTTTATACTACCAGTGACATCTAACTTATATGCAGGAGATGTGGTACCAATGCCAACATTACCATTACCGTCAACTCTCAATCTTTCAGTAAATACTGTAGGAACAGAGTTAGCTGCTCCGCTATTATACCCTGTCCATAAAGCAAACTGGCCACTTGTGTTACGAATTACCCATCCACCCTGAGAGGCGACCGTACTTCTCCATGTTGCACCATCCCAATATGCGCCACCACCAATATAACTACCATCATTTGAAATAAGAGGATCTCTAGTGCTAATGAAAGTTGTTGTTGATGGGAAAGGTGTTGCTGTGCCAATACCAACTTGACCTGATGCATCAACAACAAAAGGTGTAGAATCTGGATTAGCACTATCTTCTACTCTGATTGCTTCGCCATTGCCAGTCTGAGTGATACGTAAAGCAGCATTAGTATTATCTGCAACAGAAATAACTACGTTAGATGTGTATGTAGTAGCATTGGCTCTATTGAATGCTGCTGTGATCCAAGATATAGCATTTTGACCACCAAGAGTAAGATTACTAGTTCTCAAATCTGCATTGAGAACAGCAAGTGTCATATTGTTAGACAAAGCACCAATGTGATTGTTTGCTGGTTCTGCATCATAACCATTAAACAAATAGTACATCTTGTCTACATGTTCACGATATAGACCAGTGTGAACATTAGAACCTGTAGCGTTTACGTAATTACCTATAAAACCAATATCTACGATGTCTGAAGTATAGTTATTACCTGCAAGGTAAATAAGAGGGTCTGACACACGAAGATTTTCAGCATTGACTATAGTTGTATTACCAGAGACGCTGAATGCACCTACAACAGAAAGATTACCAGTTATAGTTTGACTTGGTGCAGTCAACTTTACAAATGTTGAGTTAGCATATCCTTTAGCATCTGCGCCAACTGTATTAGCCCACCCGTTAGCTGCTATACCAACAGTGATCGTATAATTGTTTCCTGCTGTTCCTACAGTATTTGTGTAGGTATTACCAGCGGTGCCTACAGTTACAGCATAAGCATTACCAGCAGTACCAACTGTCTGAGCGTATGCATTGGCACCTGCACCAGTATTGAATGCTAACAGATTTGCAGCATTAGCTTTATCAAATGCTGCTGAACCAATTGTTGTGGCTGTGTTAGCTTGCCCAAATGCTGCTGAACCAATTGTTGTGGCTGTGTTAGCTTGCCCAAATGCTGCTGAACCAATTGTTGTGGCTGTGTTAGCTTGCCCAAATGCTGCTGCATCTACTGTAGCAGTACCATAATAAGACCCATGCTGCCCATCAAGAAGATCAGCATCTAAACCTGATGCTGCACCATCATTACCAGCGTGCCAAACAGTGTTTCCATCATATGTAAGTGGACCTGTACCTGCACGCCCTAGTGCTTTTGCATCGTCAATGCCAAAACTAATATAACCAATTGACGAATTTTGTTGCCCTTTAATTTTTAGTGAATTGGTTGTGTTATAATCACCAATCCATGCATCATCACCAACTTTGAAATTTTCGCTATTGCCGTTATTAGATGATATTATTTTATCTGCTGCAAGACTTACACTTGCTGTTAGAGTGCCGTTAAACCATGTACCTGAAACATTTGGTAAAGCTGCATTAGCCTTATCAAATGCTGCACTTGCTGTTGCTCTAGCAGTAGAGTCAGTAGCAGAAGCTGCTGCTAAAAGATCAGTACCGACACCAGCACTTGTAGATGCTAGATTAATAAATGCACCTCTTGCATCTCCACCAGAGACAAAAAATCTTAGTTGATTTCTAAAGATATCAATATTTACAGGGCCAGCAAGAAGAGAATTTGTGATTGCATTTGCAAGTCTTATTTCACCACCTTCATCACCACTAGCTGCGGTTATTGAAAGAAGCCCTGGAACTGTTACATCGTTTGTTAGACCAATTGTCACCCTGTCATTGACAGCATCACCAACAATACTGATATTGTCACCTGGAGCAATACTTAAAACATCGTTAGTTGTATCTGCGACTAACAATGTGCTATTTGCGTTTACTGTACCAAAATAGTTACTTGATGTTGTTGGTGAAAATTCTACAATAGCACCAGCAGCATTTCTATAATAAAGTTTACCATCAGCATAGTTAAGGGCCAACTCACCATTAGCTAGTGCTGCTGGTGCTGCTGAAGGAGTTGCTGATTTCTTAAGTGCAATTACTGTGTTTGGCATTAAAAGTCATCTGTTGTATTTTCTTGAGCTGCTTCTTTTTTATTTATGACTTTTTTTGTAGGTTTGATCAAAGTTGTCTGTAACTCTTCTATCTGTTTATCACGAAGCAGTATCTGATTTTTCATATCTGTGATTTGCTTAAGAAGGGTATCCATATGAGCAACTTTTGCGCTCATTGCGTGATACGAGTCTTCCCAATGTTTAGCTTGTTCTTTTGCGTTTCTTACATCTTCATCGTTATTCTGTACAGAACTTAACTGATTCTGTAGACTAATGATTACTTGATCTTTTTCTTGAATGATGTCATTGGCAATCTTCACTTGAGTTTTCAATTGTAGATTACTGGACAGTGTTTCGTGTAACTGCCCAATAATGACATCAATGTATGTGTTTATATACTTGCTCTGATCCATAACAAAGTTCCTTTATGTTTTTTAGAATGTTCCACCATCAAGCATCGCAAACTGAGGCACACCTGTAGAAGATGCTTGAAGAACTTGCCCTTCTGTTCCTGCTGATGTTATTTTCAATGCACCAGCAGTGTTACCATACAGCACACCATTCTGTGTGAATGATACTTCACCCGTACCACCTCTAGCAACAGGTAATGTTCCGCTTGTTATAGCAGCAGCAGATATTGCAATTGATGCGTTAGATGCTGCTGTAATACGCCCTTGTGCATCAACAGTGAAGACACCAACAGAAGCTGCGCTACCATAAGTGGTTGCTGTAACACCTGTGTTTGTCAGACCAATTTCAATCGTATCTGTTGTACCGTTACCAACGATAGAGATGCCTGAAACTGGATTCACTGTCAATGTATCGTTATTTGAATCTGCAACAACGTTTGTTCCGTTAGCTGTTATCGTAACGAATGAGTTTCTTGCAGCAGAGTTTGCCCAAGCAAAAGCTGCTTGCCCAGTTGATAGTGCAGTGTTTGCTTGCCCAAATGCAGCTTGGCCAGTTGATAGTGCTGTATTAGCTACACCAAAAGCTGCTTGCCCTGTTGATAATGCTGTATTAGCTACACCAAATACAGTATTAGCTTGAGTATATGCAGCATTAGCTTGACTGAAAGATGAAACAATCCAAGTGATTGCATTGACACCACCAAGCACAAGATTGCTTGTTCTCAAGTCAGCGTTAAGAACCGCAAGCGTCATATTATTAGACAGAGCGCCTATATGATTGTTTGCTGGTTCTGCATCATAACCTTGGAACAGATAGTACATCTTGTCTGCATGTTCGCGGTATAGACCAGTATGTACGTTCTGCCCTGTAGCATTTACATAGTTGCCTATAAAACCAATATCTACAATATCTGACACATAGTTGTTACCAGCTAGATAAATGAGAGGATCTGATACGCGAAGGTTTTCTGCGTCAATGACATATGTGTTACCAGCAACAGTCAATGATCCTGTTACTGAAAGATTGCCTGTAATTGTACCACCAGTTATTGATAGTTTACCGTTTGCGGCACCAAATGCAGCTTGCCCAGTTGATAGTGCAGTGTTTGCTACACCAAATGCGGCTTGGCCAGTTGACAGTGCGGTATTAGCTTGCCCAAATACAGTATTAGCTTGAGTATAAGCAGCATTGGCTTGAGTGTATGCAGAATTACCTTGAGTGTAAGCTGCGTTGGCTTGGGTGTAAGCTGCGTTGGCTCGCCCAAATACAGTATTAGCTTGAGTATATGCAGCATTAGCTTGTGTATAAGCAGCATTGGCTTGAGCGAAAGCTGCGGCGCCAGTCGTACCTGTATTGGCTGTTGTATAAGCATTATTAGCCTGATTGTAAGCAGCTATGGCAGCATCTACCCAGTACTTACCACCAATCTCAATGACACCAGTACCAGCAGTATTACCAATAAAAAGTTTATCAGAATTGAATGAATATGCTGGCTCTGCTGTTGCAAGCGAACCTGCTGTTGGTGTTGCTGTTGCAGATGATCTTTTGATCTGAATTACTGTATTTGCCATATCAGAAAGTTCCTCCGTTTATGCTTGGCAATTCTTTAACGACATATTTTCCGCTTGCTTCATCATAAACGAGTGTTTCATTTTCATTTGGATTTGTTGCATCAACATCTGATAAAGATTCAAGTGACATAGAACTTAAATCTGGTGTGACGGCAACTGTTCTAACAGTTTTTCTCTGTTGATTGTTTATTGATATTCTATTTTTTGTATCTGATACAAGAGTGACTTTGACTGCCATTTGTTTTACCTTGTGATTTCTGGTGTTACTGTTATAATTCCTTCTAGAACCCTAGAAGTTATACCAGCAGTGTCTACTGTTTCTAAATCAAACAAATAACGCCCAGCTTTTATGTTTGCTGTCGTATTTGCAGGCAAACTCATGGTAATTTCACCATTGATAGCATCTGTTATGGTGCAAGTGATATTTGCTGAAGCGTTGACAGAGTAGTATGATCTACGCATCTGACTACGAACAATGTAACCAGAAATATTTATGTTTGCGTTTGTCAAATCATCAGAGAGGTTAATGACATTGTTGAATGTCGCTCCCTGATCCATAAAGAGTTCTACATACGCGGCCATTTGATTTCCTTTACAATAGATTCAAGACAGAAGTTGCACCAGATAATGTCACATTTCCTGTAATTGTCAAATCGGTTATAGTCAGTGTATATGATGTTGTGTTAGAAAGAGCAGCGTTTGCTTTTTCAAATGCGTTATTAGCTTGTGTCCAAGCAGCATTGATATTTGTGTTAGAGAGATAGTTTGCAACTTGAATGTTAGCTGTGTTATAGATCGTTGTAGTCACGTTTGGATCTTGAAGAACAGCGTTAGCAAGCTGCCCCTGAGAAATCAAAAGGGTGACTGCTGAATCAATGAACACATTACTGAATACCACATTTGAAGCTGTAGCATTAGCAATCAGATTAGCATTATTGTAAATTGTGTTAAGTACTACGCTATTAGCTAGAACAGCGTTTGATATGTTGCTAGACTGTGTGGCAATGAATGAGTTTGTAACGTTGTTTGTAAAACCTACGCTATAGATTATCTCAATGGTTTTTGTGTTAGCATTGGTATACAGTTGGTTTAGAACAGTTGCGTTATTAGCTATAACATTTGGTACTGTTCCACCACTGACAATCACATTGGCTACATTGTTAGTATACCCAACTGAGTCTATAAGATTGTATGCACCAATATTAGCAGACACATTAGCAGAGTCTCTAAGCAGTTTAACTAAAACTGCATTATTGGCTACTGTATTGGCTACAACGCCATTATTTTGAATTGTAGTTACAAGTGAGTTTATGTAGTCATTA
>Ga0209229_10001282_pt1 | contig 10383 bp, 1 predicted proteins | sample SanBayMetagenome_FD_187466 | JGI IMG/M metagenome (GOLD analysis project Ga0209229, IMG submission 187466) | Freshwater and sediment microbial communities from dead zone in Sandusky Bay, Ohio, USA (SPAdes) (version 2) | ecosystem: Environmental > Aquatic > Freshwater > Lentic > Sediment | place... | reverse complement strand
CGATCCGATGTCAGGTCCATGTGATCGTCATCCAGATACTCGCCATCCCAGGTCACACGCCCGGCAAAGGCCATGCCTGGTTCCCAGTATTCCAGGGTGAACTGCACACGTCCATCCCCTTGGGCCCAACGACTGAACGCTTCTACCGGTGGTCCCCAGGCCGTGCTAAAACTGAACTGGATTTGATCTTCGTCGGCTTGATGTTCAAAATACACATCTGACACGTCCCACTTGGTGCCCCAAGAGTTCACACGCCAGTTGTACCAATCCTGATCGCCCGCATACTTGGGCTCGGGGACCATCCAGGCCAAAAGCGGACTGTCTTCTTGATTCAAGACATCTGTGATCTCCTTTATAACCGGAGCAGGACCTGAAATTGTGGCACGATTCGAACACCAATTTGGCATGTTATACCTCTATTTAACTGTAAAACTATATTATACAGCCAATTGCATTTATGGTCAAGTCAAGAAAAAGCCCCGCTTTGCACGGGGCCTATTGCTCAGTGTCCGGTCTGAATCGGACAGCGGATGGGTATTAGATACCTAATGCAAGAGCACGATAGCCAGCGGCTACCAGGTTACGACTTGGCTTACCGATCACATACTCGGTTACATTAACACCATTGCCGGCCTTGCGTGAGTTTGTATACACAGCAAAACCATGGCTGCGAATACGACTGACTTCAGCTGACAAATTCTTAACACCCATCTTTGATGCCTGGCTGGCTGTTAAGGCTTTACCACTTTGTAGTGCTTGGAATACACGAAACGTCTTGGTTTCTGGATTGATAAACTTCATTTGTGTTACCTTTCTCTATAAAATTTACGCTGTGTTTTTCAACAGCATGAACAAATTGTAGCACAGAGTTGCACAATGCGCAATAGATTTTGGATTGTGTTTAACCATAAATAACTAAAAAGGCTAACAAGGATCCTGCATGACCACTTATACAACCACTGCAACTGGCACTGACAGCTCCAATAACAGCGTTGTTTTAGGCACCACTGCCAACATGGCTCCAGGTTTACCCATAACATTTTCAGGCACCGTTTTTGGCGGAATTACAGCTGGCGACACATATTATATACTGAGCGTGCTGAACGGCACCCAGATCACCCTGTCCGGTACCGCCGGTGGCGCAATTGTGTCTGTGAGCACAGCCACTGGTAGCATGACAGCCAGTTTTACATCAGGTGGCCAACAGATTATTTCCACAGTGCCGCCGGGCGAATCTCTCAATGAAGCTTTCAACAAGATCAATCTAAACTTTGATCAGCTGTTTGCTGCTGGTCCGGTTTTGAGCAACATTCAGATTGATCAAAACACCATACGCACCCTGGACACCAATGGCAATTTGGTCCTGGCGCCCAATGGTATTGGCCGGGTTGTGTCCAATGTGGATCTCCTGCCCAACACTTCCAATGTGCGTAATTTGGGTGGCATTAACAATCGTTGGGGCGTAGTTTACGCACAAAGTCTGGATCTATCTGGCAACATTAATCTTAGCAATGTGACGATCAGTGGCAATCTTACAGCCAACACCATCAATGCCAATGTTGCCAGTGTCACGGGCAATGTCACTGGTGGTAATTTCCTCACTGGTGGCAATGTGTCTGCCGCAGGCACAGTCACAGCCGCTAGTTTTGTTGGTAACATCAGCGGCAATATCGATGCTGCAGGTAATTTAACCGAAGTACAATTCAATGATACCGGTGATGTGTTGGGTGCCAGTGCTGGATTTACTTTTGACAAGACTTCCAATGTACTCACTGTCACTGGTAACGTTGATGGTGGCAATCTAAGAACTGCTGGCTTTGTCACAGCCACAGGCAATGTCACAGGTGGCAATGTTCTAACCGGTGGACTTATATCAGCCACCGGCAATGTCACTGGCAATTATTTCTTTGGTAACGGTAGCCAACTCACAGGAATTGATGCTACCAGCATACAAAATGGCAATTCAAATGTGCGGGTGTTGGCCAATGCCAATGTCACTGTGGGGGTAACTGGAGTCAGCAATGTGGCTGTGTTTAGCACCAGTGGATTGGATGTCACAGGTCTAGTCAGTGCCACAGGCAATGTCACAGGCAACAACATCAACACTGCAGGCCTGATCACTGCCACTGGCAATGTCACTGGTGGTAACCTAAGGACAGTTGGCTTGATCAGTGCCACCGGCAATGTCACTGGCAATTATTTTATAGGCAATGGCAGCCAATTATCTGGCATTGACGCCACCAGCATACAAAACGGCAATTCAAATGTGCGTGTGTTGGCCAATTCCAATGTCACTGTGGGAGTCAATGGAGTCAGCAATGTGGCTGTGTTCACCCAATACGGCATTGAAATAGCCAGCACTGTGATAGCCACTGGCAATGTCACAGGCAGCAACATAACCACAGCAGGTCAGATCAGCGCCACAGGCAACATCACTGGTGGCAATATACTTGCGCCCAACGCAGTAATAGCAACCCTGCTGACTGGTGGCAATCTCCAAGTCACTGGTGGTGTCAGTGGCAGTACTGTGACTGCTGTTGCAAACATCACTGGTGGTAACCTAAAAACAGCTGGTTTGATCTCAGCCACTGGGTCAATTGAGTCGGCCAGTAACATTTCTGGATCCAATCTGTCAACGGTTGGCAATGTAAGTGTTGCTGGCAACGTCATTGCCAACAACCTGGTCAGTGACAATGTTTACTCCGCCACTGAATTGACGTTGACAGCAGCCGGCGGAGACCTCAGTTTGACTCCGTTGGGAAATGTGGTCTTGGCAGGTGGCAAGTACATCAACAATGTCAATGATCCAGTGCAGGCTCAAGATGCAGCCTCCAAACAATATGTTGACGATGCTGTGAGTACTGGTATCCACATCCATGATCCGGTGTTGCTGGAAACACCAATCGCCTTGCCAAGTGCGACCTATGCGCAGGGTGGCAATGTATTCACAGTCGATCAAACCATCGCAGGCAACACAGTTGTGTTCTCCACAGCGGCCAACCTACAGATCAATGACTCATTGTGGTTCAGCAACAGCTTTGAAGGTATCTTGGGCAACACAGCTTATTTTGTGGTAGGTACGCCAAACACCAGTGCCGCAGTTCTTTCTTTGAACTATAGTGGAGCTCCAGTAACCACAATTACCAGCAACACTGGGCTGGCTGAAAGTGTGCGTGTAAATTCTGGCATCGGCGCAACATTGACAGCAACAGCCAATGGCGCATTGACAGTTGACGGCGTGGCTGTCGCCAATACCAATCGCATCCTGGTTTATCAACAGTCCGACGGCGCAGAAAACGGTGTGTATGTGGTTTCAGACACCGGTAACGTTTCGGCTCCTTGGATACTCACACGTTCCAGCGACACCAACACCTATGTGCCAGACACATCCACTGGATTAGATCAAGGCAGTTATTTCTATGTGCAGTCTGGTGACACAGGTGCTGGCGAAAGCTATGTAAAGACAGCCCCTCCGGGGCCATTTATCTTTGGTTATTCCAACATAGTGTTCACACAATTCAGTGCCAGCCAAGTTTACTCGGCCAACACCGCAGCTGGTTTGAGTTTGACCGGCACAGTATTCTCGGCCAAGGTTGACAACAACACCACAGCCTTTGATTTGGGTGGCAATATTAGTGTCAAAGCTGGCGCAAATTTGACCACACCCAACATTGGCAATGCCACTGGCACAACATTGAGTTTGACCGGCAATGTACAAGCTGGTAACCTAAGAACCACTGGCATTGTTTCGGCCTCAGGCAACATTACGGCACCTTATTTTATTGGTAACATCATTGGTAACATCGATGCAGGTGGTGCCAACACACAGGTACAGTTCAATGATGGTGATATCCTAGCCGGCAGTCCTGCTTTTACCTTTGTAAAGACCAACAACACAGTTGTAATGACTGGCAATGTGACCAATGGCAATCTCAGTGTCAATGGACTCATTTCAGCAGTGGGCAACATCATTGGTGCTGATTTTACCACCGCTGGAGCTGTCACTGCCACTGGCAACATCACTGGTGGCCAGTTTAGCACCGCTGGCAACATCTCTGGTGCCAACTTACGCATAACAGGCCTGGCTACTGTGACCGGCAATGTCACAGGCGGTAACATCAACACCACTGGCTTGGTCACAGCAGGACGGGTCAGTGCCACGGGCAATATTTCAGGCACAAACTTCCTGGCCACCGGCAATGTTATCCCTACAGCTGACCTGACCTACACTTTGGGCAACGCAACCAATGCCTGGAGTAGTTTGTATGTTGGCGGTAATACCATATACTTGGGCAATTTGCAGGTCAAAGAAAGTCCGGCCAACACCTTTGCGGTTTTCGCAAATAGCGGTGCCACAGTGGCCAACTTTGCTACTGGAAACCTCAGTGTCACTGGTGTTATAAATGCCACGAGCACAGTCAGTGCCACTGGCAACGTAACAGGTGGCAATATAACAACAGCTGGTTTGGCCACTGTGACCGGCAATGTCACAGCAGGCAATGTATCAACAGCAGGCGTGATCACAGCCAATGGCAACATTGATGGTGGTAATTTAAGAACTGGTGGGTTAGCTACAGTCACTGGCAACATCACAGGTGGCAACATTGACACCGCAGGCTTGATCACTGCCACTGGTAACATCACTGGTGGCAACATTGGCACTGCCAATTTGATCACGGCAGGCAATCTCAGTGTAACTGGCAATACCAACTCGGGCAATTTACTGACCACTGGCGTGATGTCAGCTACAGGCAACGTCACAGCAGGTAATGTAACAACCGTAGGCACAGCCAACATTGGCACTTTGGAAGTCACTGGCACAGCCAATGTGGCACTTACAGCCACAGCGGGCAATTTAAGTACCGCAGGGTTTGTCACAGCCACTGGAAATGTCACTGGTGGCAACATCCTGTTTGGATCGGGCATTGTGTCTGGCACAGGCAACATCTATGCTGACAAGATTTTTGCCAACATTGTTGGTAATATTGATGCCGCTGGTGCCAACACACAGGTCCAGTTCAATGACACCGGTGATGTGTTGGGTGCCAGTGCTGGATTTACTTTTGACAAAGTTGGCAACGTATTAACTGCCAATGGCAATATCACAGGTGCCAACGTGTTAACCGGTGGTTCTGTCAGTGCCACAGGAAATATTCAAGGTGGCAATGTGACCACAGTTGGCTTGATCTCGGCCACTGGCAATGTCACTGGCAATTATTTCTTTGGTAACGGTAGCCAACTCACAGGAATTGATGCTACCAGCATACAAAATGGCAATTCAAATGTGCGTGTGTTGGCCAATGCCAATGTCACTGTGGGAGTCAATGGAGTCAGCAATGTGGCTGTGTTCACACCCAACGGCATTGAAATAGCTGGCATTGTAACAGCCACTGGCAACATCACAGGTGGCAATTTGCTCACAGGTGGATTAATTTCAACCACTGGTAACGTCACAGGCGGCAATGTCACAACAGGCGGAACTGTCAGTGCCACTGGCAATGTACAGGCTGGAAATCTAAGAACAGGCGGACTGATCTCAGCCACTGGCAATGTCACAGCCACGAGTTTTGTGGGCAACGTTTCAGCCGTCACAGTCAGTGCGTCAGGCAACATAGATGGTGGTAACCTAAGAACTGTTGGCCTGATCTCAGCCACAGGCAATGTCACAGGCAGCAACATCAACACTGCAGGCCTGATCACTGCCACTGGCAACGTCACTGGTGGAAATATCAACACCGCAGGCCTGATCACTGCCACTGGCAATGTCACTGGTGGTAACCTAAGGACAGTTGGCTTGATCAGTGCCACTGGTGCCATCACAGGTGCTGCCATAACTGGTACCAGCCTGACAGTGGCCACTGGCAACGTCACTGCGGGCAACTTGTTGTTGTCAGGTGCCATAATTGATTCAGCACAGTTAGACATACAAACCTCAGCTGGCAACGCAAATATAGCACTTGCACCCAATGGCACCGGCATAGTTACTGTAAGCACCCAGGTCAGTGCAGTGGGCAACATCACAGGTGGCAATATTATTGCAGGATCCGGCTCGGGTGGTAATATCACCGGTGCCAATTTAATCAGCGGCAACATATTCACTGCCACTGGCAACATCACAGGTGGCAATATCCTAACTAGTGGCGTGATCTCGGCCACTTCAACTATAACCTCGGCTGCTAATGTTTCGGGTGGCAATTTGACCACAGCTGGATTGATCACTGCTACAGGCAACGTCACTGGTGGTAACCTAAGAACTGCTGGTTTGGTCAGTAGCACTGGCAACATCACTGGTGGTAACATCCTGTTTGGATCGGGCATTGTGTCTGGCACAGGCAACATCTATGCCGACAAGATTTTTGCCAACATTGTTGGTAACATTGATGCCGCAGGTGCCAACACACAGGTCCAGTTCAATGATGGTGATATTCTAGGTGCCAGTGCTGGATTTACATTTGACAAAGTTGGCAACGTATTGACAGCCACTGGTACTGCTACCTTGGGCAACGTGGCCACAGGTGGAACAGTTAGTGCCGCTGGCAATGTCATTAGCGGAAACATCAACACAGCCGGTTTGGTTTCAGCTACAGGCAATGTCATTGGCGGTAATGTAACTACAGCTGGCTTGATCTCAGCCGCTGGCAACATAGATGGTAGTAACCTAAGAACCACTGGCAATGTGTCAGTTACAGGCAATGTCACCGCCACTTCATTTGTAGGCAATGTTTCAGCTGTCACTGTCAGTGCTAGTGGCAACATAGACGGTGGCAATGTTCTAACCGGTGGTGCAATTTCATCTACTGGTAATATTACCAGCGGTAACGTCACAACAGCTGGCGTAGTCACTGCCACTGGCAATGTCACAGGTGGTAATATCAACACCGCAGGTCTAGTGTCAGCCACTGGCAACATAGACGGTGGCAACCTAAGAACCACTGGCAATGTGTCAGTTACAGGCAATGTCACAGCCACTTCATTTGTAGGCAATGTTTCAGCTGTCACTGTCAGTGCTAGTGGCAACATAGACGGTGGCAATCTAGGAACTGCTGGCGTAATCAGTGCCACTGGCAATATCACAGGCGGTAATGTAACTACAGCTGGTTTGATCTCAGCCGCTGGCAACATAGACAGTGGTAACCTAAGAACCACTGGCAATGTGTCAGTTACAGGCAATGTCACAGCCACGAGTTTTGTGGGCAATGTTTCAGCTGTCACTGTCAGTGCTAGTGGCAACATAGACGGTGGCAATCTAGGAACTGCTGGTGTAATCAGTGCCACTGGCAATGTCACCAGCCAATCTAATATTGTTGGTGCAAACATCACCACAGCCGGATTGATCACTGCCACTGGCAACGTCACAGGTGGCAACTTGCTAACTGCTGGATTAATCACTGTGACAGGCAATGTAACAGGTGGCAACGTCCTCACAGGTGGATTGATCAGTGCCACTGGCAACATCACAGGCGGCAATCTTCTATTTGGACCTGGACAGATATCCGGCACTGGCAACGTGTATGCTTCCAACTTTATTGGTAACGTCTCCGGTAATATCGATGCTGGGGGTGCAAATACACAAGTACAGTTCAACGACAGCGATGTGTTGGCTGGTAGTCCAGGGTTCACATTTGACAAGGCCAGCAATGCAGTAGTGGCCACTGGCAACATAGATGGTGCTAATCTACGCACAGCAGGTCAAGTCACTGCCACAGGCAACGTCACCGGTGGTAATATTGTAACCGGTGGCACAGTATATGTTTCTAGTAACGTGTCAGCCACTGGCAATGTTCGTGGCGGAAACATTAATACCTCTGGGCTAGTCACTGCCACTGGCAACGTCACTGGTGGAAATATCAACACCGCAGGGGTAATCACTGCTACTGGAACTGCCACAGCAGGCAATTTACTCACAGGTGGCCTAGTCAGTGCCACAGGCAATGTCACAAGTGGCAACTTGCTAACTGCTGGCTTGATCTCAGCCACTGGCAATGTCACTGCAGGCAACATATCAGCCACTAATCATACAGGTACTGCGGTAAGTGTCACTGGCAACATTGACGGTGGCAACATAAGAACAACTGGACTTGTCACAGCCACTGGCACTGTCACCAGCCAATCCAATATTGTTGGTGCAAACATCACCACAGCAGGTTTGATCTCAGCCACTGGCAATGTCACTGGTGGTAACGTGGTCACTGGCGGTCTTGTCACTGCCACTGGCAATATAGACGGTGGCAACGTATTAACTGCAGGATTGATCAGTGCTACCGGCACTGTAACCAGTGCTGCCAACATCACTGGTGGCAATATCTTAACAGGTGGATTAATTTCGGCCACTGGCAATGCCACTGCAGGCAACTTGCTGTCAGCTGGCTTGATCAGCGCAGCTGGGTTGGTCACTGGCGGAAATGTTCAAACTGCAGGATTTGTCAGTGCCACTGGCAACATCATTGGTGGTAATTTGAATCTTTCAGGCAACATTGTTGATACCAATGCCCTGACTATTTCAACTGGCACCGGTGATTTGAATCTGAGTCCAGCTGGCAATGTCAATCTGGGCAACCGTTATATCAATAATTTGCAGTTGACTCCTCAGCAGGACGGTGATGCTGCCAGCAAATACTATGTTGACCTCCTGGTAAGCACCGCAATCAGCTATCATGAAGCTGTGGTAGCAGCCACCACGGGCACTCTGGCCACTGCCACAGGTGGAACCATAACCTATGCACAACCCAATGGGGTCAGCAATGGTATTGGTGCTACCTTGACTACCACTGGCTCGTTCAATCTCATTGACACTGCCAACGTTCAAACAGCCAACACACGTATCTTGGTCAAGGACGAAGCCAATGCTGTACACAACGGTGTGTATGTTTGGTCCAACGCCACAGTAATCACACGTAGTAGCGATACCAACACCGCTGGCACTGGTAATTCTCTTGCGTTTGGACTCAATGACTACTTCTTTGTCACCGGCGGAAACGTCAACGCTGGATCAGCTTGGGTTGTTGATGCACCTGCCACAGCCATTGTGTTTGGTACCAGCAATATTAGTTTTGCTCAATTCAGCCAAGCACAGACTTATTCAGCCAACACCGCAGCTGGTTTGAGTTTGATCGGCACGGTATTCTCAGCCAAGGTTGACAACAACACCACAGCCTTTGATGGTGGTGGTAATATCTCGGTCAAAGCCAGTGCCAATTTGACCACGCCCAACATTGGTGCGGCCACAGGCACAAGTTTGAGCACCACAGGAAACATTTCCACCGGTGGCAATCTCATAGCTTCTGGATTTGTGACAGCTACTGGCAACGTTGCTGGAGCTAATGTCACCACAGCTGGCTTGATCACAGCCACTGGCAATGTCACAGGCGGAAACATACTCACAGCTGGCATAATTAGTGCCACTGGAACTGCCACAGCAGGCAATTTACTCACAGGTGGCCTAGTCAGTGCCACAGGCAATGTCACAGGTGGCAATGTACTCACTGCTGGCTTGATCTCAGCCACTGGCACTATCACAAGCCAATCCAACATTGTTGGTGCAAACATTACCACAGCTGGTTTGATTAGTGCTACCAGCACCATAACCAGTGCTGCCAATATCACAGGTGGCAATTTGCTCACAGGTGGGGTGATCAGTGCCTCAGGCAATGCTACCGCAGGTAATATTTCAACGGCTGGTCTTGTCACAGCCACTGGCAATGTCACAGGTGGCAACATATTAACTGGTGGATTGATCAGTGCCACTGGCGCCATCACAGGTGCTGCCATAACTGGCACAAGTTTAAATGTAAGCACGGGCAACATCACTGCGGGCAACTTGTTGTTGTCAGGTGCCATAATTGATTCAGCACAGTTAGACATACAAACAAGTGCAGGCAATGCCAACATAGCACTTGCACCCAATGGAACCGGCATAGTGACCGTAAGCACACAGGTCAGTGCAGTGGGCAACATCACAGGTGGCAATGTCCTAACCGGCGGATTGATCAGTGCCACTGGCAACGTGCAAGCTGGTAATCTGAGAACTGTTGGGGTTGTAAGTGCCACTGGCAACGTCACTGGTGATTATTTTATAGGTAATGGAAGTCAATTAACTGGATTACAAAGTTTTGTAGGTGCTACTGGTGCCACTGGTCCACAAGGACCACAAGGACCAATCGGTGCCACCGGCCCACAAGGACCCATTGGCTCAACTGGTGCCACTGGCCCACAGGGTCCACAAGGACCAATCGGTGCCACTGGTCCACAAGGACCACAAGGACCACAAGGACCAATCGGTGCCACCGGTGCCACTGGCCCACAGGGTCCACAAGGACCACAAGGACCCATTGGTGCCACAGGGGCCACTGGACCACAAGGACCACAAGGACCACAAGGACCAAT
>Ga0209229_10001279_pt1 | contig 10391 bp, 12 predicted proteins | sample SanBayMetagenome_FD_187466 | JGI IMG/M metagenome (GOLD analysis project Ga0209229, IMG submission 187466) | Freshwater and sediment microbial communities from dead zone in Sandusky Bay, Ohio, USA (SPAdes) (version 2) | ecosystem: Environmental > Aquatic > Freshwater > Lentic > Sediment... | reverse complement strand
AGTTATTGGATTAAGAGAAGTAATTCTTGACTTGAACGGAGCCTTTAGTATATTTATAGTGTTATCATAGTACAAGTCTTTTGGTTGAGACTGAACCCCGATGATGTAAAAGTTATCGGGGTTTTTTGCGCTTTATAGATAATATTGAATTCCCATTTGTATTATTATTTTAGTTTTATTATTAACCCCTCGTTCAACGGAATGAGGGGTTTTTTATTACTCAAAAAAAAAATATTCTTTTTCTTTGACTTTTGATAGAATAGTTCTATATTTATAAGTGTGGAGAGTCCACATAATAAAATCAAAATAATAGTAATATGAATAATTACGCAAATGTTAAAATGAGTGATATCACTCACGAGGAGTTCAAAAAGGTCTGTAAACTTCAGGGACTTAAAATGACTGAAGTTATCAACGAGTTTGCTCGTCAACACATCAGGGATTATTATGGTACAAAAGATGTGTTTAAGGATGTGATTTGGTATAATGATGTTTATATCTGTAGTCCTCAAAATAGTGAGGAGTTATGGAATAATTGTCTTAAATCGGGTTTGGAAATTAACCTGACTGATTTGTGGTATAACTTTGAAAAGTATTTTCCAACAATTTACAGAAAAGCTGAAGGGGACATTTTCTTGACTTTTAAGACACTCAAAGAGTATGAGGAATATCAGGACTTAACCAACAAGCTTTTAATTAAAATGCGGGGTGGAAAAACCCTTAATAGAGTATTTGTCTTTGTAATAGAGAATAGTATTGTATTGAACCCCACACTTCAGTTCCCCGATGATGAACAAGCAAAACTTCATTAAGTATATAAACTGGGGGTTTGATGATGTATACCTCAATTTGTTGTACTCGTACTTTAAGAGTTGGACAGATGATGGAAAAACCACATTTGTATCAAATAAGAAATTAGCTGAAATATTTTGTTGTAGTATCAGTACAATAAAAACCAAGATTAAGATTCTTGAAGATATGGGGTATATTGAACGAAATTTATCAAGCAATAGAAGAACAAGGTATGTAAAATTAGGGGTTCACAAAAGTCCTCGGCCGAAGACAAAATAAAGCCACTATTACATCAGTAATATAAAAAATATAAAAATAAAAAGAAAAAAATAATAAACTTTAGATGATAAAATTGAAGTGTATGTGAGGGTGGAAATCCAAATCCAAACCTCCTTGAGGGAGGTTGGATTTTCCACCCATCACCACTCCAATTTTGTAATCAGTAAAACCAAAAGAAAAAATGAAAGAAGAAGAATTGAAAAATAATGCTGAAAATCTTATTAAGGTTTTTGAAGTGGATATGGGTGATAACATCTTTGATTACGAGATTATTCACTCGGTTATTCAAGTGGATAATTTTTACAGGAAATACAGGGAGGATTTATTGTTATTCAAGAAATACCTGTTTGAGAATAGAAGTTTGAGATACTTCATCCAAGTGGTTGAGGAGTACTTTAATGAATATAATGATACTCCATCCTTTAGTGAGATATATAATTCAATTGAAAGAGATTATGTTGAAATAGATGATAAAGGTAATAAGAAGTATAGTACTTGGGCGAAGGTGTTAATTGACGACTTGGACTTAATTAAGAAGAATATACCGAAGAATGATATCTTCAACGAAAGTATTCTTAAGGAGAAGATTATGGATAGATATGAGAATTATATCAAGTTGAATATTAACCACCGAGATAAACTTAAAAATTTAACCTTAAGGTTATTATTCCTTCAACATAATGAATTGACGGGGAGGCAGTATGAATTTTTAACACCAAAGGATTATGATAGTACAATTACTCGTAGTGTTATTCCAACAGGTATATCTTTGATAGATAGAAATGGTGGGGTGGCTCGTAGTGAGATTGGAATTGTTATGGCTCCAACTGGTACTGGTAAGAGTACTTGTCTTATGGTTATTGGGGCGAACATCGCAATTAAAGGAATGAAGGTACTTCATATTGTTTTTGAGGGGGTACAGAACCACTATCTTAACCTGCTCCATAGGAAGATATCACTTGAAGGAATTAAGGACGAAAATCACCCCATTTATTCAAATTGGAAATTAGTTAAAATGGATGAGGGCAAATCAACTATAGATGATGTTATTCAAAGTATTAAGGTATTCAAAGAAATGAACGGAGGAATAGATGTAGTAGTAATTGACTACTTGGATTGTATCCGTCCAACGAAGAATGGTTTTAAGACAACTTGGGAGGCGGAAGCTGAAATGGTTAATGTACTTGAAAACTTTTGTACTGATAATAATCTGGTGGTGTGGACTGCGGTTCAAACAAACAGAAGTGGATTATCAAGTGAAGAAGGGGACTTGAACCAAGTGGCAGGTTCAAAGAAGAAGTTGGATAAAGCGTGTATGGTTGTATCACTCAATAGAACAGCAGAACAAAAGAGGGGGAATATGGCGACATTAAAATTACTTAAGAATAGAAATGGATATACTGATAGTGCGGTAAACATTACATATAATCCAAATGAAATGATAATTGACGCAGACAACGAATTACTACTTGGATAATGGAAAACGAAAGAATACCCCTTGAAGTATGGTTGGCAATATGGATGAAAACTGAAAAGTTCAAAACATATAAAAAACAACACGACAAAAAATATAAGAAAAAAAAGAACATTTAATTTGGATAATTGGAATAATTGTTCCATCTTTGTGATATGAATAACAAACGACAATTAGAAATGGAAATGAGTGAGATGGGTTCTGTAATCCAACACTTCCAAAAGGGAAATGAGGTGGTAATCACTCGTTGGACTAACCAATTCGGTTATACCTTTGAAATGATTGTAAATGAGTTCAACGAACTCGTTGATACATACAATCATAAGTATGGAAAACGATTTGGTTGTTGTAAGAAAAAATTGACTTTTTAATATATCTGTATATTTATGAATAAACACTAAATTAAAATGAATAAAAATAAGAGGTATAAGTATATGGTAGAATTGGATGAGTACGAACAGGAGTACCGCAAAAACATCATATCATTTAGACAGATGGGAATTGAGTTTAAGTTAAGAAAAACATTAAGTTCAAGTATTAAGGATATATATGGTAATACCCCTCACTAAAAGGAGGGGTATTATATTTTCATATAAACAAGAAAAAAATATGGACGAAATACTTAATTTAGTTATCACCACAGGAATACCATCCATCTTGGCATTCTTTGCTGGTACTTGGAAGAGAAATAGAGCGAACGAAAGTGCGTATATAAATAACCTCAACAAAAGCTTGGAGAGTTATTCTTTGGTGATAAGTGAAATGGAAAAGAGGTATGATACCGAAATCCGTAAACTTGAAAAAAGAATATGTGATTACGAGAAAAGGATAGATGAGTATGAGTTGGAGATAGCTTTGTTAAGGAGCCGTATTAAAGAATTAGAGAATGAACTTAACCACGAGACAATACGATGATATAAAAAGACAGATAAAAAATATAACCAAAGGTGAATACCCCGACTTATTAGATGACTTCACTCAAGAGGTATTGTTAATATTTTTAGAAAATCCAAGAGCGAGTGAACTGATGGTTAGTGGTGAGTACAAATGGTACATCATAAGAATAGCCCTTAATCAGTTTAGGAGTTCAACATCAACATTTTACTACAAATACAAAAAACATAAAAATATAGAATTAACAGAAAATATAGATATGGAAGAAGAAAATTATGACTACGAAAAAGATGAGGCAATTGAACTCATAATGAATGGATTAGACCAGATGTATAAGTCGTTTAATGACCGACACCGGTACGAAGCGATAATAATTTTACTATACTATTCAACTGGTGAAAGTTATACTAAATTAGGTAAAACACTTGAGGTGGATAGAACAACAATATCCAAGACATTCAAACGAGGTATAGAGAACCTGAAGGAGTACTACATCCAAAAGGACATAGAAATACCCTCAACAATATCTAAAGCAATTATAGATAGTAAAATACTCAAAGAGATACAGACACCAAAGGAAGAGGATAAACGAGCGATATATGAGAAGTGGATACGAGATAACCAAGCGATATTCTTTAACCATAGTATGAGGACACCGGAGAACAATAAGATGGTCTACGAGATATTTAACTACTTTAATGGGACAAATGAAAAACCAAAAGGATGTGGTGCGTGTATCGCACAGAAATATCACTACTTCCAAAAATTATATTTTTAAGTAAAAATAAACAAACATCACAAGAATTATGAACGCTAATTTAGGAAGAGGACCTGGTCGTCCTGCGGGAAGTAAAAACAGAGCTACTGAAAGTGTCCGTGAAGAGTTTTTGAAATTGGTAAAATCAAATCAAAAAAATCTTAATACTTGGATACTTCAAGCGGCTGAGAAAGACCCCGCAAAAGCCGTGGAGTTAATAATTAAATTATCACACTTTGTACTTCCACAACTTCAAAAGATTGAGTTGACTGGTGAGGACGGAAAAGAGTTATTAAGTACCATCAAGTTTGAGTTCGGTATAAACAAAGATATTCAAGCCAAGGATGATGAATGAGGTATGTAGGTTTTACACCCCACAAAAAACAAGGTGAGATTATTGAGAGTATTTTATACACCGATATCAAGTACCACATAGTATCTGTAGGAAGGCAGTTCGGTAAAAGTTTGATGGGTGAAAACATCCTTTTGTATTGGGCTATAAATGAACCCCGTACAAAGATATTGTGGGTGTCCCCGATATTTGCTCAAGCTGAAAAGGTACACACCGAAATAGAAAATGCTATACATCAGTCGGGTATCATCAAAACCTCAAACCACTCTAAAAACCAAATGGTGTTAAAAAACGGGAGTGAGATATACTTTAAGTCCGCAGAGAATTATCAAACAATACGAGGGTACTCATTCAACTATGTTATTATGGATGAGTGTGCTTATATAGACGAAAATGCGTGGGTTCAGTCCATCCGTCCAACTATGGCATCACAGGGTAAGAAGGCGTTGTTTTTATCCACCCCGAAATCAAAGAATTGGTTTTACAACTTATACCAAATGGGATTGAGTGATATGTACCCGAACTACAAATCATATAAGGGTTCATCTTATGATAGTCCCTTTATCAACGCAGAGGAGATTGAGGACGCAAAGAAAACCATACCTGAAAACATATTCAAGCAGGAATACCTCGCAGAGTTTTTAGATGGAGGTGGTGAGGTATTTTCAGGACTTGATAAAATCACCTTTGATGAGTACCCCTCACCTCAAGGGAAGATATATGGAGGGTTGGACTTGGCAAAGCAGGTGGACTATTCTGTACTGACTTTGATAGACGAGGGTGGAAATGTGGTGGAGGTATTAAGGACGAATAAGAGGGACTGGAGTGAGATTGTGAATATGGTGTCCTCAAGTATTAACAAATGGAACGCATCGGTATTTGTGGAGGTGAACTCTGTTGGTGATTTATTTTATGACCTGTTATCCAAGAGGTGTAAAAACATCCACCCCTTTACTACAACGAACAATAGTAAACAGGAGATTATAGAGGGTCTTATACTTGATATAAACGAGGGTAATGTTAAGATACCCTCAAGGACTTTATTCCCGTCCTTATATGATGAGTTATCCATCTTTTCATATGAGTACTCACCAAAGACAAGAAATGTTAAATATGGAGCTCCAAGTGGATTCCACGACGACTGCGTGATGTCCTTATGTTTAGCGAACTACTCAAGGAAGAAAAATAAAATGAAGGGTAAATATTCTTATGTAATATGAAGTTGGTTATAGACGAGGTGGAGTATAGTATACCCGAAAAGTTAACCTTGAAAAAATGGAGTGTATTATCAAGGTGGAGTTTTACTGAAAACAATTATGATATGTTAATTCACCACTCCATAGGTATACCCCTCAAAGATTGTGAACGGATACCCCTTGAGACAAAGGTGTTAGCTGTGAGTATTGTATCTGTACTTATGTACCCTCAAGATGAAGGGTTAAAATTGAAGTTAAACTTAAACACCCTGACCTTTGGTGATTTTGTGGATATGGAGATATTCGCAGGTGGAGGTGTACATAAACACCTTGATAAGATAGTCCCCTTATTGTTTGGTGTGGATTATAGTGATGATATGTATATCAACGACATATGGGACGGGTTGACTAAATACTTCAATTTTAGATTATCCATATTTAATAGGTATAAAAAGTTATTTGACGCAGAAGATGAACCCGTCGTTGAAGAGGAAAAGAATAAGATACCACTTGAGTATGTGTGGTGGGAAATTCTTATGATACTTTGTGATGGTAAGTTTTTGAATATAGACGAGGTGGTAAAAAAACCCCTTATATCTGCGTTGAACTACATAAGTTGGAATAAGGATAAAAACACGAGAGAAATAAATAGACAAAAAAGTTTAAGAAATGAACTATAAAGAAATAATGGATATCATATCGGGTATCACCACATCACATCATTTTGTTAATCAGTTTGGATATGGTGAAATAAGTGATGTTATGACCCCTGAAGATACCTCAAGTCCAAACTATCCTTATGTATTTGTGAACCCGATACAAATAAGTTCAACGAGGAATACTTCCACCTTTAATTTTAACTTCATCTGTATGGAGCAAACCTTTGAGACATATAAGGACATCATCACCGCACAGAGTGAGTGTATAACCATCTTAAATGATATCATATCAAAGATTAACTTAAGTACCACATATCCACTATTGGAAGTCCAAGACGGGTTTATCTTCACCCCCTTTGTTGAACGAATGAAAGATAATGTAGTCGGTGCGTCTTGTTCGGTAAACATAATTTATTCATCGCCTTTGGATGTGTGTGATAAACCCTTTGTATGATGGAAGAAGAAGGTATTGACGAATTCGCTCAACTAATATTGGATACCATTGAATACTACGACAAGGGTATAGATGGTAAGTTTGCTGTACTCGTAAGTGATATTAACCAAGAATTGCTCACGGGTAATTTTAGAAATAGGACGGGTAATTTAAGGAGGAGTATGAAGGTGAAGTATGTTGAACGGGACGAGGAGAATATAATCCAAGTGAGTATGTTGGACTACGGGTTCTTCATATCTTTTGGTGTAAATGGAACGAAAAGAAGGTTAGGTATACCGATTAACGAAGCGGTATCAAAGGGTAATTTTAAGATTAAGTATCAGCCAGGACACATATTCGGTTCAAAATCAAACCCCGTCAAAGTTCCTGGTATCCGTCCAAGAAGATTTTATCCTTTGGATATTGAGGAACGAATAATAAAAATATTAACAGAAGAAAAATAATGGCAGCACCAACGCCCGCAATAGCTCCAACAAATAACCCTCCAAAGTGGAACCTCACTTATGGAACGAATGTATATAGTTTTTATGACTTAAACTCTACAGCCCCGAAGTTCGCAATACAGATTATAGATACGAGTGGTAATGTAAAAGCTGACTTGAGACAGACAACGAACCAAGCAGGATATGGACATTTTGATATCCAACATATCTTAAAAAATTATGTTGATATTAACCCCGCAATTGAGGGTACTGCTAATTTAACCACTTCAGGTAATGAGGTCTTTAGATATAAGATTAAATATGGTTATGAAAACTCAACAGGGGGTACTACAAATCAAGGTACACTCCCCTCAACTGCGTCCACTATAGATTATGTGGTGTTAAACGGACGAAAACCATTTAATGTACTCAATTGGAACTCAAATCCATATCAGGTTAAAGCTCAGTCGTTTTTGAATTGTCCTGTAATAGTTCAAAAATCATTAGCGTTAACTGATTGGACTTATGATATGGTAGATGGTGATTCATTAACAGGTGGAAAACCCTTATATATAAGTTCAGGTATAAATGTATATCAAATGAAGATGAGGCGTGGTGATTACTATACATTATCATTTATGAATGAGGTGTTGAGTGGAGCGACCGCGAACTTGAGTACAAACAAAAAGATTGCTGGTTTTAGAATAACCTTAATGAATGGAAATACCACCTTATATGATAATATAACACCAAATGTATTAGCACAAGGTGGTGGTCCTGGTACAAGTGTAAGTGATAGTAGTAATATATCTTCACCCTTTGATGTAATAAGTGTTGGATGTGGAGCAAACAATTCTTTGTTAACACTATATCCAACGACTACAAGGGTTTTTGTATCGGGGTATTTATTCGCTAATTCAGCCACCCCGTGTTCTGTTATCTTCGGTTCATTTACGACCTCACCTTGTACGGACACTTATATGATAGATATAGTGGATGATGAATGTAATGACTTTGAACCCGTTCAAGTAAGTTGGTTAAATTCCTTTGGTTTTAGAGATTATTTTTATTTTCAAAAGAGGGTGGACAAATCCATAAATATCAACAGGTTAACATATCAAAAAACTTTAGGTAATTGGAACGGAGCGGTATATGGTATACCGAGTTATGATAGGGGTGAAAAGGTATATAGGGAGGACTTGGATGAGGTGTACTCCATCAACACAAGATACCTGACTGATAATGAAGCTCAGTTCCTTAAAAACTTGTTTATATCACCTGATGTAAAAGTGAGGTTGAATGGTGATACGAATTGGTACGGGGTGGTATTGACTGATACAAGCTGGGTGGAGAGGACATTTAGAAAAGACAAACTTTTCCAATATACTTTGAACTTTAGATTTTCAAATAAACTGAATATTCAAAACGGATAATATGGTTCAGTTAGTAGTGGATGGTATATTCCTTGACTTATATGAGGATGACCCGATAAAGTTAAACATCATTTTTGATGATGATAACTTTGGTGTGGTAAGTGATTATTCAAGGAGTTTTAGAGTACCTGCGACAAAACAAAATAACACCTTTTTTCAACAGGCGTTTGAGGTTAACGGAATTGACTTTGATGTGTCGGTTAAAAGGGAGGCACAGATACTTGTAAATGGAACGGAGTACAAACAGGGTGAGTTAAGATTGTTGAAGATATATTTATCACAGGATAGTAAATATGTTGATTATGAGGTATTCTTTTTAGGTGAAAAGAAAAACCTCCAAACTTCAATAGGTGAAAAAACACTTTGCCAACTTGATTTATCGGGTTTAACACACACTCTTGATTGGAGTGCGATTACTACGAGTTGGCAAGCGTATCCATCAGGGACTACTACATCGGGACTTTTTCAAGGTGATGTATTATACCCCCTTGTTGACTTTGGAAACTCGTATACTGCGACTACTGGACCCACTCAATACCTCCCTGAAATACCTTTAGCCGAACAAGCAGTTATTGGAAGTTATTTGAATAGTGGTTCAGTATATTCACCTCAGCCTTATTTTACTGCGAGTACCTCACCTTTGGAGTTCAACAGGTTCAAACCGATGATACGAGCCAAGAGGATTATAGACGCGATATTTGATGATGCGGGTTTTAGTTATGAGAGTAGTTTTTTCAGGTCTAACTTCTTTAGAAATCTTTATGTATCTGCGTGGGGTAATGAAGAGGATTTTACAAATAATGCGAACTCAAACAATATGTGGATATATTCGGTTGAACCTCAATTTAGTAGTTTAGCCGAGCAGTTGGTATTGTTTAATGTTAATCAGCCAGTAACCTTTTTCCCTGATGCGTTCCCCTCACCTTATGATAATAATAATAATTATCAACAGAATGTTGGATATACCTGTCCCGCAAACGGGACATATACAGGTGTGGTACAGATGTTTGTGAGTTCGGTATTTAATAGTCCAATAAATGTTGAGTTTAAGTTAATCAAATTGACGGGTACTACTGAAGTGGTAATTGCTTCAAGTGGTTCATTAACCTCACTTCCATCAAGTTGGTTTATTAACTTCAGTATAAGTGCGAATACGGGTGATAAATTGTATATCAAGGTATATAATAATGGTGTAAATAACGCTGAAATATATAACTCATATTTTGCGATAACCTCATCACCTGGTTCAATATCACCTGGTGGGTTTTTATCTTGTGAATACAAACAAATTGACTTCATTAAAGACATCATAACGAAGTTTAGGATGGTTATGATATATCAGGGTAATAACAGGTTTTTAATTGAACCTTGGAAGGATATTATAGGTAGTGGTGAAATATATGATTGGACTGAACTTCTTGATAATTCAAAGGATGTTGTCCTTGAACCGACATTTTATACACAAGCAAAAAAGGTAGTATTCAAAGAACAGAGTGATACAGATATCGGTAATGATTGGATATTGAGGACGAGTAATAATGGACTTCCTTATGGTTCAAGAGAGTTGGTGTCTAATTATGACTTATTAACAGGTGAAAAGATTATTGAGACAAACTTTGCGAGTACCCCGATATTTGTCCATTCATTTTTTGATAGACAAGCATTTAATATCGGTACTA
>Ga0209229_10001278_pt1 | contig 10393 bp, 10 predicted proteins | sample SanBayMetagenome_FD_187466 | JGI IMG/M metagenome (GOLD analysis project Ga0209229, IMG submission 187466) | Freshwater and sediment microbial communities from dead zone in Sandusky Bay, Ohio, USA (SPAdes) (version 2) | ecosystem: Environmental > Aquatic > Freshwater > Lentic > Sediment... | reverse complement strand
CTTATCACAAAAGACAATGAGCCCAAGATAGTTGTATTAAGTGCATTGAGCGGAACAACCAATACACTTGTATCAATTGGAGATGCCATGTCTGCAGGTGATAAAGAGAAGGCAACTTCAATCATTGGTCAACTGCATGAGCATTACAAAAACTTCATCAATGAATTACTATCTGATGATCAAGTCAAGGTCAAAGCACAAAAATTGATCAATGAGCATTTTGATTTTCTAAACATCATTACTAAGATTTCTTTTAATGATGCATTAAATAAAGATATCCTCGCACAAGGTGAATTGATGAGTACCAAACTTTTTTCTTGTTACTTGGAGCAAGAGAAACAAGAACATCTGTTGTTGCCTGCCCTTGATTTTATGGCGATAGATGAGAATGATGAACCACAGGTGCTTGACATAAGAGCAAAGCTTACCAAAATATTAGATCAGCATACTCACATGAACATGTTCATTACCCAAGGCTATATCTGTAAAAATGCAAGGGGAGAGGTGGATAATTTGAAGCGCGGCGGAAGTGATTATTCAGCGTCGCTCATTGCTGCTGCTGTAAATGCTAGTGTTTGTGAAATATGGACAGATATTGATGGTATGCACAACAATGATCCTAGGGTGGTTAAATCAACAAGACCCGTAGAACATTTGAGTTTTGATGAAGCAGCTGAGCTCGCTTATTTTGGTGCCAAGATTTTGCATCCCGCTTCTATATGGCCAGCGCAACAATTCAATATTCCTGTAAAGTTGTTGAATACGATGCAGCCAGATGCAAAAGGGACTGTCATCTTAGAAGAAGCGGATGCCGATGGGGTAAAAGCAGTTGCTGCAAAAGATGGCATCGTGATGGTAAAGATTAAGAGTAGTCGCATGTTACTTGCTTATGGCTTTCTAAGAAAGATTTTTGAAGTTTTCGAAAAATACAAGACATCCATCGATATGATTACCACGTCCGAAGTGGCGGTGTCTGTTACAATCGATAATACTACTCATCTTGATCAAATCACAAAAGAGCTTGCTCCACTTGGTGACTTGGAGGTATTGAATGGGCAAACCATAATTGCAGTAGTAGGCAACAAATTGACCAATGAAAAATCTCTATTGACTAATCTTTTTAATTCACTCAATCACTTATCCATAAATATGGTAAGCTTTGGAGGTAGCTTGCATAACGTATCTATTCTCATTCCTACAGAACAAAAAAATGAGTGTCTTAAGTCGCTAAACAAAGGTTTGTTCGGACTAGATTAGCAAATGAAAGAATTATCAGATTAGATAATCAACATTGCATCTCCGTAACTAAAGAAGCGGTATTTGTCTTTGATTGCCTTCTTGTATGCTTCCATGGTTAATTCATAACCCGCAAAAGCGCAGGCCATGATCAACAATGATGTTTTAGGGAGGTGAAAGTTGGTAATCAGTGAATCACAAATCGCGAATTCATGCGGTGGATGAATAAAGATATTTGTCCAGCCTTCCGAAGGTTTTAAAAGTTTGTCGGCTGTAAAAGTACTTTCGAGTCCACGCAGTGTTGTAGTGCCAACAGAACAAATCCTGTGTCCCTCTGATTTGGCCTTGTTCACTATTCTGCAAGCAGTCTCATCTACTTTGTAATACTCCGCCTCCATTTTGTGCTTGCTCAAATCCTCTACTTCGATTGTCCTGAAGGTTCCTAGTCCTGTATGCAAAGTCATTTCAGCAAATCTGATTCCTTGAATTTCAAGACGCTTAATCAATTCTACAGAAAAATGTAATCCAGCAGTGGGGGCAGCCACAGCACCCTCATGCTTAGCATATACTGTTTGATAACGCTCTCTATCCAAATCATCTGGCTTGCGCTTGATGTATTTTGGTAGGGGAGTCTCACCCATTGTATTTAAAATCTCTTTGAACTCTGCATCAGAGCCATCGAATAAAAACCTGATTGTTCTTCCTCTTGAGGTGGTATTGTCTATTACCTCTGCAACCAATTCATCAGCATCACCAAAATATAACTTGTTCCCTACGCGAATCTTTCTTGCGGGATCAACTATCACATCCCAAAGGCGGTTTTGCTTGTTCAATTCCCTGAGTAGGAAAACTTCAATTTTTGCACCAGTCTTTTCTTTCCTACCATACATTCTTGCAGGGAAAACCTTGGTGTTGTTCACTACAAATACATCCTTTTCTTCAAAATAGTTAAGAATATCTTTGAAGGTTTTATTTTCAATCAAGCCGGTATCCTTGTGGACAACCATAAGCCTTGCATCTTCTCTTTGTTTTGTTGGAGTCTGCGCTATAAGATTAAGAGGGAAATCAAACCTAAACTGGGATAGTTTCATGCTGAATAAATTTATTGCCTGAAACAAACCCTGGTGCCCATAAAATGGGAATCCACTATAGCAAACCTGATCTTACGGCATCAGATTTGTTTTGGCATTTTTGTAGGATGCAAAATTAATGAATTATTGTGGTTTTCTAGATTGTGATTTTTCTCATCTTTCCCACAAAATTGGGCATAACTTAAAACTTTAGATGACGGACTGTAAGTCCATTGTTAATCAATTGCTTAAGAGATTCTATTCCTATTTTTAGATGAGTTTCCACAAATCTAGCTGTAACTTTTTTATCACTTTCCTCTGTTTTGATTCCTTCGGGAATCATGGGAGAGTCGCTGACCAAGAGTAGTGCACCTGTGGGGATCTTATTGAAAAAGCCTACTGAAAAAATGGTAGCAGTTTCCATATCGATTGCGTAAGCTCTGATTTTTTGGAGATAGGTCTTGAAGTCTTCATCATGTTCCCAAACTCTTCTGTTGGTAGTGTAAACAGTTCCAGTCCAGTAATCCAACTCGTTGTCTCTGATGGTAGTTGAAATGGCTTTTTGGAGAGCGAACGCAGGAAGTGCTGGGACCTCATTTGGGAAATAGTCATTGGAAGTTCCCTCTCCTCTTATTGCTGCAATTGGAAGAATCAGGTCGCCAATCTTATTTCTTTTTTTAAGTCCACCACATTTACCAAGAAATAGGACAGCATTGGGTTTGATGGCAGTCAGCAAATCCATGATGGTAGCTGCAGTTGGACTACCCATTCCGAAGTTGATGATGGTGATTCCATTTGCAGTAGCTGACTGCATTGGTTTATCCATTCCAACTACTTCAACACCGTTCCAAGTTGCAAATAGCTCCACATATTTACTGAAGTTGGTAAGTAAGATGTATTGACCAAATTCTGATAAAGCCATCCCTGTATACCTGGGAAGCCAATTGTTGACGATTTCTTCTTTGCTGTTCATGATTCAGGCTTTTCAGTTCAAAATTACTGATTACTTTGCATGCATGGTTGAAATGGTTTTTCCCGAGCCCGATTTTAAGATTAGGGAGCACAATGGAAGACCTGAATTATTTGACGTGATTCGGTCGAAATGGGTTGTATTAGGTCCCGAGGAGTGGGTACGACAAAACTTTATTCAATGGATGGTAAAAACGAATAAGTTTCCTTTATCGGCTATAGCTGTAGAAAAGCAGTTGAAATTAGGGCAGGAGAGCAGACGTTTTGATGTATTGGTATATGATGCTCAAGTTCAACCATGGATGATGGTGGAATGTAAATCGATGGATGTGAAACTAGACGAATCTGTTTTGATGCAGCTCTTATCTTATCATGTTGCTATACCTGTAGATTATCTGGTGATCACCAATGGGGTTACTTGCCATGTTGCTGAAAAAAAGAATGGAACCGCTCAGTGGGTTCCATTCTTTCCAAAATATCTGCATTCCTGATTAAGGGAAGATTCCTAATTCAGAGTAACTGGTTCCCACCTTGTTAATGGCTACTACAAATGCAGCTGTTCTCATATCCTTGATTTCTGGATTTTGTTTCCAGCATTCCAAGATTTCATTGGTGGCTTTAATCATTGTGTCTTCTAATCCACTTCTTACCAAATCTATTTCATCGGGACCATGAACAAGAAGATCTTTTTGAATCTCAGTTACTTTTTTGCCAGTCATTTCTTCAATATGTGATACCAAGTTTGCATTTTGGTTTTCCATGAATCTTTTTTCAACTCTACCATAACGAACATGGCTTAGGTTTTTAACCCATTCAAAATAAGATACAGTTACACCACCGGCATTCAAATACATGTCTGGAACAACTAGTACGCCTTTTTTGATGAGTATTTCATCTGCTGCAGGAGTAAGTGGACCGTTTGCAGCTTCACCAATGATTTTTGCTTGTATCCTTGAAGCATTATCACCATTGATTACATTCTCTAAAGCAGCTGGAATCAAAATATCACATGGTGCTTCGAGTGCGTCTGTGTTTTTGTTGAAATTTGTTGCACCAGGAAAATTAAGTATAGAGCCACTCGATTTTCTATGTTGAAACACTGCTTCTACATCAAGACCGGTTTCATTGTATATAGATCCTTCATACTCTGCTAGGCCTACAACCAAAGCTCCATTTTCCTGGAAGAATTTAGCAGCATGGTAGCCCACATTTCCTAATCCCTGAACAATAACTTTTTTTCCTTCAATGCCTAAGCTGAGACCTAGTTTAGACATTACATCCTCATTGTTACAAACTTCTCTGATACCAAAGAAAACACCAAGTCCTGTTGCTTCTCTTCTTCCTCTAACTCCACCTTGACTCACTGGCTTACCGGTAACGCAGGCAAGAGAATCGATTTCACCTGGATGCATAGCAATATAGGTATCTAGGATCCAGGCCATTTCTCTTTCTCCTGTACCATAATCGGGTGCAGGCACATCTTCGCCAGGACCAATAAATTTCTTCTTAATTAATTCACTGGTGTATCGTCTTGTAATTTTTTCAAGATCGTATGCTGAATATTTTTTAGGGTCAATTGAAATACCACCTTTTGCTCCACCAAAGGGGACATCTACAATGGCACATTTGTACGTCATCAGTGCGGCAAGTGCCATTACCTCGTCAAGGTTCACCATTTCGCTAAAACGAATACCACCTTTACATGGTTGTTTGTGGTGGGAGTGTTGAACTCGATAGGCTTTGATTACCTCTACTTTATCACCAATTTTTACAGGAAAGTGCATTCTCAATACACTGTTACATTGTTTGATTTGCTCTAAAATACCTTGATCAAACTTGGTGAATTTAGATGCCTTGTCAAAACTTTTACAAACAGCATCAAAAAAACTATACTCTGGGTTCATGGCAATTGATTTCGTTGAAAAAAGTGATAATTGAACTAAAGAGGATTAAGCCTCTTTTTCCAATTTTGAGATTTTTCTATCAAGTCTAATTACATAAGCAATTAAACCAAATAGAATGGTTAAAACAACGGCGACAACTACATAAATTTTGCCATTGCTTCTCATTACGCTTGCAGTAGTTTCATTTGTGCTGGCAGCTTCCTGTGCTTGTGCACCCAAAGCAAATAATAAAGCCAAAATAGAAGTCAATTTATTTTTCATTATTGGTCCATTTTTTTTCTGTGAGTAATTTATATCTGATTACAATAGTGGTAATCCAAATGCCCATGAAAGTCCATCCAAGAACAGCAGGATAAAATACCATACGCATTCTTGCATCGATATCATTGAAATTTAATGCAGGATTACCTTCTTGACCGGGATGCAGGCTAGGCAATAATCTTGGTATAATCCATATTGATGGGAATAGCATAGCATAAGAAAAAATGTTGTAAACGGCACTCACTCTTGCTCGTTGATCGAGATCAGCTATAGAACTTCTTAAAATGAAATACGCACCATATATCAATAGGGCTGTTGCAGCACCAATTAGTTTTGGTTCTCTCATGATTGAACCAAAGGAAGCATATGCTGGATTGTTTGGATCTGCCCAAGTGTAGCTTGCCCAAATTGCTCCTGTTGCATATCCCAATAATCCCATGTAAGTTCCAGTGCCGGCATAGGAAACAGCCTTGATGTCGTGTTCAATTTTTCCATTTCGCAAGTATTTAATACTGTGAATGATGGAAATGGTATACAATATCATCATTGCAAACCACATGCAAACATGGTAATACAAATTGCGAATAGTTTCGCCTAATTGTGAGAGCTCAGGAACAGGTAAAAGGAGTCCGCCTACTATTGCATAAACCAGTAAGACAATAGCGCTGATTTTCAACCAATTGAATTGCATAAAATTAGTTTCAGTTTTCAAAATTAGGTGCTTCGGTTAATCTTTCCATAAAAATGGGTACAAAATAACCGCCATAAAAATAATTAACACATCCAAGGCGAAAAGCAAAAGTACCAACTGGGTTGGAACACCTTGGTTAAATATTTCTGAAAAAGCCGTTTTGGATAACCTGACCAATAAAAGGAGCTGGGGGATTATTATTGGAAATCCAAGAATAGCCATTAGTGAAGCTTGTTGCATTGCTTTTGAAGCTATTGCTGCGAGCATTGTAAATACTAAACTTAATCCAACCGCACCTACTAAACTGATTAAAAAGAATTGTACAAAAGAAGTGGTTAAGTCGCCCATGAAAGCCGAAAACAGGACAAGGTTGATCATGCTCATTAGTAGCATTAAGATCACATTGTAAGTTAGTTTTGAGAGTATGAATACAACAGGAGAAGTAATTGAATAGTAGTAGAGCATTCGGCCTCTTGCTTCTTGCAAAAAACTTTTGGCAACTGCGTTGATACAAATAAACAATTGAGTTATCCAAAACAAAGCATTCCAGGTTTCAGCATCAGGAGCATCTATTGTTAAGTATAAAACAAATACAGTAGATGCTATATAGAGCATTACGCCATATAAAGTATGCTGCTGTCTTGTTTCAAGCAGTAATTCTTTCTTTAGAAGAGAACTATATTGATTAAATGTATTCAATGCTGCATATTTATTGGTGGAAACAGTTCCTGCACCTCGCCTCATAATGCTCTTTTTCTCCCAGTACTACTTGATCTTTGTTCTGTGTTGTTCTATAAGAATAACTAGCAATACCCCCGCATTGCATACAAATTGCATGAAGTTTGGTCACATAGTTGGCAATTGAGAGCAATTGGGGTATTGGTCCGAATGGCTTTCCAGTATAATCCATATCTAAACCAGCTATAATAACCCTTTTGCCTTGGTTGGCCAAAGTTTCACATACCTCAACGATTTTTTCATCAAAAAATTGTGCTTCATCGATGCCAACTACATTAAAAGACTTGGCTAAATCCAGTAGTTGTATTGAAGAAGTAACAGGCAGGGCATTTGCCTTATTTTCATTGTGAGAGACAATTTTGCCGGCATCGTATCTCACATCTATTTCAGGTTTAAAAATTCCAATACGCATGTTGGCTATTTTTGCCCTATTCAGCCTTCTAATCAGCTCTTCAGTTTTACCAGAGAACATTGATCCGCAAACAACCTCAATCCAACCTGTCTTGCTATTAATATTGGGTTCTATAAACATGGAATGATTTTTTTCGATGTATTATGTTGGTAAAAATACCAAAAGCATGGTAAACAAAAATGTTGAACTATTTTAATCAAGCAGTTGGTGTTTTTCTATAAGTGCTAAAACTTTTTTTGTCGCTCCTATATGCTCTTCAACGAATTGCATGGCAGTTAGATTTTTTTGATCCAATTGTTGTGGATTGTTGAAAAGTGTATCTACAATATGTATAAGTTCATCTTTGGTTGAAAATGTATATGCAAGCGTGCGTTCAATCATCTCTTTGGCTTCATTTGATTTGGAAAAATTTGATCCAAACAACACTACATTTCCATAAACAGCAGCTTCGAGAATATTATGAATACCTGCTTTGTTAAATCCGCCTCCAACAAAAGCAATGGTTGCATATCTATAGAGCTTGGATAATAGTCCAATACTATCAATGATCAATACAGTGGATTGTTCCGGATTTTCTATCTTATCCAATTCAGAGAATAAAATTGAGTTTAAAAACAAATCTTTTAGTACCGAAATGTTTTTGGTGGATGTTTCGTGGGGTGCAATAATCAGCTTGAGTGTAGGCTGATTGAGTTGTAAAGCAGATAACATTTTCTCATCATCATACCATGTGCTTCCAGCTACCAAAACTTTTTCGTTGTTTATAAAGCGCTCAATACCGTTGTGCTGAAATGGTGCCTCTGAAAGTGTTTTCACGCGATCGTATCTGGTATCTCCACCAAGACTGTATTCTGTCTCAATTTGGTGTGCTCTGAGCATATCCAATGCATCATCACTTTGGGCAAAAATATGGGTGAAAAGTGCAAGTGTTTTTTTCATGAAACTCGACCATGGCGAAAAGCTGAATTGGTGAGGATATACAACAGCAGATACCAATAAACTTGGAACTCCTTTGCTCTTTAATGCTGATAAAAAATTATACCATGTTTCATATTTGATAAAGATGGCCAATTGAGGTGCCGTTATTTCAAGAAATAAACTGGCATTGCGTTTGGTGTCCATTGGCAGGTAAAAAACCATGTCAGCACCGGCATAATTCTTCCTTATTTCATAACCAGATGGAGAAAAAAAGGTCAGTAGGATACGGTACCCGGGATACCGCAGTCTGACTTCTTCTATTACGGGCCTGCCTTGTTCGAATTCTCCTAACGAGGCCGTATGGAACCAAATAATGGGTTTTGAGCTTTGTCCCACTGCCCATCGCAAACGTTCAAATTGGTCTTTTCGCCCTTTTACCCATAGCGCCGCTTTGGGGTTCCAAATGGATGCAACCCTTATGAAAAAAGGAAAAAGATGGACAAACAAATTATAAAAAAACTTCATTGTCGGGTATCGTCTGCAAAGCTACGCCCTTCTGTAGGAATGGCTTCAATTTTCTTACCTTTGCCGCAAACTAAAAAACGAATGGTTCCTATTCAAATGGTCGACCTAAAAAGGCAATATCTGAAGATAAAGCCGGAGGTTGATGCAGCTATGGCAAATGTGCTGGACAATACTGCTTTTATCAACGGAAAAGCAGTCGCTGATTTTACACAACACCTACAAGAATACCTCGATGTAAAGCACGTTATACCATGTGCAAATGGCACAGATGCTTTGCAGATTGCAATGATGGCTTTGGGATTAGAGCCTGGTGATGAAGTGATAACACCATCTTTCACTTATATCGCTACAACGGAGGTGATTGCGTTACTCCGACTCAAACCTATATTTGTTGACGTAGATCCAGAAACATTTTGTATTGATGTTAGTAAAATAAGAGCTGCCATTACAACTAAAACCAAAGCTATTGTTCCTGTACATCTTTATGGCCAATCCTGCAATATGGAAGAAATCATGAAAATTGCAGAAGAATATCAACTTTTTGTTGTTGAAGACAATGCACAAGCTATAGGAGCAACCATCACTTTTTCTGATGGCTCTATCCACAAAACAGGTACCATTGGTCATATTGGTTGTACTTCATTTTTCCCTTCAAAAAATTTAGGTTGTTATGGAGATGGCGGTGCCATGATGACCAACAATGAATTACTTGCAGAACGCATCAAAATGATTGCCAATCATGGACAGAGTAAAAGGTACTACCATGATGTAGTTGGATGTAATTCTCGTTTAGATACATTGCAAGCTGCTGTTTTGGATATTAAGCTTCGTCGCCTTGATCAATACAATGATGCAAGAAGAGCCGTAGCGGCCTACTATCATGATGCATTCAAAAACAATCCAAAAATTACCACACCTGTAACTGCAGAAGGCAATACACATGTGTTTCATCAGTATACTTTAAAGCTAGAAGGGATTGATCGTAATGCATTGCAAGATAGTCTTGCTGCTGTAGGTGTTCCTGCCATGATTTATTATCCTGTTCCTGCTCATCGTCAGAAAATGTTTTCGTTTTTGAGCCTTCCTGAAGTTGATTTACCTGTAACAGATTGGTTAACCCATAGGGTAATTTCATTGCCCATTCATACTGAAATGGATCAGGAGCAATTGGATCATATTGTTAAACATGTAAATAACCTTGTGAAATAAATAAATACCATGAAAATTGCAGTAATTGGAACTGGATATGTTGGACTTGTTACAGGCACTTGCTTCGCGGAGACTGGTAATGAAGTGACTTGTGTAGATATTGATCAACGCAAAGTGGATATGCTCAACAATGGTCAGATTACCATCTATGAACCTGGACTAGAAAAAATATTTTTAAGAAACCTTAAAGAAGACCGACTCAAATTTACTTCTGATTTACAATCAGGAATAGAAGGAGCTGAAATTCTATTTCTCGCACTGCCTACACCTCCCGGTGAAGATGGCTCTGCTGATTTGAAATATGTTTTGGGCGTTGCAAAATCATTGGGCAAACTCATCAAAGATTATGTTGTGGTGGTTGATAAAAGCACAGTGCCTGTTGGGACTGCTGAAAAGGTGACAGCTGCCATTGCAGAAAATGCAACAGTGGAATTTGATGTTGTTTCTAATCCTGAATTTT
>Ga0209229_10001276_pt1 | contig 10397 bp, 9 predicted proteins | sample SanBayMetagenome_FD_187466 | JGI IMG/M metagenome (GOLD analysis project Ga0209229, IMG submission 187466) | Freshwater and sediment microbial communities from dead zone in Sandusky Bay, Ohio, USA (SPAdes) (version 2) | ecosystem: Environmental > Aquatic > Freshwater > Lentic > Sediment | place... | reverse complement strand
TCGACGAATCGAGCCGCTCGGGGACATCGCCAAACTCCGGCGACTTCCGATTCATCACCGACTTTACGGCCTACAACCAGAAGACCTTTCGAACCGCAAACGGTCGATCCGACATGATTGAAACCGACGGAGCGCATTGGGTAGGAGACTTGGCAGGCCAGTGGCACATCTCTACGTCCAAAGGAACCCAAGCTCTGGAGCTCCTACTCGTCGAGGGAGGAGTCGAATTCCTTTGCCAGATCGATTTAAGCACGGGCAAAGCGACCGCAAGAGCGTTGCACGATGGCAAGGCCATTTCGGTGTTCGAAGCGACGCAAGGCTTTGCACCGACGCTCGAAGCGCAAACCCCCGTACGATCCGGTTCGACGCATCGCATCCGCTATGCCAACGTCGACGATTCGTTGCGATTGTGGGTCGATGGCAAATCGATCCCTTGGGGAATCGACGGCGGATACTCGATCCAGGCTGCCGTGGAAAACTATCGCCATCTTCCGGTCCATCGCCCAGAGAATCCTCTCGATGCGGCTCCTCTGGGAATCGGCATCCAGGGTGGCAGTGGTAAGATTCTTCAAGCCCAGGTCTTCCGAGATATCTTCTACACCGCAACGACCTTCGGGGGTAGCTCCTCATCCAGCTATGACGACCCGATCAACGTCAGGAACACCAAGGAACCCTACCGTATGGCAAAGGGTGCATCGCAATCCGACTGGTCGCCAGAGGGATTGATCTACCAACTCGGTCCAGGGGACTATTTCCCGATGGGGGACAACACCCAAGCATCCTCCGACGCTCGGATGTGGAACGTCCGCCAAGAGGCCGGGCAACCAGGCCGTTTGATGATCGGTCGAGCCGTTATGGTCTTCTGGCCCCACTATTGGACCTATGGCGGAATCCCATTCATCCCCAACTTCCAACGCATGAGCCTGATTCGCTAACCCAAGGAATTCGCTGGAGCATGGACGTTCTACGAGTCGAAAATCTAGAGAAAACCTTCGGGCGGCGCAAGGTCGTCCAAGGCGTTTCCTTTCGCGTTGCAGCAGGTGAAATCGTTGGGCTCCTAGGTCCTAACGGCGCTGGCAAATCGACCTCCTTCAAGATGACCTGCGGGTTGGTCCAACCCGATAATGGCAAAGTTTTCTTGGGGCCAGACGACGTGACCCGCTGGCCGATGTTCCTGCGAGCCCGCGACGGCGGAATGGGATATTTGGCCCAAGAGCCGAGCGTCTTTAAAAAGCTGTCCGTCGAGCAGAACATCTCGGCGATTTTGGAGATGCTTGGCCATTCATGGCGAGACCGCAGCAAACGGACCGACGAGTTGCTCGAACTGCTCAATATCAAACACATCCGAACCTCCAAGGCCGGCACGCTCTCGGGCGGGGAACGCCGTCGATTGGAAATCGCAAGATGCTTGGTCTCCAATCCCAAAATCATCATGCTCGACGAACCCTACGCCGGGGTCGATCCGGTGACCGTCCAATCGATGAGGCCCATCATCCATCAGTTGCGCGCCGCTGGCATCTCGGTGTTGATCACCGACCACGATGCCCAAGAGATCCTCAAAAGCGTCAATCGTTGCTACGTGATCGATGAAGGGAAAGTCTTCTGCGAGGGAGATCCCGACACGGTGCGCAAAGACCCCCAGGTCCGCAAAAAGTATCTTGGTGAGTTGGCGGATCTAGAGATCGTCAGCACGGCCCACCAACGGGTCGATTACCCCAGAGAAACGGCCTCGACGGTCCCCGCCCCCAAAAAAGGGCTCTTCGACCGCTTGATCCCTCGTCGACGCTCCCCTTGATTCAACCCCTCGTTTCGGGAATCCATCATTCGTGTCGACAAGCGAGCAAGCTTCCCGAGCAAAGCAATTAGACCGAATCTCATTCTGGTTCCTGGTCCTCTTGGCCTTGCTAATGCCTGTGATTCTCTGGGGTGCGTCGCACATCAAGATTGGGTCTGCTTCGGCCCATGCTTGGCTCCCCGAGGGGCGGGTGGAACGCGCCCGATACGAGTGGTTCATCGACCATTTCGGCTCGGATCAGTACTTGATCGCATCCTGGGAGAACCTGACCCTTTCCGATCCACGTCTCAGTGCACTTGCTCAAAGCATCCAAGACCTCGACTCCCGGACCGACCCGCTCGTCGAATCGCTTCAGACCTCCGAGGATATTTTCAATGGATTGGTCTCGCCCCCTCTTTCCCTGCCCGCGCTTGCGGCTCGGGCTCGGCTCGAAGGCTCTATCATCGGCAAGGACGGAACGGCTGCGATCTTCATTCGCTTTAACCCCCTAGGAATCGCTTCACAAAAGAGTTCGATCGAACTTGTCCGCGCAGCGGCCGATCGTGTCGAGGGCCTCGGGCGCAGTCAGTTGCAAATGGTCGGAAGTATTTACGAAGGCTATGCGGTCGATGAAGCGGCCGAGAAGAGTCTTAAACGCCTGGTGATCCCTTCGAGCATCATGGGGGTGGTGCTGGCCTGGCTGTGCCTTAGAAGTGTGCGAGGGGCGATCACCGTGCTAGTGATCGCCGGTGTGGGTCAATTGATTGCAGTCGCATTGGTCGCATCGACAGGAGGCCAATTCAGCGCAGTTTTGATCGTATTGCCTACGTTGGTCTTCATGCTGACGTTATCGGCTGCCGTCCACTTCATGAACTACTACGGCGATGTGGCTTATTCCCACCGCGATTACCTCGGCGCGCGCGCGATTCTGCTCGGACTCAAGCCCAGCGCGCTGGCCACCCTGACGACATCCTTGGGCATGATCGCGCTGGCCACGAGTCAGCTCGCCCCAGTGAGAACCTTCGGCCTCTACTCAGCCTGCTGCCTGTGCATCGCAACAATTGTCCTGTTCCTAGCCTTTCCCAAACTATCCGATTGGTTGTGCAAGAGTCGCTACCGAGCGATCCAATCGGGCGATAGCCAGATGGACTCCCCCGAAAGGCTCGGCGCTCAGGATTCCTCCCCACCGGTTTCCGCGTGGGCAAGGAACTATGCCGCTTGGGTCAAATCCCATCACCGAGTGATCTGCATCTTGGGCTTTGCGCTTCTAGCCGTAAGTTTCTACGGGCTTTGGCATCTGAAATCCTCGACCAAATTCGACGATATGTTTCCCGAGCAAAGCGAAACTAGGCAGTCGATGGCTTGGATCGAGGAGCATCTCGGTCCGATCGCATCGGTCGAGGTGCTGGTGAAGTTCCCCAAGCCCAATGCGTTGGAACCTTATGACCAACTCGTTTGGGTCGATCGGCTGACGCAGGAGCTTAAGGGGAACCCGGAGATCGGCGGGGTCATCAGCGCCGCGACGTTTTTGCCGAAACTGCCCAGCGGAGGACGAATACGGGACGTTTCGAAACGTGCGGTTCTACGAACGGAGGTAGGCAAGCAATTCGATCAACTCATCGATCGCAATCTAGTGGCCCAGGATGCCGACTCGACGGCTTGGCGCATCACGGCCAAGGTCTCGGCGCTATCGAAACTCGATTACGGTCAATTGACCGAGCGCGTACGTCAAGTCGTCGAACCGATTCAGAGGGAACAACAGGCCTTCGATGCCATCTACACCGGACTATCGCCGGTGATGCACGACACTCAATTGGCACTGTTGGACGATCTAGGATCAAGCTTCTCAACAGCGTTTCTGCTGATCACCCCGGTCATGATGCTTATCGCAAGAGGAGTCCGAGCCGGATTGTTGATCATGGTTCCGAACATACTTCCTGAGACCCTCGTCTTTGGCATGATGGCATGGTTCGGCTACTCGATCGATATCGCGGGGATCCTCACTGCCTCGGTTGCCATGGGAATCGCTGTCAACGATACCCTGCATTTTGTCAACTGGTACAGCCACCGCCTGGAGGTCGGTGACACGCGAGAACAAGCCATCGCCGATTCGTTTTCGAATTGCGGTAGGGCGATGGTCCATACGATGCTTATCAGTTGCTGCTCGATGTTGCCATTCCTCTTTGCGGAGTTCAATCCGACACGTCAATTCGCAACATTGATGATCGCCATGATGAGCAGTTCGATCCTAGGGGACTTGGTCCTCTTGCCCGCGCTGCTCTTGAGCCCTCTGGGACGAACCGCACGCACGAGGGACTAGCATCCGGTCCCTGACCTGCCTCTGCCTACTATGCTTTGTTCGTGCTTCTTCTCGTACTCGTACTCAGCATCGCCGAAGTTCGAACAGCCATCGAGTACGAGTACCGTTTCACTGAGTACCGCTTCGCTGAGTACGAGTACGACGAAATCCGATGCGAGGCACGATTGCCTGATATCTAGAACTAAGGACAGCAATCGTCAACTTCAATGCGGGACAAAGCACGCCAGATTTGGGGTCGTAGTGATGTACTGGCTGCACTTAAGGTGTGATGCAACGGTGTGATGCAACGGTGTGATGAAACCGGCTTGCCGTCGAGAAGAGGGATTTCCAATAGCCATGGTGATTGCTACAATCCGCCGAGCTTATTTTGAAACATGATTTCTGCGTTCGAATAGAATTACCTCGCAAGGAAGTACCAGGAACTCCTCACTATGGCGGATCAAGACGCAGCACAGGCATTTCGAAAGATCGTCACGCGACACTCAAGTCAAACAGCAGACAATGCTGGGTTGGTCAATGTTGCTTTTTTTGTCGGTGCTGGCTTTTCCAAGACCTGGGATTCGACGTCTCCGACCGGGAACGAGCTTTTTACTTTTCCCAAAGCATTCCTTGAGGAGATGGCCGACAACATCGAGATCGACGAACTGCTTGCGCTTCCTGGATACCCGTCTATCGACGATGCCGCTCCCCCGGCATTCAAAGAGCTGCTGTACAACCTGAGCATGCAGTTGAAGTATCCAGGTATTCGGACCCGTTACATGGATGAAATCAGCATTCAACTCGTTATCGACGAGATCAAGGCCGTGGTGCACAGGCGTTTTGAAACGATGAGCAACCTGAACTACTACGATGAAGCTTTGAACCGTTTTCCCGCTCCCTCCAATCCGACGGCGAACCAATCAAAGATCCTCGAGTTTTTCGAATGGATGAGTGGCCACCAATCCCAGCAGAATGGCGCTGGTCGCGGTGTACATACGCAATTCCTGTCGACGAATTACGACTATGTCATCGAGACCATTCTTGATAACGTCGGAGAGCGGGGTGCGCTGAGGAATACCTACCGTGGGATCACACCGGCTCTGATCAATGGCAAAAGAAACAACAATGTCGTACAAGACCGATGGTCGGTCAATTCATTGATCAAGATCAATGGGGGGTTCGAGATCGTGCCCGGCACTAATGGCTATGACATCGACTATCGAAAGCGATCTTTCGAGCAAGTTCGGGCTAACGCGCCAGAGATCATGATGCCATCGAAGGAGCAGAATTACATCAATCCCTATTTTTCCTCGATTTTCCCGAAAGCTGTTAGGTTGCTCCAAGAAAGCGATGTGCTGGTAATCGTTGGATATAGCCTTTCGGAAGAAGACGCACTACTTCGGTTTCTGATCAGGCAATTTGCGGAGGATCTCCGAGATGTTCATGGCAAGTCGATTTTCTACATCGACTACACCGACCAAAACTTATTGGAGGAACGTTTGCAAGGTTGCTTCCGGTACATAAATCGCATGGATGTGAATAACATTTTCACGTATTCCGGCGGTTTTGTCGAATGGATCGAGAAGATTTTGAAGGGTGAATAGCTGCTTGGTAGACAGAGCCCCTAAATGGGTTTTGAAGTTGCGATGTTTTGGCTTTTGTCGTACTCGGTGCAGTAACTTCGAGTACGAGTACCGCTTCGCTGAGTACGAGTACGAAAAGCCATGGGAAACATCGATTGAAACTCCGAGATATGGCAATAGCGCAACTTCAATGATCATGGGCGACGTGCGTCTGTGGCGGATCGCTTGCCGCCACAATGCTGGCCCCGCAGAGCTAAGAACCGCAGCATCTATTTAGAGCCTCTAACAGGCCTTGGGCCTATCAACAAGCCTGACCTTCTATAGATCTACCCAAGGTGCCTGGACGGTTACCTTTTGGAAGGATCTGAAGAAATCTCCGCGGGGCTCGTTTAGTTCGGTTGTCGGATCGGGAATAGGTAAACAAGGTTGCCTTGATTTGGTTCATTTTTTATGCCTATGGAGACGTGGCGATGTCTAGCAGATTTTACGAAGAGGATTTGGAGTTTAGCCCTAGTGATCACGGCAATGTTTTTTGCGAGTTGACGGGCGGGGGCGCTCAGGACGGTCTTGTTTTGCGAATGGATCGTCGGTTCGCACTCATCACCAACGTGGCCAACGTGTCTGTTTACGACGGCGATCCGCGTGTGCTGAGATGGTGCGTCTTTGAAGGCACTTACGAGTATCAGGGTTCGTATCGCTTATGTCCAAATGTGGGTCGAGTCTATCAATACAAGTACATTGGAGTTGAAGGCTATGAAAAAAGTGACTTTGAGCAACGAATGGAGGACGCAAGCAAAGAAGCAGGGTGCTCCCTCAGCCTTGCCGACTTCTACGGAACGCACGGGTGGGACGAGTGCTACGGGGAGTATTAAGATTTAGAAGTGGGCGAAGCCCATGCATTTCAAAGTCACGCCTTCGATCGGTTCGTTTGACTCCTGGCAGGGTCCAAGTCGGTTTTTTTGTCGTGTAGACGGTAGAGATTTCACAATGTCGAGCAATCAAGGGTTATCAAGTGTCGAAAAAGAAAAAGCAGACGGAGGGCGAGGTGTCCTTACCCAATCGCAAATGCCTGTCGTGCGGACAGGAGTTCAAGCCGAAGGGTCGAACGAATCGGATCTGCCCCAGGAAACAGTGTCGTGTCAAGCGATCGCGTCCGGGTATGTACACCGAGCCGATCGGGCACCCAAACAAACCAGGTCCCGACTACGGGGTCGTCTTCCCGTAGGTAGCCACTTGATCGCAACGCGGCCAAATGGAACCGTTTTGATAGAAACGTAAGCCGGGACGGTTGGCCAAGGCGAAAGCAACATCCGCCGTTGGATCATCGAAAACGACTGGCTGGAGGCCATCGTCGCGTTGCAGCTGAACATGTTCCACAATATTGGCATCGCCACCTATCTCTGAGTCTGGTCCAATCGCAAGCCCAATCCGTGCCGACATCCTGGCTCTAGAGCAAGAAACCGAAGGAATGCTAGCAGAGATCATTGGCGGATCGACCCTCTTGTTATAGGCAGAGCGCAGCATGCGGCCAACTAGCTCCCATGTTAAAGGCTGCCTATAATACAGCGATTATCCTTCCCCATGTTATGGGCTAGGTTGCATAGTTTCCCCTCAGAAGATGAATGATTGGAAAGCCGATTATGGGTGACGTCAATGAAACCAGAGTGCATCGGGCTGGTCGATACGTTCGACAACCTGCAGGCTACCGAGCCTTCATCCCTAGCCCGTTGCCCCCCGACCCGCCCGTCGCAGTTAGCCCCGAAATGCAGGTTCTGCTATCGAAAGCTGATCGCGCTCTTGGGCGACTTGACGGATCGATTCAGACGCTACCACACCCAGACCTATTCGTTTTCATGTATGTCCGCAAAGAAGCCGTGCTTTCGAGCCAGATTGAGGGGACGCAGAGTTCGCTTCAAGATGTCCTCGCAGCCGAGGCCCAAATCCTAAGCCCAGATCGTCCACAGGATGTCGACGAGGTCGTGAATTATGTGCGGGCTATGAACTACGGTCTGGGACGATTAAAGGAGTTACCGGTTTCTGTTCGATTGATTCGGGAGATTCACGCGGAATTGCTCAGGGGTGTACGCGGGCAGCACCTTACTCCCGGAGAAATTCGCACAAGCCAAAACTGGATTGGGCCAGGTGGTTGTTCGCTCAACGAAGCAACCTTTGTTCCACCTCCACACCATGAAGTCGTTCAGCATTTGGGAGATCTAGAGAAGTTCTTGCACTCCGACATACAACTCCCAATGCTGATGCGAATTGGACTGGCGCACGTCCAGTTCGAGACCATTCACCCATTTCTCGATGGAAATGGTCGCGTAGGTCGCCTACTGATAGCCTTCCTGCTCTGCGAACAGGAGATCCTTTTGAAACCCGTGTTGTATCTCTCACACTACTTCAAACAGCACCGGCAGGAGTATTACGACCAACTGCAGTCGGTGCGTGACCGAGGTACCTGGGAAGACTGGATGGAGTTTTTCCTTCGCGGCGTAATCGAAGTCAGCAAGCAAGCCACCGAAACAGCCCGACGCATCTTGACGCTACGTGAAAACCATCGGTCAACCATCACGGAGAACTTCGGTCGTGCTGCGGGCAATGGGCATCGTGTCCTGGAGTATCTTTACGAGCATCCCATTCTGTCTGCAAACGAAGTTCGAGATCTGATCGGCACAACGTACCCAGCCGCCAACGAGTTGGTCGCCAAATTCGTCAGCACGGGAATTCTCCGCGAAATCACCGGTCAAGCTCGCAATCGCAAGTTCATGTATCAAAGTTACATCGACCTGTTCCGCGACCAAACCGGGCAGGACGAGACACCATGATCGTGTGCACAAGTGAAATCGCAAAATAGCCCAGCCGACGTGACTGTCTATCGAACGCTCCAGGGATCGATGCAGAGCTTCAAAGTGGAACAAGCGAACATCGAACGCGGCCAAAGACAAAAGATCCTCGAACGATTTTTCGTTCAGAGGATGAAGACGCGTTGGGGAGCTGCAATCCGGCGACCGCCAGCATTCGCTTGAACACCGATTTGGCTAAAAAAAACGGCTCAGTGCCTTGAGTACATCGTGGTGCACGAGATGATGCATTTGCTCGAACCGACCCACAATGCACGTTTCATCGGCTTGATGGATCGCTGCATGCCACAGTAGCACGAGCACCGGCAGCTCCTCAATAGGTTGCCCGTCAGGCACGAGGATTGGAAGTACTAGTGCGATAACACCGGACAGGCGGAGTCCGCTTTCCAGTTTTCGTAAGATCGTATTTCTCCAATGACGGTCTTGCTGCGTGGCCAGTGGTTTGTGAGTTTGAAGTGTTGATCAATGGGCATCAGTGGCCATCGGCTGCCAAGCGGTGGGGCGGTACGAGGAGGGCTTCCACCGTCTGGCGACAGGTGGCGACGGGCGACGCGGCGAATCGTAGCCATCGGCTGCCAAGCGGTGGGGCGCTGCGAGGAGGGCTTTCACCGTCTGGCGACAGGTGGCTACGGGCGACTGATGGTGAGGGCTATGCTACCGAGTACCCCAGGCAGGATTCGAACCTGCGACCTCAGCTTTAGGAAAGCCGCGCTCTATCCAACTGAGCTACTAGGGCATCAAGACCGCCGCTGGGCGATCTGTCTTGATTTTACCTCTTGCCCTTGATTTGTCCACCTTGGCAAATCCGACGGTTTCCCATCGAATCAGGTCGTTTATCGAGCGAGTGATCGAACTAGAGACTGCCCAGACGTGTCGAACGGACATGGCCGTCGAAATGCGCGGTGTAAAGATCGATTTGGTTGGGGTGCAAGTCGCAGTCGAAGATCTCACTTGGAGTTGTAACTAGGTGGAAAACATCGGGAGTACCGGAATTCCAAAAGGCGATCTCCTTTTCGAGGATCCCGATCAACGTGCCGCTCGAATGATACACCCCTCGCCATAGGGTCGCGTCGAGCTCCTTCTTCAAACACTCCTGCTTGAGACCCTTTTGGCCGGTTTGCCAATCGAAGCTCATGGCTACAGCGCGTCGGTTGCCCGCCGGGGCGTTGGTGCATTGGTGCAGTCCGACGACCGTCAGATGTTTTCCATCTGGGCTAAACGCCATATTGATGATCCCCCCGAAAGGGGCAATATCGCCGATGTGGAAAAACAGCTCGCTTGCATCGAATCTACGCTGTACTTCCGCTCTTGGATGAGTCCAATGGTACACGTTTCCGACAACATCCCCGCAGAGAATATCCCCGCTGTGTGTCGGATCCGCCCCCGGAACAAACAGTGTGCAGTAGGGGATATTCGGCTCCGTCGACCATTGCTGAATCTGCCGCCCGTCGTCTGCCGACCATAGCTTAACCAATCGGTCGTTACCGCAAGTGACGATCCGTTGGCCATCAGGACTGACGGCCAAGCTGCGCAGCCACCCGCGATGCGCATCGACGATCGTCAGGGGCTTTGGCGCTTCGGATGCGATGTCCCAGGCGATCCAACGTCCGTCGTAACCGCCGGAATAAAGGCGTTGACCATCGGGCGAGAACCCTAGGGTACGAACCCAATTCTCGTGCCCCAGAAGCGTTGTTTTGAATCCCGTAGCGATCTGCCAACGCTGGATGGCTTGGTCGATTCCGCCTGCGACGACATAAGTACCCGTCGGATCGACTCGACAGCATAAGAGCTTCGACGCGTGCTCCCAATCGGCAAGGGGCTTGGCTCCGACAGGATCGAATCGAGGTAGCTCGTCGGGCTGTTTTGTTGGCGGGTCTGTT
>Ga0209229_10001275_pt1 | contig 10401 bp, 10 predicted proteins | sample SanBayMetagenome_FD_187466 | JGI IMG/M metagenome (GOLD analysis project Ga0209229, IMG submission 187466) | Freshwater and sediment microbial communities from dead zone in Sandusky Bay, Ohio, USA (SPAdes) (version 2) | ecosystem: Environmental > Aquatic > Freshwater > Lentic > Sediment... | reverse complement strand
ATTATAAGAACAGCAAAACTAGAGCAAACATTATGGTCGATGCTCTGCTATATCTGTGCCTATAATGATGATTATAAGGGTGTCAAGTATAGAATTTAGTACATTATTATGTATACTTGAACCCTAGACCTAAAAAATCTAGGGTTTTTTATTTGGTGTGAGTATGTGGGAACGAGGTCCACGCGGCGCACCTTAAACATGCTGCAAACGGGCGGGTACTAGGATGAAATCCATGGCGGTAACATGGACTGTAAAATCAGTATGTTTTTTCTGTGGTTTATATGGACATACTACAACATGTATAAATAAACCTGGTTTGTAGGAGTAATCAATGCGTATAATCAATGATGTTAAGTTAGATTTTAAAGATGTGTTAATTCAACCTAAGCGTAGTACATTAACTAGCCGTAAAGAAGTAGACCTTAACCGGTCTTTTTCTTTTAAGTGGAGTGATAAAACATGGACTGGTATACCTATTATAGCGGCAAATATGGACGGCGTAGGTACATGGGAGATGGCAAAAGTTCTTGGCAATCATGGACTAATTACGGCTCTAGTTAAAAGTTACGATTTTACAGCCTGGATTAGCCGACGTAGTGAAGTAAACTTAGATAATATATGTGTAACATCTGGTACCAAGCCAGAAGAACTGGAAAAACTGGATCTTGTTGCAGGCAGTATGGGTGTCAATTACATATGTATAGATGTAGCAAATGGTTACACTGAGAATTTTGTACGTAGTGTAGCCGCTATCCGCAAGAAGTACCCAAAGAAAATTATTATTGCGGGTAATGTTGTTACACCAGAAATGACTGAGGAGTTAATACTAAATGGAGCCGACATTGTTAAAGTGGGTATTGGTCCTGGTAGCGTATGTACTACAAGGCGTCAGACTGGTGTGGGTTATCCGCAACTATCTGCCATCATTGAGTGTGGCGATGCCGCTCATGGCCTTGGCGGACATATTATCGCTGATGGTGGTTGTACTTGTCCTGGCGACGTGGCTAAAGCCTTTGGTGCTGGTGCCGATTTTGTTATGTTGGGCGGTATGCTGTCGGGCCACCTAGAGGGTGGTGGCGAATTAGTTACTAAGTACTTTAATCCAGAAGGTGAACAATTTATAGGCGGCCGCGATACACAAGGTATTCCACAATATGAGTTTTGTGCCACTAAACGTGAATATGTGCAATTTTATGGTATGAGTAGTGATACAGCCATGAACAAACACCATGGTGGTGTAGCAAACTACCGCAGTAGTGAGGGCAGAACAGTATTAGTACCATTTAAGGGTGGGGTAGAGGCTACTGTGTTAGATTTGTTAGGTGGACTACGTAGTGCCTGTACATATGTTGGCGCAAGTAAGTTAAAAGAATTAAGTAAACGTACCACCTTTGTTAGGGTGACCCAGCAATTAAATGGCACTTTTGGTAATGAAGGTCTTTGACAATAATTTATCGGCAGTGTATAGTCTACTCTAAATATGTTTAAGGCTGGAGTCGCATAGCGGCAATTGCAACGGTTTTGTAAGCCGTCGGGAAACCTACGTGAGTTCGAGTCTCACCTCCAGCACCAATCAATTCCCTGATAGCTCAGCCGGTAGAGCGACGGACTGTTAATCCGCAGGTCCCAGGTTCGAACCCTGGTCGGGGAGCCAAACATATCCACTGGCGTTAGTTCAATGGATAGAACAGCAGCCTTCTAAGCTGTCAATACAGGTTCGATTCCTGTACGCCGGACCAAATTAACATGAGATCATATTATGAAACCAGTAATAATTTATACCATGCCCCGAACTAGGAGTACCGCTGTATTGCAGGCCTGCTTACGAACAACAAAAATTAATGAACCATTCAACCCCAATTATCTACCGTGCTTCTCTAATAATTTACATTTGGGTAGTTTGGGGCCCTCCAAACTAGTTGCGGGTAAACATTCTTCTAAGCACGTAACACTGCAAAAGTTGCATTTATATGCCACATATTACAATCGTTTAGATAATGAGTGGATTAGTAATCTGTTACAAAAACTAGATAGTCAGGATACAGCAATTAAATTTTTTGGATTTGATTTAGTTGATTTTTTACCGGCCCGGAACTGGCTTGAAAGGTGCAGTGAACATGGCACCCATGATATATTTGTGCTTACTAGGGATTTGCGGGAGCAAATGTTCTCGTATGTATTGGCACCTATTTTTGGTTATCGTAAAGATAAGGAAATTGAACCATACTCTATATATGTTGATTCTGGAACATTCTATTATCTTAAAAAAAATATTGATTCTTTTTTAAGATTTTTACCAAGACGGGGTAAATTAATTACTTTTGACCAGTTACCAGAAACCCATTTTGATAAGACCTCAATTAAAATTGAGGATCAAAATTCTTTAATGAAGATTGAATATATAAAAAATTTAGATGAGTGTGAATACCATATAGATGAGTTAATCAAATATTTTAAACCTATATGGGGTGAGGCAATAAATAAATTACTATGAATGAAAATATTCTACACGAGGTGCCATTGATTAAAACAGTGGAAAATTTTCTAGATCCTGATATGTGCAACAACATTATTCGATTGTCACAATCTCACTTGATGCCAGCAAAAGTAGTAGGGCAGGATGGAGCAAGCATATCAGATAGTACTATACGTAGTTCAGAGGTGGTATCAAGGCAAGATAATCTAATAACCATTGAGCAGGAAATTTTTAAAAAGGTAAGTATATTAACAGGATTTAGTACAGATCAGTTTGAGCCGTTAACTGTTCACAGGTATGCTATTGGTCAAGAATTTAAATTACACCAGGATTATTTTATAGAATATAGGGATCCTGAAGCACAAAAAAATCACGAAGAACGTTGTAAAAAAGGCGGTAATAGAATAGCAACAGTTCTACTATATTTAAATGATGTGGAAGCCGGCGGCAAAACCTGGTTTCCATGGGTTAATGAATTAGTGGAGCCTGTGCAAGGTAAGTTGATACAATTTAATTATTCGTATGATGACTGGCTACCTAATATACAAACACAGCACCATGGTCTACCTGTGGAGTCTGGTGAAAAATGGATAGCCACTATCTGGATACGTGAACGTAGTATAAAATCTGAAAGCCATAATTATAAAAAGTTTGTAGGCGAATCTTTTATTAATGAAAATTTGGTTGATGCTAATTTTCAACTACAGGTTGGCCCACAAACGGATAGAATGCTACTAAATCTGGCTTTGCCAGCAAATGATAATCCAGAAAATGCAATTATTGTAGGATTTACCGGGGGTATGGATTCAAGCCTACTATTATATTTGGTAGGACTATTAAATACCCACCTATTAATACCATACCAGATAGTGCCAGTTATGATGAAAAATCATTCAATAAACATACTGGAGGAAGAACAAAGGGCTAGACTTATATTAAATTGGATTAGAGCAGACCTAAACAGTACTAAAATCCGTAATTTACAGGTAATCACTAGTGATTTAAAAACTGCAAGTGATTCGATATACGAGGTAATGACTAACTGTATGGAGAAAATTCCAGGTTATCCTCACTATAAGCCCGTTGCTGTTTTTAATGGCGTTAATAGGTTACCGCCCGATGAGGGTGAATCCTGGCAAAATCTTAATTGGAGAAGAAAAAAAGTAAATAAACCATACTGGAAAACACCATTTTACCACCTTAAAAAATATCACTTACTTGATGCAATCCTCCAATTGGAATTGGATCCAATATTAGTTTTAATGGGTAAATGTGGGATGAGGCATAAAACATTAGATGAACCATGCAAATATTTTGCGTGTAATGAACGGCGCTGGGCGTTCCGTAAATTAGGTATAAATAGTTTAGGTAATAAATACTTAACATATAGGAGTTAGTAATGAAAAATAATGTAGCAATTCCGGTAAGTGCTGGTCAAATAATTTTGACGCCACGAAAAAATTCTTACCAGTCAATGGGCCCAGCACCCGTCACCCCCGTCAGTCCGGGACCAATAACTTGTTTTCTGGCTGGTTCCACTGTTACTATGGCTGACTATTCAACTAAACGTATTGAAGAGGTGGAGTCAGGAGAATTTGTAGTTGGTGCTTTCGGCGAAATTAATGAAGTGCTAGCATTGGATAGAACAATGTTGGGTAACAGACCAATGTACCGTATAAATGGTGAACATAGTACCACCGCAGAACACCCACACGTTGGCGTAGATAAAAAGTTTTATGCACAAGACACTGAAGCAACTTATGCAGAATATGGTACGGAGCACCAGTGTTTAGTCAAAGATGGCAGTTTACAAACATTGACGTTACATGGTGTTGATACTGGTAAAATTAATTCTTTATATATAGGTATCGAATTACAAACAATATATGGTGGGAAAATAGTTAAATCAGTTGAAAAATTTAATTTATCCGAGTCAACCTTACTTTTCAATTTGGTACTAAGTGGAAGTCACACTTATTTTGTTGACGGTTACGCAGTGGGTGGTTGGTTACGTGATGATGATTTTGATTATGAAAATTGGAAAATTAAAGATGTTCCAAAAATAACAACAAGTGATTATAATATATTTAGAAACGCTGAATATATAAAATAATATAGTTTTATTTAACATAATAATGGCCCTAGGGCCATTATTATTTTTCCAGATTATTTGACAAATATTGGTATGCAGTATATACTACCACCATAGTTTGGTAGTGCATTCAACCGCTAAACCTAGTAGCCTGAGAACTTACAGGCAGGACGTTTGGCAGTAGCGTAAACTGCCAGTTGACAATAAATCAGATCCTGATATACTGTCAATGTTGCTGAGAAATTAGCACCGCTCTTAAAAAATTTGTTGGGTTGGCTTCTTAATTGAGGCCATATTGAAACACACCAGAGGTAAGTGGACCCCGTAGTCCCGCGCAGGCTAGTCCTCCGCAAGTGCCGGCCGATGGTAGGCATACTAGTGTGTTTCACTATGGTTTTATAGTGGGTGCCAGGGATAAAACATGTGAAAAGAGCCCTGGGTAAATGCTCAGTCCTAACTGTGGCAGCAGCCCGTAACCTGTTGATTGACCAGGTATGTCAATTCACTAGCCCCTGGTGCGTTAGGGCAGGGGAAGGCCTGATCAGCCATACTAGTGATATACCCTAAGCCGGATCGCGTAACCGGCCCAACATGACCAGTGGGACCTGGAGGCAGAACTACCGCGTTGCTTAATCCCAGCAAGCCGGAGGCGTAACCGGCCGCTGACGATCTACTGCGAAGGGTAGATGCCGGAACTACGTAACCGGCACTTACATGCCCCGGTGACGGAATTGGTATACGTGTTGGTCTTAGAAGCCAAATTTTGAGAGTTCGAGTCTCTCCTGGGGCACCATATCCAAGCACAACATCTAAACCGCCTAGTTGCGGATAGATCGTAAGAACTAAACGGTGTGCTTGGATATGGTTACATGATGGGGGAGTGGCAGATATAGTTCAGGCTACGAAAGCTCGCGAGGCGCCTGCCTACTCTTAAACAACAATTATTGTGCCCCTAAACAGGACCCAGACGATCAATGATATTTTGGGCCCGTCTGCGTAATCTAGTAGTAAATTCGCCTTCGGTTAGAACACCTTTGGCTAAATTACATTTACGGCAGGTAACCTGTAAGTTGTCATAGGTTGTTAATCCACCTTGTGATTCCGGCACTACATGGTCCATGTGTATTTCACCATCATGTAGATCCTCATCACAATATACACAATAGTAGCCATCACGTTCAATAACGCGGCGTCTTAAGTGTAGCGGTATACGTTCTTTAGCCATACCATTATTTACTATGGTGTCGGCTAACATAGATATTTGCACAGGTGGCAGAGCGGCCCAATGCAACGGATTGCAAATCCGTAAAACCGTCGGTTCAAATCCGACCCTGTGCTCCAAAACACTTGTCAAGTAATAAATAATATATATGGAATTAGCAAATAAAAATGGGTTACCGTGGACTGGTTTATATAAATTTCCAATAAAAGTTAAAGACGAAATTTTAACTGAGGCAAGAGTTTTGCATAATTCCCAAAATTGGGGAAAAAATTATGAGTACTACCGGCGTCTGCCAAGTATGAATGCAATTTATCCGCATACCAGGGCTGTTGTAATGTTTGAAGACGACACTAAAAAAAATATGGAATTTTTAAAAATCGTTAATGAAATTATTGACGAATTACAACCATATTTTAACTGTAAAATCACTTACTGGGTTGCTGAACTTACCCTATTAATGCCATTTGGATTTATTCCATTCCATTATGATAGAAAAGAATTATGTAGATTATCTAACAGGATAATTATTCCATTATCTGAACAATCAAACATAATTTATAAATTTTGTTCTTGGAAAGAAACAACGCCAGAAAATGTTGCCAATTTTTCAAATATGAATTTTTTAAGTGGTGATGTTAACAGCGCAGAAATGTTAGCCGGAAATTACTACTTTTTTAACCACCGTGTTCCACACTCCACTTTAAGTAACTCACCTACAACTCGTGCAAATTTATCTATTGATTTACTGCCAGTAGATGCATATGAAAATTATAAATATTTGGTCAAATATAAAAAACAACCAGAACACACTGGTATTACTGCTTTTGAAAAAACAAAAATATTACCACCGTTGGTTTAAACAATTATATATTTAGTAAACAAATTTACAACTTTTGGCCATTCTAAATTTTTATTTTTAGGTCTTAAACTAAAAATTGTTCCCCTTCCATTTCCTATTGCCAAATGGGGTAAAGTGGCGTTTACTAAATAAGCACAACCCTCAGTTAGTGTATAAGTCTTATATGGTTTAGTTTTGGGTAACAATTTCGTCACAACACCATGTTCTGGTATATTAATACTGCCAGGGGTTAAACCATCTATTACAACATTTTCCCAATTCCAATATTGCATAGTTCGTACACCTTCGTAAACCCAATTTATACCCCAAACCGTAAGATTGTTATTTGGTGGTATTGATTCTGCACTATAAGAAGCATCACTGTGTAAACTGCCCTTTCTTTCTTGTTTTTTAAAATAAATAACTTTTTCCCAGGATAAGTTTAGGAAATTAAGCCAATCTAACTTTAAAATTTTTTCTGGGCTATTTTCTACAATGTAGTTATAAGATAGATGTTCATCATTATAACCATTAAATCCAGATATTATTAACTCCTTTATTGGGGGAATATTTAATTGGTAGATTTGTTCCATATAAATATATTTAACATTTACGATTAGTAAATGTAATTATCTGTGGGTATTTAGATTCCTGTATAAATACTTTTTTCAACTAGGAGAAAAAAAATGAAACTATTTGCTACACTACTTGTTAGTTTAGGTCTACTAACTGCTTGCGGTCCAATGACTGATGCCCAAAAGGATGCTAAGAAATTCCAAGAATTTTGCGCAAAAGGCAACAATAAAGTTCAGGTTCCTGAGTGTGCCGGAGTAAGTGGCGGCCCAAATTAAATCCAGTTTATTCTGGTTAAGTATAAAATAGGCCAGTTTATCTGGCTTATTTTTCCTACACGGTAGATTACTCGCTTTACACTTTATGCGATAATTAAAGTGGGTATTGTAGTAACCACACCTACACGGTGCATAGGATCATACCGCATAGGCCCGCTAATCATGGGCGACTTGAAAGTATCCTAGGGCATCACCCCGTTGTCCATATATAAAGGGGTAGGACGGAACCTTACACCCAGTTTGGGGCTAGTAGTGCAGTAGCCAAACACTATATTGAAGCACATTGCGAAACATCGATCAGTTTAGGGTGGATCTGAATGCTAGCAAGAAAACCCGTAGTGTGTTTCAATATAGTGTCGCGGACGAGGAAGATAGTAATCCGCCAGGCTCATAACCTGGAGACACCCCGTGCGACTCGGGGGTCCGCAACCAAAATAGGATGTTAACTCAGTTGGTAGAGTTCCTGCTTTACACGCAGGCTGTCGGCGGTTCGAGTCCGTCACATCCTACCAAGTTATATAAATGGGCTGTTAGTTAAATGGGATAACGGTAGCTTTGCAAGCTTCAATTGGGAGTTCGATTCTCCCACGGTCCACCAAACAATTCGGAGTGTAGCACAGCCTGGTAGTGCGCCTGCTTTGGGAGCAGGAGGTCCAAGGTTCGAATCCTTGTACTCCGACCATTTAGATTGACTGTAATTAGGGGCTAGATTATACTAGCCCCAAGATTTTTTTGGAGGTATGGCGCAGCGGTAGCGCAGCGGACTTTAAAATAGGAGTGCTACAGGAGAAATCTTGTAAGTAGAACCCGTCAAATTCGGTGAACCCTGTAAAATGGCGATACCGAGCGAAGCCCAGACATGGGAACGTGTAGAGACTAGACGGCGGGCATCTAAGTCAGAAATGATATGATGAAGGTATAGTCCAGACCACAAACAGGTAACTGGTAGTGAAAACTATAGTGGTAAGTTAATCCGTTGGTCCTGGGTTCGAATCCCAGTGCCTCTACCAAATATTATATTTGTAATGCTCTGTTCGTCTATCGGTTAGGACGGCCGCCTTTCACGCCGCAAAGAGGGGTTCGACTCCCCTACAGAGTACCAATCTGGAGGTATCGCATAGCGGTCGATTGCACGGGACTGTAAATCCTGCGCCCCAAGGGGCCTCGGTGGTTCAAATCCATCTACCTCCACCATTCAAGCACCGTTAGATCAGTTGGTCAGATCGCATGCCTGTCACGCATGAGGCCAGGGGTTCAAGTCCCCTACGGTGCGCCATTAGTGTCTCGCTGGTGTAATGGCAGCATACGGGTCTCCAAAACCCTTGGTGGGAGTTCGAATCTCTCGCGGGATGCCAAAAATATTTATAGGGGGTTCGCCAAGCGGTAAGGCCTCGGATTTTGATTCCGACATTCGGTGGTTCGATCCCATCACCCCCTGCCAAATGTTAAATATGTTTATGGATATACAAAAACTAGAATCTATAAGCAAAATAATAGCAGCAGTACTAATACCATTGGCAGTTGCTTATATGGGCAACCAAATAAGTGTATCCAATAAAAAGCAGGAATCACAAACAAAGTTGGTAGAGGTCGCCACTGGAATACTAGAGAAAGATATTCCAAAAAATCAAACAGCAGACCAGCGTGAATTACGCCGTTGGGCAGTTGCTGTAGTCAACACATATTCTGGCATTCAAATGCCTAAAGAAGTTGAAAATGCGTTAGTGGAATCTATTGCACTACCAGTTCAACGGAAGACTGATGGGCCATCTGGACCCTGGGGTGTAGTATTTGGTTCAGATAAAACAGTTGGACAAGCATTGTGGGAAATACGGGGTGCTGAAAAAAAAGTTGAAGTGCGTGGCGGTCAGATTTTCCTACGCAGTGGAGTATACCGCAGCATTGTTGTATATGAAGAACGTGCCGAAGCAGAGGATGCATTGGGTAAATTAAAACAATATAGGGCTAGTTCCTACATTGTGGACATGTCCAAATGGTGCCCAAACACTGCACAGCAAGCAGATTATTTAGAATGTAAAATTTAGGCTGGTTAGCTCAGCGGTAGAGCGGCGTCCCGATAAGGCGTTGGTCGGTGGTTCGATCCCACCACTAGCCACCAACAGGTGGGGTAGCCTAGACGGATAGGCTGTGGTTTCATACGCCACCCAGGTGGGATCGTTACCCACCCCCACCACCAAAAATTGTAGGCTGATTCAAACCTAGTAAATAATGTGGTGAAGCCAACAAATACTTTTTTCGTAATATCTAATATTAACTCGGCACATAGCCAGTTTACACCTGACCAACGGTTCGTGCAGACCCTTGAAACCTTTTATTCTATACGGTTAATGGCACCAGGGTCAGCGATTATTTTTTGTGATAACTCTACTATACCACTAACGGAACACCAACTAGCCATTATTAGGGCTAATGTTGATCACACCGTTGATTTCAAGAATAACTTATTTACTGAGTGGATAAACAGTCATGGACGTAATAAGGGTCTAAATGAAGTTTTGGTATACAGGGAAATGTTGGATTCTGCTATGGCTGCTGGTCTAATTGGCGGCCGCATATTTAAGATATCAGGTAGATACCGATTGCGGGACAGTTTTGATATTTTGGAATATGGTAAGCCACAATACGTAGGCAAATACATTTTTACCATTACGCCTTGGATCTTTAACGATGGGGTAAACACATGGGTAAAGAATTTTTACAATACCGCATTATGGTCTATGTGTAGTACCCTTACTGGTGATTATGCTTCTAGGTGTAAGGAAATATTTGAATGTATGTTAACGGAAAATGAAAATATAGAAATGTCCCACAATAAATTAATACCAGTAGAAAAGTTAGTAATTTTTCCTAAAGTACATGGTTGCGGGGTTATTACTAATGGTTCATGGATAGAGTTTTAAT
>Ga0209229_10001273_pt1 | contig 10417 bp, 10 predicted proteins | sample SanBayMetagenome_FD_187466 | JGI IMG/M metagenome (GOLD analysis project Ga0209229, IMG submission 187466) | Freshwater and sediment microbial communities from dead zone in Sandusky Bay, Ohio, USA (SPAdes) (version 2) | ecosystem: Environmental > Aquatic > Freshwater > Lentic > Sediment... | reverse complement strand
TGAACGCAAGCCAATGCGCCAGTGGATGCTGCGCATTACTGAGTATGCAGAGCGATTGCTCGCAGGCCTCGATACGCTGAACTGGCCGTCGTCAACGCTCGACATGCAACGTCACTGGATTGGTCGGAGCGAGGGCGCCGAGATCACATTCGATCTGGTGGGTTCTGAGCAACGTGTCCACGTGTTTACAACGCGACCTGACACGTTGTTTGGTGCAACCTATGTTGTGCTTGCTCCCGAGCATCCATTGGTCGAACAGATCACAACGGACGCACATCGTTCTGATGTTGCGACGTATCGCGATGCGGCTGCACTCAAGAGCGATCTCGAGCGAACAGAGCTTAACAAAACAAAGACCGGTGTGTGGACTGGTGCCTTCGCAATCAATCCAGCAACAGGACAGCAAGTACCTGTGTGGATCGCTGATTACGTGCTCGCACATTATGGCACAGGCGCAATCATGGCCGTGCCTGGACATGACGAGCGGGATCATGCATTCGCAACTGCGTTCAACCTCCCTATCGTGCAAGTCGTGCAGCCATCAAGTGGCACTTGTGATGTACAACAAGAAGCGTTCAGTGACGATGGCACTGCATGCAACTCATCAAGCGCTCACGTAAGCATCGACGGACAGACATCTGCGGATGCACGCCGTACCATCATCACATGGCTCGAACAATCTGGTCAGGGTAAGGGGCGCATCCAATACCGTCTGCGCGACTGGCTCTTCTCACGTCAGCGCTATTGGGGCGAACCAATCCCGATTCTCTTCTTCGACGATGGAACACGTCGTGCGCTCGACGCCGACGAGTTGCCGCTGCTCTTGCCAGACGTGCAGAGCTTTCAACCCGCTGGCACTGGTGAATCACCGCTGGCAACGGTTGAACAGTGGATCAACGTAGTGGATCCAAAAACCGGTAAGCGCGGTCGGTTCGAGACGAACACGATGCCGCAATGGGCAGGTTCGTGCTGGTACTTCTTGCGCTACATCGATCCGCACAACAACGACACGTTCGTCGATGCGGAAAAAGAACGCTACTGGATGGGATCAACCGGTGTTGACTTGTACATCGGTGGTGGTGAACATGCCGTGCTGCACTTGTTGTATGCTCGGTTCTGGCAGCACGTAATGTTTGACTACGGACTGGTCTCCACAGCAGAGCCGTTCTCACGTCTCTTCCACCAGGGTCTGATCATGGGCGAAGACGGACGGAAGATGTCCAAGTCGCTCGGCAACGTTGTCAACCCAGATGATGTGATCGCGTCGCATGGCGCCGATGCCCTGCGTCTCTACGAAATGTTCTTGGGTCCACTCGAAGCATCAAAGCCATGGAACACACAAGGCATTGATGGCATCTCACGATTCCTCAATCGTACGTGGCGCATGATCGTAAGCGAAGATGGCACTCGATCATCGGCTGTTGCAGATGTGCCGTGCACGCCTGAGCAAGATCTCGTGCTTCACACCACGATCAAGAAGACGCGTGAGGACATTGATGCGCTGAGCTTTAATACAGCTATCGCACAGTTCATGATCTTCGTCAACGAGTTCACGCCAGCCGAGGTACGTCCACTCAGTGCCATGCGTGCCTACGTGCAATGCCTTGCGCCCCTGGCTCCACACATTGCAGAAGAGCTCTGGCAGATTCTCGGCGGCACTGGCTCTGTTCATCACTCGACCTTCCCTGACTTCGATCCGTCGAAGATGGTTGCGCAGAGTGTTGAGGTTGTGGTACAGATTAGCTCGAAGATTCGTGGCAAGATTACCGTTGCACCAGACGCCGACGCAGCAACGATGGAGTCAGCCGCGCGCGCTGATGAGAACGTTGCAAAGCACTTAGAAGGCAAGACCGTCGTGAAGACCATCGTTGTCCCTGGGAAGCTCGTCAACTTCATCGTCAAGTAAGCATGCGTGCTCTTCTCCTCGTCGTAAGCATCGTCTGTGCTACTGCAAGTGCCTCTGCGCAGCGTACATATGCAGGACCGTTTACGCTGGGTACGCTGCAATCACGGGTTGTATCGGAAGCATCCGGCATTGCATGCCAACCAGACTCGTCATCGTTGCTCTGGCTGATCAATGACTCAGGCGACAAGCCGCAGATCTATGCGGTTGCGCCTCGAGGTGATGTGCGCTTCAAGATTCGTCTCACCAACGCGACCAATGTCGACTGGGAAGATCTTGCGCTGTGCAACAGCACCACACCGGGCCAATACGAGTTGTACGTTGCCGACATCGGTGATAACAACGCTAAGCGTGGGAATGTGACGATCTATCGGGCGTCTACTCCACACGATAGCATTGACGATCTGCCAATGGATACCGATGGGATTGGTATGGTTTCAGACACCGCCGAAGTGTATGCATTCACCTACCCCGATGGACCACGCGATGCTGAGACGTTTCTTGTTGATCCACGAACACGCGATTTCTACATCATCTCGAAGCGGGATAGACAAGCCCGTATATACCGCGCTGCAGCACCGCATCGCCACGGCACAACGCGTACACTCGAGTTTGTTTCGGCACTCCCCGTGTCGATGCTCACAGCAGGCGATATCTCGCACGATGGTTCGATGATCATTCTCAAGAACTATCTCTACACCTGGCAATGGGAACGTCATCTCAACGAGTCTGTCGCCGATGCATTACAGCGTCCAGGCATGCGTGTTGCCTATATGCCTGAAGAACAAGGTGAGGCGATCTGCTTCACACGCGACGATCGTGGATACATCACAACGTCAGAGCGAGAGAACGGCGGATCAAATCCTCCTCTGTATGTCTACCTGCGAAGCGATGACGCACGTGGGAAGATGCTTCAGCACGATGCAAAGCTTCCGAGCATTAGTATCGCACCGACGCCGAACAAACCTGGCGTTATGACGCTTCGATACGTTGTGCCCGAAGTTGCACGCGTGTCGATTTCCGTGGTCAACATGATCTTAATGACCATGCAGACGGTGGATGAAGACTCGGGTGAGGCCGGAGTGCAAGAACGTGAGATCGATGTTCGACGGTTACCACAGGGCGATTACGCTGTGATTGTGAAATCCAACACGTTCACCGTCAGCGTCGCGTTTACGAAGCCGTAGTGGCGAGACGGTGTCTCGCCATCAGTGAGACGATGTAGTGGCGAGACGGTGTCTCGCCGTTACGACAACATTGAGACATTTGGAAGGTATGTACGATGAGAGGTCTGTGTTCAAGCATGCTGCGTGCAGTATGTTCATTGGTTGTCGTCAGCAGCATCGCTCTGGTATGGCCCAGCACGACGAAAGCGCAATCGCTGCTGTCTGCACGCTTGAACGACGTGTGCGCGCTGCTGAACCTCAAGAGCATGCGCTACGACACGGTGTTTACCGCGGAGTTTCTGCAGAAGGTGCCGCCGATGCAGCTCACGATGGTCACGCAGCAGTTGACAAAGGAGTCTGGTGGCTGTGTTTCGATTCGCGTCGTCGATTCGACATCGGCCTATCAGTGCAGAGCCGAAGCCGTTACAACCAACGGGTACACAATCCCAGTCACGATGTCGATTCGAAGTGCGCCGCCGCACTTGATCGAGGGCTTGTTTCTGAAACCACCGATGCGTGTGGGCTCTACGCTTGAGTCAGTGATTAAGGATATGAAACAACTCAAGGGCACGACGTCGATCTCGGCCATTAATCTGTCGCGCAAGCACGTACTCGCAGCACACGACTCATCGACGTACTTGCCAATCGGTTCGACGTTCAAGCTCTATGTTCTTGGAACACTTGCCGAACAGATTCGACTTGGCAAACGTCGGTGGGATGATGTTATCGTTCTCGACACAACTACTCGATCACTCCCGTCTGGCATTCTGCAGACATGGCCGCATGGATCGCCCCTTACCTTGCATACGCTTGCCACATTGATGATTTCGCAGAGCGACAATACTGCGACTGACATGCTGCTCCACGAGCTGCACCAGGATAGCGTCGAGCGCATGCAACAGCACATGGGACACTCCAACGCCTCGCTGAACTCGCCATTCCTCACCACTCGGGATGTGTTCCTGCTCAAGTTCACCAACGGCGGCATCCCTGCGCGCGAGTATGCTGGACTTCGTCCAGCAGATCGACGCAAGTTCTTGGATCGCTTGCAGGAACAGACGCCCCTGGCTGCCGTGCGATTTGTTGACACGGCTGTGGTGCCCGACCGTGTTGAGTGGTTTGCGCGCACAACCGACTGTATCCGCGCAATGGAATGGCTGAGTACGTGCCTTGAACGTACACCGGTACTTGACATTCTCGCTGTCAATCCCGGTGTCGACATTAATCCGAAGCAATGGACCTATGCCGGATACAAGGGTGGCAGCGAACCGGGTGTGATCAACATGACCTACCTTCTGCGTCACAACTCGGGCGATTGGTATGCGCTGTCTGCATCGTGGATGAACCCCACGGGCAGTGTGGACGAGGCAACGTTTGCCGGTTTCGTTCAGCGAGCGATTCAGCTGCTGGCCCCCTAACTTTGCAGATGCTGTGTCTCGCCTGTGAAACCAATCCTGAATGGGTGGATGTCGCGATTGCGAATCCCGATCTCATCCTCGTAGATCATGCACTCTGCGAGAAGAAGGCCGCTGCCTTCGCAATGGCGATGCTTAATCGCTATCCTGACAAGTCGCGTCTTGTGCTCGACATGATTGAGTTAGCGAAAGAAGAACTCGATCATCTTGACATCGTCGCACGCATTCTCATTGCGCGCGGTATCGAAATGACACCTGACGCTGGTAATCCGTACGCACAACAACTACATCAGCATGTTCGCGGACAAGAGCCATACCGTCTGCTTGACTCGTTGATTGTTGGAGCGTTTATCGAGGCGCGATCCTGCGAACGATTCTCGCTGCTGGCGAAGCATGCCCCAACGGCTGAAATGCGAGAGCTGTATGCCTCGCTCCTGGCTAGTGAGGCCGGACATTACCGTGCCTACACAGATATTGCCCGCGAATACTTCCCTGTTGATGCTGTGAAGGCTCGAATTCACGAGTTTGCAGCGTTCGAAGCAACGATTGTGAAGAATCTGGCGAACCAACCAACAATGCACGGCTAATGGCACGTATCATCTTCATGGGCACGCCCGAGTTCGCTGTTCCTTCGCTGCAGGCGCTGCATCGCGAGTTTGGCGTGCAGACTGTGGTGACGGTACCTGATAAGCCGCGAGGTCGTGGACTCGAAGTCCATCCAAGTGAGGTGAAGTCAGCCGCGCTCGAACTGGGCATCACGGATATTCTTCAGCCTGTTTCACTTCGTGACGATGCGTTTCGTCAGCAGATCGCCGATCGTGCACCGGACATCATGTGCGTGATTGCGTTTCGGATCCTGCCCAAGAGCGTGTACTCGCTTGCATCACGCGGCGCATTCAATGTTCATGCATCGCTTCTTCCGCGTTTTCGAGGAGCTGCACCGATCAATCATGCAATCATGTCGGGAGATACCGAGTCGGGCGTAACGTCGTTCCTGCTCAACGACGTGGTTGACACGGGTACAATCCTCTTGCAACAGCGCTGTGCAATCGACGATGGCATGACAGCTGGCGAACTCTACGCACGTCTGATGCCGTTAGCTGCCGAATGTGCCGTTGCCACTACGCGTGGGTTACTCGATCAAACGATTTCACCGCTCGTACAAGATGATCAGCTTGCAACGCCAGCGCCAAAAGTATTTCGAACATCGAGTGCATTGGACCTCACACTACCTCGCCGCACCGTTCGCAATATGATTCATGGATTGTCACCAACACCATGTGCGTGGACAATGTGGAATGGCGAGATGCTCAAGGTCTATCGCGCATCGCTTGCTGACACGTCAACGCCTATGGGCACGTGGCGCATCGACGGCGATCAGTTCCTGGTTGGATGTGCTGACGGTGCATTGCGACTCGATGAGATTCAGCTTCCTGGCAAGCGTCGCATGGCAAGCTCGGATGTGTTGCGTGGGTATCGCGGAGAACTCGCAGGTACGTGCGCATGATTCCACTTGTCGATACAGTCCGTGCAACACCAGTTGTCATCTGCGCCCACCGTGGTGCATCAGGTAGTGCTCCAGAAAACACCCTTGCTTCAATCGCATCGGCGTTAGCATGCGGTGCATCCATGATCGAGATCGACATCCAAGTAACACGTGACAACCACATCGTGGTGTTCCACGATGAGGATCTCTCACGAACAACGAACGGCATAGGCGACATCCGCGAACACACCTACGACGAGATCCGTGCCCTTGATGCTGGTTCTTGGTTTGATGCAGCGTTCGCTGGAGAGCGCATTCCCTCGCTTGAGGAGGCATTGGCCCTAATCAAGGGGCGTGCATACCTCAACATCGAGCTAAAGCCGATGGATGGATCTGATCGTTCGCTGCAGATCATTGCCGACGTGCTATCTGCAATTGACGCGCACGAGATGATGGACACCACGGTATTCTCATCATTTGACCATCGCATTCTCCTTCATCTCAAGCAATTGCGTCCAACCGTGCGTACGCTCGCACTCAACGTGCCTGGCGACGTACGGTTACCACATGACGTGATCGCTGCCTGCCGCGCTGAAGCCTTTGGCTGTGCATTTGAGGAGCTCACTCCCGAGCTCATGCAGAATTGCGCGCAGCACATGATCCCTGTGGGCGTGTACACGATCAACACACGTGAAGATTTGCTCGCAGCAATCAAGCTTGGCGTGCGCGGTGTTGTGACGAATTACCCAGATCGATTGCAGCAGGTACTGGTGGAACTCAAGTTGACTTCTCACAAGACGTAAGTATTCATGGATCCCGTTACACTTCTAGGTCTGGCAGCGGGCTGCTGTTCGACCTTTGCTCTCGCACCACAGGCCATCAAGGTGTGGCGCACGCAGCAAGTTGATCAACTCAGCATCGGCATGTTGAGTCTGATGTTCTGCGGCTGCCTCCTCTGGCTCACGTATGGTCTGCTCGATGATGATGTCAGCATCATCTGGGCGAATGTCATTGCGTTCTTCTTTATCGTGTACATGCTTTCCAAAAAGGTTGTCGACATGCAACGCGGAGGTCAGCGATGACGCATTCCTATCGCGTAGCCGTCCTCCTAAGCGGCTGCGGCGTCTATGACGGGTCGGAGATTCACGAATCTGTCCTCACACTTCTGGAGCTCAACCGTCATGGTGCGCAGGTCATCTGCGCTGCTCCAGACGTCTCCCAACATCATGTCATTGACCACCGCACTGGTGCTGAACAATCCGAATCGCGCAACGTCCTCACAGAGTCTGCACGCATCGCACGTGGAGCAATTGTGCCGCTAAGTACACTCGCCATGAATGACATCGATGCGATTGTGATTCCGGGCGGCTTCGGTGTTGCAAAGAACTTTACCACGTGGGCATTCGACGGACCCAATGGCAGTATCGAGCCGTCGGTGCAATCGTGCATCATTGCATGCCGAGCTGCCGGCAAGCCAATCGTCGGACTCTGCATGGCGGGCACAACCATTGCGCGTGCACTGCAAGGCACTGACGTGCAGCCCACCGTAACAGTTGGCACAACGTCAGAACCATCGCCCTACGACATCGCAGCGATCAACGGTGGTATTACCGCTACCGGCGCACACCCGGCCGAGTGTACGGTGCGTCAGATCTCGATCGATACAACACACCGCATCATCACGGCACCATGCTACATGATGGAAGCTTCCATCTCCGACGTCCATACGAATGTTGCGATGGCCATTGATGCCCTCATGACCATGCTCGCTGAACATCATGGCTAACGAGCTGCATCTGCCGCCGCTGATCTTCCCGACGATCGAAGCCCGCATCTCGAGTGACGATGGCCGACTCACAATCGTCGATCCCGTGCGCAAGCAGCGTGTTGCGCTAACACCCGAGGAGTGGGTTCGGCAGCATTGCATCCATTGGTTTATTGCACGTGGATATCCGCTCGGACGCTGCAGTGTCGAACGCGTCGTCGATGACCGCGGCCAGCGCTTTGATGTCCTCTGGCGCGATGCCGAGCTCAAGCCCTTTGTGTTGGTTGAGTGCAAATCCTACGATGTCGCAATCACGCACGCTGCCCTACGTCAATCCGCGTGGTACAACCTAAAGCTTCAAGCTCCATACATGTTCCTCACAAATGGACGCGTCGCGCACTGCGCACGTGTAGGTTCCGACGGAGCCGTAGATTTGTTGGACGATATTCCACCCTACCCCACCGCGACACCATGACTGAACTGATTCTCACCTCACCAGTTGACATGCATCTCCACGTGCGACAAGACGCCATGCTCGACGTCGTTGCACCACTGTCAGCTCAGCATTTCGCTGGTGCCGTCATCATGCCGAATCTCGTGCCCCCTGTCGACACCATCCACCGACTGCATTGGTATACGGCCGAAGTACGTCGGGCGACATCTGGATATGCGTTTGATCCGTACATGACGTTGTTCTTCCGTGACTACAGTCGCGAAGAACTTGTTGCTGCCAAGCCACACATCATCGGCATCAAGTTGTATCCAGCTGGCGCTACAACAAACAGCGACTCAGGTGTACAGGAGATCATGGCAATGTCGCACGTGTTCGCCATGATGGAGGAGCTCGATATCCCGCTGCTGGTCCATGGTGAAACACATGGCTTTGTGATGGATCGTGAAGAAGAGTTCTGCGAAGTCTACCGAGCTCTCGCCACCAAGTTCCCTCGTCTGCGGATTACGATGGAACATATCACGACGCAGGCCGCTGTCCGGTTGCTGGATGAATTCCCAAACCTGCGTGCGACTGTTACACCACACCACCTCATCATTACCCTCGACGATGTGGCTGGTGGCCTTCTCAATCCGCACCTCTTCTGCAAGCCAATCGCGAAGCGTCCGGAAGATCGCGACGCACTGCTGCAAGCCGCACTTGCCGCTCACCCAAAGCTGATGATGGGCAGCGACAGCGCGCCGCACCCAGTCTCGAAGAAGGAATGTCCTGGTTGTGCTGCCGGTGTCTTCACAGCACCAATCATTCTTCCAATGCTCGCGGAGCTATTTGAGCGACACAATGTGTTGCACAACCTCCAAGCATTTGTTGCAGATCGCGCACAGCAACTCTACGGCATCACACCACCGCGTACGACGGTTCGGTTGGTACGTGAAGAGATGACCATCCCTGAGCGTTACGACGACGTCGTTCCGATGTGGGCTGGGCGCACGCTACCATGGCGCGTTGCGTCGGTAGAAGCCTAACCTTACTCGACCTCTTCTACGACGAGGGTCGTGGACTCAACTCCACAAATACGCACCTTCGTACCTGGGTGAAGTTCTGTTGCGCGAAGCGACACGGCGCGCCATTGGATCGTGTCCACCTGAACTTCTCCGTGTACACCGTCAGACGTAATGAGCTGCGTCACAACAGCTACACGTCCCAGAAGTGCATCTGTCTGTCCGTGCTCATCAGTATCAGAGCTGGGGCGTGCTCGTCGTAGGAGCGGACGCACGACAACGAACCCCACGCCTGTCCCAAGAACAAACAAACCCAGCTGCCACTGAAGCGCCGCACCAAGTTCTGCGCCGATACCAGCGGCGAGAGCTCCAAGCGCAAGGGGTGCGAGCACAAATCCAGGCGTAATGATTTCAAGCACAAACAGCAGCACCGCTGCCGCATACCAGAGTTGCGATGGTGTCATGTACAGGTCGTAACGTACGAGAAGGCATTCAACACAGAACCGCCGAAGTTACTCAGTTTCTTCGCTACTGATTTTGGTATGAACCTGATCGCCAATGTTCGCGTAACTTCGTCGATATGCCATGGACGCCCCCTACCGTTGTTACCCTTGCGAATGGAATTCGTGTTGTTTGTGATCACGTTCCGCACGTCGACTCTTGCGCTGTGAGTTTTTGGGTGGATGCCGGAACTCGTGACGAGCAAAAGGGTGGCGATGGCGTTGCGCATGTCGTTGAGCACACGGCGTTTCGACGCACACCGACCCGCACGATGTCGCGCATTTCGCGCGATTTCGAGAACGTAGGGGCATACGTCAACGCATACACAACGAAGGAAGAAACCTGCTATTACGTGCGTACGCTCACACAGCACTTGCCACGTGTTATGGCTACACTCGCAGATGTTGTGCTCAATCCTGTGTTCCGTGACGAGGATGTTGAGACGGAGCGCGGAATCATCATTGAAGAGATTCGCTCATACGAAGACGAACCGGAGGAATACGTGTTCGATCTTGGCGAGCAGCAACTCTTCGGAGCTCATCCCCTCGGCATGCCAATCGTTGGAACGGTTGCTAGCGTGACGAACATCACAGCCGATGAAGTACGTGCGTTTCATGCGAAGCACTACGTGCCTGGACGCATCATTGTAGCGGTGAGTGGCAATGTCACGATCGATACGATCACAAAGCTTGTCGAGCAGCACACGCAGGATCTCACACGAACGAGGAC
>Ga0209229_10001272_pt1 | contig 10419 bp, 12 predicted proteins | sample SanBayMetagenome_FD_187466 | JGI IMG/M metagenome (GOLD analysis project Ga0209229, IMG submission 187466) | Freshwater and sediment microbial communities from dead zone in Sandusky Bay, Ohio, USA (SPAdes) (version 2) | ecosystem: Environmental > Aquatic > Freshwater > Lentic > Sediment... | reverse complement strand
ACGTAATGTGAAGTTGTATTTGGATGATTTCTTGTTAACTGATGCAGGGGGTAATACTTACTTGAATTTATTGGATGTAAACAATATCAGTCGCGCTGAGATACTTAAAGGTCCCGCTGGAAGTATCTATGGTGCAGGAACTGGAGGTGCTGTTTTATTATCTGGAAATAGTTTAATGAATGAGCAATTAAATGATACAAGTGCTGCTCAAATAAAATTTGCTGCTGGTAGTTTTGGCACAATTCATCAATCTGCGCAGTTTCAAAAGAATTCCGATACATACCTGTTGAGTGCATTGCAAACGCATAGCCAATCAAGGGGATATAGAGATCAAAGTAGATTGCAAAAAGACAATCTTCAATTACGATTTAAACTCAAAGAAAATCGAAAATTAAGCAGTGATTTTTTGGTATTGCTTTCAAGGTTGAATTATCAGACACCAGGAGGACTAAATCAAGCTCAAGTCTTGGCCAATCCAAAGCAGGCTCGTCCAGCTACACCTACATTGCCATCTGCTCAAACACAAAATGCCCAAATATTTAATACAACTGCGTTTTTTGGTTTCTCTAATACCTATCAACTTTCAGATAAATGGAAAACAGTCACTTCGTTTTCTACTTCATACACATCTTTTAAGAATCCATTCATTACCAATTACGAAAAGCGCAACGAAATTAACTTAGGTATTCGCACAAAGTTGGTTTACGAGCAACAGAATGGAATACCCCATCAATGGATTACAGGAATTGAAGTGCAGCGTGGCGATTACAGAATTGATAGTACCGGCAATAAAGCAGGTGTACCGGATGCTAATCTTGTTAGAGATGATGTAAAGGTGAAGCAGCAATTTGTTTTTTCACAATTCAATATTGATCCTTTTGAATTTTTGAAGATACAAGCTGGTTTCAGTTATAATTATTTTGGGTATAATATTGAGAGAACAATCGGTCTTCCTGCTAATGGTAAAGTACCGATTACATTTGGGAATCAATTTTTGCCAAGGTTCGCGATGAGTATTTTCCCTTCGAAAAATATTACAGTTTACGCTCAGTTATCGAAAGGTTATTCATCTCCAACGATAGCTGAGATTAGGCCTTCAGCAGGAGGAACCTTTACAGGATTGCAAGCAGAATATGGGTGGAACAAAGAACTGGGTTTTAAGTGGTCTGCAGATCGTGGAAGAATATTTTTCAGCACAGTTGTATTTCAATTTGATTTAAAGGATGCGATAGTGAGGCAAACTAATGTGGCTGGTGCTGAATATTTCACCAATGCTGGAGCTGCGGTTCAAAAAGGACTTGAAGCAGAATTCAACTGGATTGTACTTAATCGAATAGAGGGGAAGGCATTGAATTATTTGCAGCTTTTTAGTGCATATACTTTGAATGACTTTAAGTTTGGCGAATATCGCTTAGGTAATAATAACTATGAGGGGAATAAGCTAACTGGGGTTCCTGAAGAAGTGCTGATCATTGGATTAAATGCAGAACTCTTCAATCACTTTTACTTCAATTTCAATTTTAATTATACCGGCAGCATGCCTTTGAATGATGCGAACTCAGTAAAAGCATCTGCTTATCGTTTGTGGCAAAATAAGTTAGGCTGGAGAGGAAACATCAGAAATAAGGCAATTGATATTTTCTTACTCACCGATAATTTAAGCGATGAGCAATATAGCCTTGGAAATGATATCAATGCTTTTGGCGGTAGATTTTTCAATCCAGCACCGGGCAGAAACTTCTTATTGGGCTGTTCAATTAATCTTTGATTATTTTGTTGGGTTGAGTCGTTGTGAAAATAGCCAAGGTAATAAAGTTGGTTCTTTAAACGCGTTTATCCAGCTATCATGACCAACACCTGGGTATTCAGTGTACTTAACATTTGAGTTTGTTTTTTTAGTAAGATTTGAGATCAATCTTGAATTTGCAACAAAGATGATTGGATCTTTATCTCCATGAAAAATCCATAGAGGTAAATTTTTTCTGAAGTCTTTTACACGTGCTGGATTCATAGCGCCACAAATTGGAAATCCAGCAGCAAATGTTTGAGGTCTTCTCCAGAGTAATTCATAAGTACCAAATCCACCCATAGATAAGCCGCCTAGATAAACTCTAGATTTGTCTATTTGTCCAGATGATAAAAGGGTATCAATAAATTGACTCACCAATTTCAATGATTTTCTTATTGGCGCATCACTAGTGTACAGGTAGCCAGTGCTATCAGCATTGGGATTTTTATTGTATTCAGCCCATTTATCGTTTGCAGGACACTGAGGGAATACTACAATAGCGGGATATTTTGCTCTATTCAATGAATCTAAAAAAAGATCTGCACCCCATTGTAATTGCGCACTATTATCACTTCCTCTTTCTCCAGCGCCATGTAAGAATATGACCAGCGGATATTTTTTTCCTATTTGAAAATTGATTGGCGTCAATATTCTGCATGGGAGTGTATCTTCTCCAACAACAAAAAGTTGTTTTTCAAAAAGATCTTTAGTCTGCGCATTTACTGTGACAAAAAGAAATAGATAACAAATGAGTGTAAAGCAATTTTTCATTATGGGTAGTTTCAATAGTTCTAATTCAAATGTATACAATGCAATTAAATTAAAGTCGTCTGGTGATAACTGGTAGAATATCTTTTTTCCAACCATAAAAAGAACCATCCATTATTTTAATTCTGGCCTCTTTTACTAGCCATAAATAGAAGGCAAGGTTTTGAATACTGGCTATGGTTAAACCTAAAAGTTCTTTGCTCTTGATCAAATGCCTTAAGTAGGATTTCGAATAATAGGAGGATATGTTATTCTCTAATTCATGGTCAATCACACTATGATCGAATTCCCATTTCTTGTTGTCGATATTGATAATACCTTGTGTTGTAAACAACATGGCATTTCTTCCATTTCTAGTAGGCATGACACAATCAAACATATCTACTCCAAGAGCAATGCATTCGAGTAAATCTGCTGGTGTGCCAACTCCCATGAGGTACCTGGGTTTGTTTTCTGGAAGATGTTCACAAGACCATCCACAGTATTCATAAATCAATTCAGAAGGTTCACCAACACTTAATCCGCCAATGGCATTACCGACTGCATTTTTTGAGGCAATGAATTCACAGGATGCTTTTCTCAAATCTTTTTCTGTACCACCTTGTGCAATTGGAAAAAGATTTTGGGTGTAGCCATAACTACACTCAGTTTGGTTAAACTGGTTAAAGCAACGGTCCAGCCACCTGTGTGTAAGCTCCATTGAGTTTTTGACGTACTTGTATTCACTGGGGTAAGGAGGACATTCATCAAATGCCATGATGATATCGCCTCCAATCGTCCTTTGAATATCCATTGCCTTTTCTGGTGTAAACAAATGTTTAGATCCATCTATATGGCTTTGAAACACTACGCCTTCTTCATTTATTTTTCTGTTAGATGCCAATGAAAAAACCTGGTAACCACCACTATCAGTTAGAATGGGGCGGTCCCATCCATTGAATTGATGTAAACCACCTGCTGATTGCAAAACATCCATACCCGGACGTAAATACAAATGATAGGTATTGCCAAGAATGATTTGTGCATCGATTTCTTCTTTCAATTGTTGTTGCGTGACGCCCTTTACTGTGCCGGCTGTGCCGACTGGCATAAATATGGGGGTTTGAATTTCACCATGATCAGTGGTGATGACACCAGCCCTTGCTTTAGATAGGGCATCTGTCTTTTCTAATTTGAATGATAATGGAGGCATGCTGCAAGTTAATCAGAATGATGGCTCCAATTAATTTTTGGTGATGAATTCAGTTAATTCAATTGCAAGTACTATTTTTGAAAAGACTAAAACTAAGTATATGCAAACCGGACTTGTACACTTGCACAATTTATTGAGATGGATCATCCTTATTTTGCTTTTGGTTTCAATATTCAAAAGCTATGCAGGATACAGCAGTAAAAAACAATTTGAAGCAGGTGATAAAAAGATCTGGTTATTTACAATGATTGCTTCACACATTACTTTATTGTTGGGTTTGTACCAGTGGACATTCGGAACCTTAGGTCTTTTTACTGGTCCAAATGCTTCTTTTGGTGAGGTTATGAAAAATTCAACTACAAGATTCTTCCAAGTTGAACACCCTGTAATGATGATACTAGCAATTGTTTTTATCACATTAGCCCATGGCATGGCAAAGAAAACAGTGGACGATACAACCAAATACAAAAAAGCTTTTCGTTACTTTTTGATAGCACTTATACTTATTTTGGTTGCAGTACCTTGGCCATTTAGAGAAGTAGGAAGACCTTGGTTTCCTGGGATGTAATTCAGGTTGAAGCATTGCGCTTCAATTCTACCACCTCCATGTTTTTTATTTCGGGTCCCTCAATCTGAAATTTCAAAAGTGTTTGCACTTTGTGCCAACCTTGTTTTCCTGCAGCACCTGGATTAAGGTGAAGGCAATCAATTTCTCTAACGTATTGTACAAGCAGAATATGGGAATGCCCACAGATAAAAATCTTCGGCTTTTTTAATTTGATGTTTGTCAGCACATCTTTAGCAAACTTTGGAGGTCTTCCTCCGATATGCGTCATCAAAACAGACACATCTTCGGTTTTCCAGGATAGCCATTCTGGCAATTCGTAGCGCAGAGGATGCCCATCAATATTTCCAAAAACTGCTTTGGTGGGGGCTAGTTTTTGCAATTTTTCAAAAACACCATTTTCCCCAATATCACCGGCATGCCAAATTTCATCACAGCTCATTAAATGCGGGGTGAACCGTTCATCTAAAAAACCATGGGTATCTGAAATCAAAACAATATTTTTCATTTAATTGATAATCAATGTTTTGTGTTTAAAATTATTTTAAAAATGACGATTTTCTAAAGAGCTACAAATGAAGAAAGTCTATTTCCGTTAATTTATGCCAAACTTTTTTTATAATTCAAGTGATTTGGTTATCTTTGCGCTCCCAAAAACTATGGCTAAACAAGCACTCATTAAGCAGGATGGTACGATCATAGAAGCGTTGAGCAATGCTATGTTCAAAGTGAAATTAGAAAATGGGCATGAGATTTTGGCAACCATTTCAGGAAAAATGAGGATGCACTATATCCGTATTCTTCCTGGAGATAAGGTAGGAGTAGAGATGAGTCCTTACGATTTAACTAGAGGCAGAATCATCTTCAGATATAAATAAAAGGCGTCAAAAAACGAAATATGAAAGTAAGAGCATCCATCAAGAAACGCAGCGCAGATTGCAAAATCGTACGCAGAAAAGGGAAACTCTATGTGATCAACAAGAAGAATCCTCGTTTCAAGCAACGTCAAGGTTAATAAAAAACATTCAACAAGTAAACACAATAAACATCTATGGCTCGTATCGCAGGTATTGATTTGCCAAAGAACAAAAGAGGTGAGATTGGTCTCACTTACATCTATGGCATCGGACAATCAACTGCCCAGTACATTTTGTCTAAGGCAGGCATTGATTTCAATAAGAAAGTAAACCAATGGAATGATGATGAGCTTAATGCCATCAGAAATATCATTACCAATGAGTTCAAGGTTGAGGGTCAGCTTCGTTCAGAAGTACAGATGTCTATCAAGCGTTTATTGGATATTGCTTGTTTTCGTGGTCTTCGTCACAGAAAAGGACTTCCAGTGAGAGGTCAGCGTACCAAAACCAACTCTCGTACAAGAAAAGGTAAGAGAAAGACAGTTGCGGGTAAGAAGAAGGCTCCTAAGAAATAATAATGCAGAAGAGTGGCTAATGCCGTTCATCTGTTATTAGTATATGCACCAAAAAAATTGTTCAACGCCTGAAACAGGTGCAGTGAGGGTTGAGCAAGGGTTGAAAAACCTGTCTACATTTTGAGTACCTATTTAAAGTAATTATGGCAAAAGCACAACAAAACAGCGCAAAGGCTGCTGCTAAAAAAAGAGTGGTAAAGGTTGATAGTTTCGGGGATGCCCACATCAATGCCACATTCAACAACATCATCATTAGTTTAACAAACAAGACTGGTCAAGTAATTTCTTGGAGCAGTGCCGGCAAAATGGGATTCAGGGGTTCTAAAAAGAACACTCCATATGCAGCACAAATGGCTGCTCAAGATGCAGCTCGTGTTGCTTTGGAAGCTGGTTTGAAGAAGGTTGATGTATTCGTAAAAGGTCCGGGTGCTGGTCGCGAAGGCGCTATCAGAGCTTTGGCTAATTCTGGAATTGAGGTTGTGATGATCAAGGATATCACTCCATTGCCACACAATGGTTGCCGTCCTCCTAAAAAGCGTCGCGTATAATTAACAATTATAATCAAGGACAGGTGATTCAGTTTTATGATTTTTTCATAATCACTTGTCATTCTTAAAAAATCAAAAAAATAAAAGAACATGGCACGTTACACAGGCCCCAAAACAAAGATCTCCAGAATTTTTGGAGAACCTATTCTCGGAAACGGGAAGTACCTAGACAAAAACAGTAATCCTCCAGGTCAGCATGGTGCTCAACGCAAGCGAAAGCAGCTGGGAGAGTACGCAATTCAGTTGAAGGAAAAGCAAAAAGCAAAGTACACTTATGGTTTGTTGGAGCGTCAGTTCCGCAAAACATTTGAAGAAGCAGCTCGTCTTAAAGGCGTAACTGGTGAGAACTTGATCAAATTGCTAGAAGCTCGTTTGGATAATACCATATATCGCATGGGAATTTCTCCATCACGTCCAGCTGCTAGACAGTTAGTTTCACATAAGCACATTATGGTAAATGATGTTATTGTGAATATTCCTTCTTACCAACTTAAGCCCGGTGATGTTGTTACAGTAGCTGACAAGAGCAAAGAAAATGAAGCATTGAAATCTCTGATGAGACCGAAGAATCCAAAGATTGGCTGGGTTGATTTCAACGAGGCTGAGTTGACTGGTACATTTGTAGCATATCCTGAAAGGGAAAATGTGCCTGAAAACATTAAGGAACAGCTTATTGTGGAATTGTATTCTAAGTAAACTGCCTAATACCTTCGGGTATTTGGTTTTCATATCATCTCTCGGGTAACCGAGCTTAATAACAAAAAAGAGATTTAAAATGGCCATATTAAACTTCCAGCAGCCTGACAAAATTGTCCTCCAGAAAGCAACAGATTTCGAAGCAACTTTCGAGTTCCGTCCACTTGAACCTGGTTATGGTGTTACCATTGGTAACGCACTTCGCAGGGTTTTATTGAACTCACTTGAAGGTTATGCTATTTCTGGTATCGTAATTGAAGGTGCAGATCATGAGTTTGCAACTTTGAAAGGAGTTGTTGAAGATGTAACTGAAATTATTCTTAACCTTAAGCAGATCAGATTCAAGAAAATTCTCGATCATGATGTACAATCGGAAAAACTTACTCTTTCTATCAAAGGAAAGTCGGAGTTTACTGCAGGTATGATTGATGAAGTAACTGGAACTTTCCAAGTAATGAATCCAGAATTATTAATCTGCACCATGGATCCTTCAGCAAAATTGAACATTGAACTTCACATTACAAAGGGTAGAGGTTATGTTCCAGCTGAAGACAACCAAATTAAGGAAGCTCCATTCGGATATATTCCTATCGATTCTATTTTCACACCAATCAAAAATGTGAAATATGCAATTGAAAATACCCGTGTTGAGCAACGTACCGACTTCGAAAAATTGTTGTTGGATGTTGTAACTGATGGAACAATTCATCCTGAAGAGGCTGTAAAACAGGCTTCAAGAATTTTGATCCAGCATTTGATGATCATCACTGATGAGAACATCACCTTCGATAACAAAGAAGAAAAGAAAGAAGATTTAGTAGACGAGCAGACTTTACAGTTGAGAAAAGTATTAAAGACTCCATTGGAAGATTTAGATCTTTCGGTTCGTGCCTTCAATTGCTTGAAAGCTGCAAAGATCAATAGCTTGAGTCAGTTGGTTCAATATGAGCAAGAAGACTTGATGAAGTTTAGAAACTTTGGACAAAAATCATTGTCTGAAATCGAACAGGTTCTTCAAGAAAGAGGTCTACACTTTGGTATGGATCTCGCGAAGCTCGGTATTGATGTAGAAGAATATTAGTAGAAACAAGGGTTATCCTTATTTAATAACAGGCTGTAATTCCTGACACGGTACAGCACTAAAAACAAAATGTCATGCGTCACGGAGACAAAATCAACAATCTAGGTCGTAAAAAGGCACACCGCGAGTCCCTTTTGTCGAACCTTGCATGTCAGTTAATTACGTATAAGCGTATAGTAACTACACACGCAAAAGCTAAAGCACTGCGTACTTTCATTGAGCCTTTGATTACCAAGACAAAGAAGGTTGAGAGTAAAGAGCAGATCATGCACAATCACCGTATTGTATTCTCTTATCTTCAAGATAAAGCTGCTGTGAAAGAACTTTTTACGGTGGTAGGTCCAAAAGTTGCTGCTCGTCCAGGTGGTTACACCAGAATCATCAAGTTAGGTATTCGTCTTGGTGACAATGCTGAAAGAGCGATGATTGAATTGGTTGACTTCAACGAAATCTATGGTAAGGGTGCAGCAGAAGCTGCAGCTCCGGCCAAGAAAACAAGAAGAAGTAGTGGTGGCAAGAAGAAAGCTGCTGAGGCGCCTGCTCCAGAAGCACCAGCTGCAGAATCAACTTCAGAAGAGTCAAAATCAGCAGAATAAGAAAATGTTGATAAATTATCTTTTTAAAGGCAGGTCTTTTGGTCCTGCCTTTTTTATTTTGCATACAAATTAGAATTCATGCCTAATCAAGAAGTAAAGTCGGTCCCTGCTGTATTGGTTCTAGAAGACGGAATGGTTTTTTATGGCCGTTCCTTTGGCAAGATTGGAACTACATCAGGTGAATTGTGTTTCAATACAGGCATGACAGGATATCAGGAGGTTTTCACAGACCCGAGTTATTATGGCCAGGTTTTGATCATGAACACAGTTCACACAGGAAATTATGGTGTAAAACCAGAAGATGTTGAAAGTGAAACCGTAAAAATTAAAGGTTTGATTGGAAGAAATTTGGAAGAACGCTATAGTAGATTGATGGCTACAGATTCTCTCCAAAATTATCTTGAACAACAAGGAGTAGTTTCAATAGAAGATGTTGATACCAGAGCATTGGTAACCCATATTCGTGAGAAGGGTGCTATGAATTGTATTATCTCCTCTGATAATACAAACGTAGAAGAACTTAAAGCGATGTTGAGTAAGGTTCCTACAATGGATGGACTTGAACTGGCGTCCTTAGTATCAACACAAGAGGTTTATCATATGGGTGATCCTAACGCCTCAATTAGAATTGCAGTACTTGATTTTGGTGTTAAACGCAACATCATCAAATGTATGGCTGATAGAGGTGCATATGTTAGGGTTCATCCTGCAAAGACAAACTTTGAAGAATTACAAAAATTTGAACCTCACGGATATTTTATTTCAAATGGTCCTGGTGATCCAGCTGCTATGGGTTATGCTGTAGAGACTGTTAAGCAAATCCTGGAGACAAAAAAACCTGTATTTGGCATTTGTCTAGGCCACCAGTTATTGGCATTGGCCAATGGCATCCCAACCTTTAAAATGCATCATGGACATAGAGGTTTGAATCATCCAGTAAAGAATTTGATGACCGGACTTTGTGAAATCACTACACAGAACCATGGGTTTGCAGTTGATGCTAGTTCCATTAGAAATGCTGAACATGTTGAAGTGACGCACGTAAACTTGAATGATGATTCAATAGAAGGTATTCGTCTAAAAGACCGTCCTGCTTTCTCTGTGCAATACCACCCTGAGGCAACTCCGGGTCCACATGATAGTCGTTATCTTTTCGATGATTTCATATCTTTAATACAGAATAACTGATTTGAAAAAGATTGTCATCATTAATGGACCGAATTTGAACCTTCTCGGAAAGAGAGAACCTGATGTTTATGGTTCGGAAGGATTCGATTCTTTTTTTGCAAAACTCCAAAAAGAATTCACTGAAGTAGAGCTTGCTTATGTTCAATCTAATATTGAAGGAGAATTAATTAATGCCATCCAAGAAGCAGGAACTAGTGCTGAAGGTATTATCCTCAACCCAGCTGGCTATACACATACTTCGGTTGCCATTGGAGATGCAATTGCTGCAATCAAAGTACCAGTGGTAGAGGTACATATATCTAACATACATGCCCGTGAAGAGTTCCGAAAGCTATCGCATGTTTCTGCAAAAGCAAAAGGAACGATTGCAGGGCTTGGTTTGGAAGGGTATAAACTTGCCCTACAATTTCTCCTTAAGTAATTATTTATTTCTTTTATTTTTTGCTTGTTGTTGAACGAGGTCGAGTTTACCGATATAAAGACTTCTTCCATGAGTGCCAACAACTACTTCATTTTCTCTTTCTTGAATAGCTAAATCATGAACCGGTATGGCATGTGGGAGAT
>Ga0209229_10001270_pt1 | contig 10430 bp, 7 predicted proteins | sample SanBayMetagenome_FD_187466 | JGI IMG/M metagenome (GOLD analysis project Ga0209229, IMG submission 187466) | Freshwater and sediment microbial communities from dead zone in Sandusky Bay, Ohio, USA (SPAdes) (version 2) | ecosystem: Environmental > Aquatic > Freshwater > Lentic > Sediment | place... | reverse complement strand
GCGGCCGAACTCCGACGGGTCGCGGAGCAGCCGGTCGGCGTAGGCGTCGACGTCGCGGTCGCCGAGCTCCCGTCGCCGTTCCTCGACGACCGGGCGGAGGACGCGTTCGCCGGCGAGCACCGGGTCGATGTGCGCGGCACGCAGGAGGTCGGCGACCCGCCCGAGGCCCGTCACGGCCCGATCCTCGGCGTGCCGTCCGCGGGACCGGCGAGCATCGCATGCGCCTCGGCGAGCGCCGCCGGCTCGAAGCGCTGCACGGCATCCGCGCCGAACGGGATCACCGCGCCGAGCCACGGAGCGCCGAGCGCGCCGGAGGCCCACGCGGCATCGAGGTCGAGCTCGGCGGCCTCCGCCACGCGGTCGACCGCCAGCGCGAAGCGGGCGCGGGTTCCCTCGCCGATCCCCGTGTCGATCAGGAGGACGCGCGCCCCCACGGTGCGCGACACCGCGCCGCCGCCGGCGAGGAGCGCCGCGGCGTCGACCATGGGCACCAGCTCGCCGTGCACGTCGATCGCGCCCGCCAGCCACGGCGGGCCGCCCGCGACCGGCCGCGCCCGCACCAGCGGGTGCACCGCCTCCACCGCGCGCGCGTCGATCGCGAAGCGGGTGCCGGCGGCGTTGAAGACGAAGGCGCGCATCGGTCAGGCGCGCAGCTGGAACGCGGCGATCGCCGACTTGAGCATGCCGATGGCGCGCTGCAGGTCGTCGGCGGCGCGGCCGAACTCGCGCACCGCCTCGCCCGTGGCCCGCGCGTTCGAGGTGAGGTTCTCCATGGCGCCCGAGATCTGCCCGGCGCCCGAGGACTGGCTCTGCATGCCCTCGCGCACGGCGGCGAAGCTGCGGGTCGAGTCGTCGACGCTGTCGATGATCTCGCCCATGCTGCGGCCGATCGAGCGCACGTCGCCGACGTTTCGGCGGACCTGCTCGCTGAAGCGGTCCATCTCCATCACGCCGCTCGACACCGCGCCCTGCATCTCCTTCACCATGCGCTCGATGTCGAGCGTGGCCTGGCCGGTCTGGTCGGCGAGCCGCCGGATCTCGCGTGCCACCACCAGGAACCCGCGGCCGTACTCGCCGGCCTTCTCGGCCTCGATGGCCGCGTTCACGGAGAGCAGGTTGGTCTGCTCGGCCACCTTGGTGATGGTGGTCACGACGCCGCCGATGTTGACCGCCTTCTCGTTGATGGCCGCGAGGCGGTCGGCGACGCCCGCGGTCGCCGTGTCGAGCGACTGCATCGCGCCCTCCATCCCCTCGAGCTGCGTGCGGCCGTCGTTGGCGAGCTTCGCCGTCCCGGTGGCGAGCGTGTTCATGTGGTCGATCTCGCGCGCGAGCTCCTTGCCCGTCGCGTCGATCTGCCGGACGGCCGCGGCGATCTGCGCGGTGCTCGCGCCGAAGCCCGCGACCGCCTCCTCCTGGCGCCGTGCCGTGGCGGCGAGCTCCGAGGACGTCGAGCTGAGCTGCGTGCCCGCGCCGCGCACCTGCCCGACCAGCGCGTTCAGGTCGGCGGTCATGGCGTCGAGCGCGCGGAGCAGGTCGCCGGTCTCGTCGGGGCACGCCGAGCCGATCGGGTCGCGCGTCAGGTCGCCCGCCGCGACCCGCTGTGCCGCCTCGGCGGCGGTGTCGATGCGGCGCACGAGGCGCTTCGTCGGGATCCACAGGAGGCCGGCCATGATCCCCACGCCCACGATCGCGAGGCCCGCCGTCCAGGACGTGTCGGCGGCGATCGGCGCCGTGACGACCGACGACGGCACCGACACCATCAGCGTCCAGTCGCCGGTCGGGATGCGCGCGATGGCGAAGAACGACCGTTCGCCCGTGGCGGGATCGTCGAGCTCGTCGACCACGCTGCTGCGGCCGCCCTCGGCCAGGCGGCGGTAGACGGCGCCCAGCGGCGTCTCGTCGATCGATCGCATGCGCCAGCCGTCCGGGTCGGACGCGTAGCTGCGGCCGCTCCCGTCGCAGGCGGCCACCACGCGACCGCCCCGCGACACGAGGAAGATGTCCGAGTCGGCGGTGTCCGCGCGCGCGAGCACCTCGGCCTGCAGGTCCTCGAGCGCCCGGTCGGCGCACGCGATCCCGGCGAACTTCCCGTCGACGATGATCGGCGCGCTGTAGGTCACCATCACCTTGCCCTCGTAGTCGTAGGGCTCGGTCACCGCGCGCTCGACGGTGCGGCTCCGCTCCCAGGTCCGCTTGGGCCCCTGGTAGTAGTCCTCCTCCATCGCCGTCAGCGGCTTGAGCGTCAGGGCGTTGCCGCGGTTCCAGTCGCGGAACCAGTAGACGAGCATCCGGCCGTCCGGGCCGACCCCTCCCTCGGGCACCGCGCCGGCGTCGTTGCCGTCGGCGTTCGGCTCGTACCCGGCGCACATCCCGGTGATCGACGGCGTCGCCTCCAGCAGCGCGCGCACCAGCGCGGACGCCTCCTCGCGCCGGCCGAAGAGCCCTGCCTGCGCGATCGACAGCACGCGCGCCGTCTCGACGCCCTCCGCGTTGCGCGACTCGACCCAGTTGGCCAGCGACTGCGCGCGCAGCGCGAGCTGCTCGCGGGCCTCCGACACCATCGAGCCGTACTTTCGCCAGGCGTTCACCGCGACGATGGCCACCAGCACCGCCGCCGCGGGCAGGATCGTCGCCGCGGACATGCGGAAGAGCAGCCGGTGCGTGAGTGCCCGCGCGCGTTGGCCGGTCGTCATCGGCCGGAGGATACGGCCGGGGCCGCGCGTCAGTCGCCCGCGTGCGCGGCGCGCACGGCGCGCAGGGCGTCGAGCTGCGAGAGCAGGATGTCGACGAGCCCGGGGTCGAACTGCCGGCCGCGCTCGGCGCGCACGTATTCGAGCGCCTGGTCCTCGCTCCAGGCCTCCTTGTAGGCGCGGCGGCTCGTCAGCGCGTCGAAGACGTCGGCGATGCACACGATCCGCGCGAACAGGGGGATCTCCTCGCCGCGCTTGCCGCCGGTGCGGACCACGCCGGTGGCGGGATCGACGATCGGGCGGCCGTCGAGGTCGACGTGGCCCGGGTAGCCCATGCCGTCCCAGCGCTCGTGGTGGTTGAGCACCACCTCGCGGGCGGTCTCGTCGAACTGCGTGGGGCTGTCGGCGAAGAGCCGCGCGCCGATCACCGTGTGCTGCTGCATCTGGCGCAGCTCGTCGGCGTCGAGGCGGCCGGGCTTCTTGAGGATGACGTCGCTGATCCCGATCTTGCCGACGTCGTGCAGCTTGGCCGCGATGCGCAGCCGGTCGCGCTGGCGCTCGAAGCCGGGGCCGGTGAAGCCGCGCCGGCGCGCCCATTCGTCGAAGAGGACGCACGAGTAGCCCGCCACGCGCTCGATGTGGGGCCCCGTCTCGGCGGGGTCGCGCACCTCGGCCATGCGGATCATGCGCAGGATGACGCGCTCGGTGACCTGTGCGCGCTCGAGCACCACCGTGGCCATCGAGGCGAAGTGCTCGGCGAGCCGCTCGTCGACGGCGCCGAACCGGCCCGGCACGCCTTCCTCGGGGCCGCGCGCGTTGAGCAGCTGCAGCACGCCGAGGACGACGTCGCTCGAATCGCGCATGGGCACGGCCACCACGCTGTTGGTCCGGTAGCCGGTCATCGCGTCGTAGCTGCGGTCGAACTGGTACGGGGCCCCCGGTTCCATCGCGTAGGCATCCGTCACGTTCACCGAGGCGCCGGTCATGGCGCAGTAGCCGGCGATCGAGCGCGGGCTGACCGGGACCACGAGGCTCGAGAAGCGCGTGCTCGAGTGGCGTCCCGGCGCCTCGAGCGTGTCGTTCTGGCTGAAGGCGAAGCGGAGCGCGTCGCCCTCGCGGGTGTAGATGGTGCCGGCGTCCGCGCCGGTGAGCCCGCGCGCCTCGCTCAGGATGCGCTCCATGAGCAGGTGGAAGTCGTGGATGCGGCTCAGCTCCATGCCGAGCCGCGTGATCGACTCGACGCGCGACTGCCAGGTGCGCGCCTCCTGCGGGGCGGCGTCGGCGGGCTGCGCGGCGGCGCGCGCCTCGTCGGCGTCACGGACGGCGTCGCGCAGCTGCCGCTGCAGGCGTCCCATCGCCGCCAGCGCCTCGTTGCGCTCCTCGAGCACGTTGAAGCCGTCGGACAGCCCGCGGATCCGGGCGCGCAGCTCGATCGGGTCGGGCATCTTCTCGACGTAGTCGGAGGCACCCGCGTCGAACACCGCCGCGCGCAGCTGCGACTCGCCGGCGCTGCCGAGGGCGAGCACGGGCAGCGCCGCGGTCTCGGTGCGGTTGCGCAGCCGCCGGATGAGGTCGAGCGCCGGCGTGCGGCCGCGCAGGTCGAGGTCGAGGACGACCACCGTCGGATGCAGCTCCAGCGCCTCGATCTCCGCGTCGCCGATCGACGGTGATGCATGCACCGCCAGGCCCCGGTCCGGCGCCATGGTGGCCCGGATGCGCGCCACCAGCGTCTCGTCGGCGCTGACCACGAGCACCACCGAGGCGCTGGGGGCGGGCAGGGCGTGGGAGGGGTCGGTGGGCGGCACGGGAATCGGCCGGACGGGTCAATGGCTCCGGTGGGAGTCGAACCCACACGCCCGTCGCCGGGCCGCGGATTTTAAGTCCGCTGCGTCTGCCGGTTCCGCCACGGAGCCGCGTGGATCGTAGTCCGCCGGCCGTGCGCGTCCGCGTAACTCAGTGCCGCGACCCCGCCTGCTTCTCGTGGTGGCCGCCGAAGGCATGGCGCATGGCGCTCAGCACCTTGTTGCCGTACTCGGCGTTGCCGCGGCTCGAGAAGCGGTCGTAGAGCGACGCCGAGATGACGTGCGCCGGCACCCCTTCCTCGATGGCGGCGATCACGGTCCAGCGGCCCTCGCCGGAGTCGCTCACGCGGCCGCCGAACTTCGAGAGCTGCGGATCCTCGGCAAGCGCGGCCGCGGTGAGGTCGAGCAGCCAGCTCGACACCACGCTGCCGCGGCGCCAGAGCTCGGTGACCTTCCCGAGGTCGAAGTCGTATCGGTAGGCGTCCGGGTCGCGAAGCGGGGTCGTCTCCGCGTCGAGCGACACCGCGTCGTTGCCCATGTTCGCGTGGCGCAGGATGTTCAGGCCCTCGGCGTAGGCGGCCATCAGGCCGTACTCGATGCCGTTGTGCACCATCTTGACGAAGTGCCCGGCCCCCGCGGGGCCGCAGTGCAGGTATCCGAGGGCGCTGGTGTCGCCGGGGCCGCCGCGGCCGGGCGTGACTGGGACGCTGCCGGTGCCGGGGGCCAGCGTGCGGAAGACGGGGTCGAGGCGCGCGACCGCGGCCGCCGGGCCGCCGATCATGACGCAGTAGCCGCGCTCGAGGCCCCACACGCCGCCGGAGACGCCGCAGTCCACGTAGTCGATGCCCTTCGCCGACAGCGCCTTCGCGCGGCGCAGGTCGTCTCGGTAGTAGCTGTTGCCGCCGTCGATGATGGTGTCGCCGGGCGAGAGCAGCGGCACCAGGCGCTCGATCATGTCGTCGACGACGCCTGCCGGCAGCATCAGCCACACGTGGCGGGGCGCCGCGAGCGAGCGGACGAGTTCCTCGACCGAGGGCGCGGCGACGCCGCCGAGCGCGACGAGCTCCTCCGCGGGCGCGGGGTTGCGGTTCCACCCCACGACGCGGTGGCCGCCCTTCAGCAGCCGCTTGCCCATGTTCGCGCCCATGCGTCCGAGACCGATCAGCCCGAGTTCCATGGCGATTCCTTCCGTGTGCGGTGCGGTGCGCCCTCGGCGCCCATGCGGGCGAGGACTGTAGTTCAAGGCCGCGCCGCGGGGCGGTCGGCGGCCATCGGCACCACCGTGCGCGCGAGCCAGCGCGCGAAGGCGCGCTTGGGCAGCCGTCCCGGCCCGGGCGAGCGCACCGACCCGTCGCGCAGGAAGAGCGTGGCCTCCACGTCGTCGGCGTCCATGGTGTCGATCGGGTTGGCGACGATCGCGTCGACGCCCTTCCGGGCGAGCTTGCGGCGCGCCGATGCCTCGAGCTCCTCGGGACGTTCCAGCGCAAAGCCCACGATGAACCGGCCGGTGCCCGTGCGCGAGGCGAGGCCCGCCAGCAGGTCGGGCGTGGGCTCGAGCGAGAGCGTCACGGGCCCGTCCTGCCGGCGCATCTTGCCGGACGCCGGCCGGGCGGGGCGGTAGTCGGCCACGGCGGCAGCCATGACAAGCAGGTCGTTGGAGGGCCAGTGCCGGTCGAGCAGCCGCCCGAGGTCGGCGGTGGTGACGAAGCGCTCGGTCGCCAGGCCGCCCGTCGCCGCGACCCCGGGCCCCGCCAGCACCGTCACCGCGCACCCCTCCGCGGCCAGGCTCTCGGCGATCGCCATCCCCATGCGGCCGCTGGAGCGGTTTCCGAGGTAGCGAACCGCGTCGATCGGCTCGTGGGTCGGGCCCACCGTGACCAGGGCACGCAGGGGGCGGCCGGCAGGGTGGACGGTCGATGGTCGGGCGGGGGCGGCGTCCATATTCTCGGCCCTGCGCATTGCGCTTCCGGCACGGCCGCCGCATACTACGGATCCCCTGCAGCGCCCCGGGCCGTCCGTGGCCGGCAGAGGGGACGGTCGGTCGCAACCCTCGCGGCCTCCGGTCGCGAACAGTCGAACGCCCCGCGCCGCACCCCGATCGGGGCCGGCGAGACGGGGCGTGGTGGCCATAGGAGGTCCATTGGCTCGGAAGGTCCGTCAGAAGCTCGGCGAGATCCTGGTCGCCCAGGGAGCGGCGACCCAGGCCCAGGTCGAGGAGGCCGCGACCGCCGCCAAGGCGCGGCGCATGCGCCTCGGCGAGGCGCTCGTCGACGCTTCGGTCTGCCAGTTCGAGCAGGTGGCGAAGGCGCTGGCCGAGCAGTTCGGGGTGCCGTACATCGACCTCCAGCGGCCCGAGGACATCGCCAAGATCGACATCGCCAAGCTCGACGCGACCTTCAAGAAGACGCTCGTGCTGCCGATGGTCGGCCCGGGACGGCTGCGGCTGGTGATCCACGACCCGATGGACCTCGACGGGCTGGAGATGCTCCGGTTCCGCATCGGCGACTTCGAGCAGGGCGGCATCGCCTCCAAGCGGTCGATCGAGGGCTTCATCAAGGGCGGCGGGTCCGGCGGCGCCGCCAAGCGCGGCCCGGACCAGCAGCTCATGTCCAGCTCGATGGACAAGAGCGTCGACCGCTCGATGGACCGCAGCGTCGACAAGTCGATCGACATCGACGAGGCGCCGATCATCAAGCTGTCGGAGCGCATCATCGTCAGCGCGGTGCACTCGCGCGCCTCCGACATCCACATCGAGCCGTACGAGGACCACGTCCGGCTGCGCTACCGCATCGACGGCGAGTGCGTGGTGCGCGAGCGCTTCCCGAAGAACATCCAGAACGCGCTGCTCTCGCGCTTCAAGCTGCTCGCCGGCGTGAACATCGCCGAGAAGCGCGTGCCGCAGGACGGCCGCATCAAGTTCCCGGTGCCGCGCCTCGACGACGAGGGAAACCCGCAGCGCGACGCGAACGGCGCGCCCGTCATCGACCAGATCGACTTCCGCGTCAGCACCTGCCCGGCCCACTACGGCGAGAGCGTGGTGCTCCGAATCCTGCGGCCGGACAGCGTGCGCATCGGCCTGCTGAACCTGGGCTTCGAGCAGGACTCGATGGACACGTTCAACAAGATCATCCGCCGCCCCAACGGCATCTTCCTGGTGACCGGCCCGACGGGAAGCGGCAAGACGACCACGCTGTACTCGGCGCTCGACGTCCTCAACACGCCCGACCGCAAGATCATCACCGCCGAGGACCCGGTCGAATACAACTTCAACGGCATCAACCAGGTGCAGATCCGCGAGCACATCGGGCTGACCTTCGGCGCGGTGCTCAAGAGCATGCTGCGCCAGGCGCCGAACATCATCCTGGTGGGCGAGATCCGCGACCGCGAGGTGGCCGACATCGCCATCCAGGCCGCGCTCACCGGGCACCTGGTGTTCAGCACGCTGCACACCAACGACGCGCCGAGCGCCATCACCCGCCTCATCGACATGGGCGTGAAGCCCTTCCTGGTGGCGAGCTCCATCCAGGCGATCATGGCCCAGCGCCTGGGGCGCGTGCTGTGCCCGAAGTGCAAGACCCTCGACGACGCGCCGGACCCGAAGTTCCTGAAGCTCTGCGACATCCCCCGCGAGGAGGCGATGGGCCGGGTGATGAAGGCGGTCGGCTGCCCGGCGTGCAACGGCGGCTACAAGGGCCGGAAGGCCATCTTCGAGATGATGATCATGAACGCGGAGATCCGCGACCTGGCGTTCCAGCGCGCGGGCATCTCCAAGCTCCGCGCCGCGGCGATCCGCGGCGGCATGCGCAGCCTGCTCGGCGACGGCCGCATCAAGATCCTGAAGGGCATCACCACCCCGGAGGAAGTGGCCAAGTACGCGCAGATCGAGGGCTTCGACCCGAGCGAGGTCGCCAAGGCCTGACGGCCGGATTGCAGGACACCCACCCATGAGCGAAGTCGCCCCCGCCGAATCCTCCGCCAAGCCGACGCTCCAGATGGACCGCCTGCTCGACGTCGTCGTCAAGCAGGACGCGAGCGACCTGCACCTCTCGTGCGGCCGCCCGCCGACCATCCGGCTGAGCGGCCGGCTGCGGAACCTGGCCACCAAGGTGCTCGAGCCCGAAGACATGCTCCAGCTGATGAAGAGCATCACGCCGGAGCGCAACCAGCAGGAGCTCCAGGAGGTCGGCGGCACGGACTTCGGCTTCGCCTTCGGCACCGCGGCGCGCTTCCGCGTCTCGGTGTTCAAGCAGAAGGGCGCCATCAGCATGGTGCTGCGCCAGATCCCGAACCGGCTGCTCAGCTTCGACCAGATCGGCCTGCCGGAGATCTGCAAGGACCTGATCCGCCGCCCGCGCGGCCTGTTCGTCGTCACCGGCCCCACCGGCAGCGGCAAGACCACGTCGCTGGCGACGATGATCGACTACATCAACATGAACTTCGAGCGTCACATCGTGACGGTCGAGGACCCGGTCGAGTACTACCACCAGCACAAGAAGTCGGTGGTGAACCAGCGCGAGGTGCACCTGGACGTGCCGAGCTTCGCCGAGGCGCTGCGCCGCGTGCTGCGCCAGGACCCGGACGTGATCCTGGTCGGCGAGATGCGCGACCTCGAGACCATCGAGGCCGCCATCCGCGCCGCCGAGACGGGCCACCTGGTGTTCGGCACCCTGCACACCACGGGCGCCGCCGGCACCATCAACCGCATCATCGACGCCTTCCCGACCAACCAGCAGGAGCAGGTGCGCGTGCAGCTGTCGACCTCGCTGCTGGCGGTGCTGAGCCAGGTGCTGTGCGCGCGGACCGACAAGCCCGGCCGCGTGGCCGGCTACGAGTTCCTGGTGGTGACCCCCGCCATCTCGAACCTGATCCGCGAGAACAAGACGTTCCGCATCGACTCGGCCATCCAGACCGGCAAGAAGTTCGGCATGCAGCTGCTGGACGACCACCTGTGGAGCCTGTACTCCAAGGGCATCATCTCCGCCGAGGAGATGATCGACCTCTGCCGCCACCCCGGCGACATGACCGAGAAGGTGCACCGCGCCGGCGGCAACGTCGGCCGCGCCGAGCTCGACGAGGAGCACAAGGCCTGATGCCCGGCCCGCAGGTCCTCACCCCCGTCGCGATCCCCGAGCTGGCCAAGCGCCGCATCGGCCGCGTCCTCACCAAGATGGGGCGCGTCTCCAAGGAGGACCTCGAGCAGGCCCTCAAGATGCAGCAGGCCTCGCACAAGGGGAAGAAGGTCGGCGCCATCCTCATGGAGATGGGGAAGGTCACGCAGCGCGACGTCGACATCGCCCTGGCCGCCCAGATGGGCTACGAGTACCTCGACCTCGCCGAGGCGGAGATCCCCGCGGAGGCGCTGAAGTCGCTGCAGCCGGCCACCGCCAACGCCTACAAGGTGGTCCCGATCGCGTTCGACCCGGCCCGCCGGGTGATCCGCATCGTGATGAAGAGCCGCGACAACTACCGCGCGGTGGACGACCTGAAGAACGTCCTCGGCTTCAGCGCGGTGGAGTGCGCGATCGCCCCGGGCGAGCAGATCGACGCGCTGCTCGCCAAGCACTACGGGTCGACCGCGTCCGCCGGCGAGACCACGAAGCGCATCCTGGCCGAGCAGGACTCGGCGGCGGTGAAGGCCGCGGCCGCGCGGTCCACGGCGAGCATCGACCTCTCGACGCTCGCCGACGCCGCGAGCGACAACAAGGTCGTCGAGCTCCTGAACCACCTCCTGATGCAGGCCATCGCCGACAAGGCGAGCGACATCCACCTCGAGCCCTTCGAGGAGGAGTTCAAGGTCCGCTACCGCATCGACGGCGTGCTCTACGAGATGGCGCCGGTGCACAAGTCGATGGCGCTGCCGATGGTGAGCCGCGTCAAGGTGCTGGCGAAGCTGAACATCTCCGAGCGCCGCCTGCCGCAGGACGGCCGCGTCGAGAGA
>Ga0209229_10001269_pt1 | contig 10432 bp, 11 predicted proteins | sample SanBayMetagenome_FD_187466 | JGI IMG/M metagenome (GOLD analysis project Ga0209229, IMG submission 187466) | Freshwater and sediment microbial communities from dead zone in Sandusky Bay, Ohio, USA (SPAdes) (version 2) | ecosystem: Environmental > Aquatic > Freshwater > Lentic > Sediment... | reverse complement strand
GGGTGATTATGTTATAGAGAAACTTCGTAAAGAAATGGATCTTCGTTTCGGTAAAGGACTAAGGAATAGTAAAATTCTAGTTATAGGAGTTGCGTATAAAAAGAATGTAGATGATTTGAGAGAGAGTCCTTCGTTAAAAATTATACAAGATCTTTTAGATAACAAAGCAGAAGTAGATTATTATGATCCATTAATTAGTACTATAGATCATGATAGTGAATATCCTCGGTTAGTAGGAATGAAATCAATATCACTAACTATTGAAGCTATAAAGTCTCATGATGCAATAGTTGTATGTACGGATCATGATTCTGTAGATTATAAAACGGTTATAGAGAATTCTAACCTTATAATTGATACAAGAAACATATTCAAAAATAAAAATCTTGAGGGAAGTAATGTGGTCAAAGCATAATTTATCTGAAAACGGCGTTGAAATACCTATAATCAATTTTATTGATCTACAAGAGCAACAGAAAAAAATTAGGCTTCAAATAGATGAAGCTATAAAAAAGGTTTTAGATCACGGCACATATATAATGGGTCCTGAAGTAGCAGAACTTGAGAAAGACCTTTCCTCTTTTTGTGGGGTTAAACATTCAATTACTTGTTCTGATGGAACTGATGCTTTAGCTCTCGGTTTAATGGCTTTTGGAGTAGGTCCAGGTGATGCAGTGTTTGTTCCTAGCTTTACTTTTGCTTCTACCGCTGAAGTAGTAGCTTTAGTCGGAGCTACTCCAATTTTTATTGATGTCCTCCCAGAAACTTATAATATAAATGTTGAAAGTTTGAATAAAGGGGTAGAACTTTCGAAAAGTCTTGGGTTAAGGCCTGTGTGTATTATTCCAGTAGACTTGTTCGGCCAGCCTGCTGATTATGATAGCATCGCAGTTATAGCTAAAGAGCATAACCTTTGGGTTATGGCAGATGGAGCCCAAGCTTTTGGGGCTTATTATAAAAACCGTAGAGTAGGAAATATCGGAGATATAACTACCACCAGTTTTTTTCCTGCTAAACCACTTGGGTGTTACGGCGATGGGGGAGCGGTATTTACTAACAACGATGAATTAGCAACCAAACTAAGAAGCTTAAAGATACATGGGAAAGGATCAGACAAATACGATAACGTGATGATAGGTATAAATGGTCGCTTGGATACTATCCAAGCTGCTATACTTATTGAAAAGCTTAAAATATTTGAAAACGAAATTGCTGCCCGACAAAAAATAGCTAAATATTACAATGATAATATTACTGATATACTAAAAAAACCTCAAGTTATTGAAGGTGCAACTTCTGTTTGGGCTCAATACACTATGGTCCTTCCAGAAAATATTGATAGGTCTGAGTTAATGTTGAAGTGTAAAGAAGTGGGTATACCAACTTCTGTTTATTACATCAAGCCTTTGCACTTACAAAAAGCGTATAACCGCTACCCTATAGCTGAAAAAGACGGCTTAAAAGTATGTGAGTACTTAGCTGAAAATGTTTTAAGTATTCCTATGCATCCATATCTTAGTAAAGTACATCAACAGTATATTGTAAATAGGTTAAATGAGATTGTTGTCACTTTGAACAAATAACACTATGAAAATAATAACTGTTATTGATGCGAGGCCACAATTTATTAAAGCGGCCGTGGGTCTCAAACGCAATAAAAGTGTTAAATAATAGCCTTTTAAACGAGATTATTGTACATACCGGGCAGCATTTTGATAAAAATATGTCCCAGATTTTCTTTGACCAGCTTGAAATTCCTAAACCAGAAACTAATTGGATAAACAATTTATGTTAAGTAAATTGTAGTAAAAAGCAGTTCAAATTTTCACAATACAATAATTTTAAAAATGCTTGATTTTACCCTTAACTAGTATACAGAATTGTTACGTACATTAAAAGATAAAAATTATACTGTTTTTGTACGTTCAAAGATTTTTTTTATATAGTAGCCAAGCAAAGTTATCTGGTAAAGTAGTATGCTTAAGGCATGATGTTGATAGGTTACCAGTAAATGCATTAAAAATGGCAGAACTAGAGTACCTAGGGGTACAGTCTACTTACTATTTTCGCTATATAAAATCTACTTATAAAGAGGATATTATCCAACAAATTGCTGAATATGGGCATGAAATTGGATATCATTATAAAACTTTAGCTAAAGCACGAGGCGACGTTACATTAGCGCATTCTATTTTTAAGGAAGAGTTAGAAGCATTTAGGCAAATTGCTCCCATAGATACCGTATGTATGCATGGGGTCTCCTTTATCGAAATATGATAATAGAACTATGTGGAAGCATCATTCAATAAAAAATTATAATATTCTAGCTGAGCCATATTTATCTATAGATTATAGTAAGGTTGAATATCCCACTGATATTGGGAGACAATGGGGAGCAACAAAAACTAATTTGCGAGATATAGTTATTAATAATAAAATAAATCATAATTTAAAAACTACTAACGACTTAATTAACTACCTAACAACTATTGCTCCGCAAAAGGTTATAATACAAACGCACCCTGAACGATGGTTTGCGGAAGTCCTGATTGTATAATTTTCCTCAGATAATATATTATGATTTATCTTTCGTTACTCACCTATTTGTATTCCAATAATTAAATTACGAAAATCGTAAATTTGTCGAAAACGGCACACTAGGGCGCACCATTCTTCATTTTTAAGTAATTAGTACATGCCATAAACTACAAAAGGTATATAGCAGGACTAAGGAATGAAGGTGTCTGCCTGTAAGCTTATTTGTATATTTAGTGCGATAATTATGCCTAAAATAAGGTGGTAATTCGTTCCATAAGAAATTTTGGGACAGAAGTGGCAGAACTTTAAAAGGTCAATATTCTAAAATTAACATGTCTTTAGTAATTTTAAAATTAGCAAAATCTTCAATTAACGACATACCAAGGAGTGAAATATCTAGACCTTCTGAAGCCACATGGGCTTCAACGTTATAGAAAGTTTTTTTGTGAATTATAAGTTCTTTTATTACCACAGGGGCAGCATAACTAATGCCATTTGCCGTATTATACTTTCTTGTATAATTTAACGTATCAAGTTTGAATCCAAGCTTAATTGCATCTTCTCTAGTTAATGCCACGTCGCTTGCTCCAGTATCTACTAAAAAATGAATTACTTGCTTTTTGCTTCCTAATGCATCTAAATAGAAATGTCCGTTACTTGATCTGGCGATAACCAGTTGGCCACTGTTGTTTGTCCAGCTATAAGAAGGTACGAGTACCGCAATTACCCTTTCTTTTATTGAACTAAGTTCGAATCTAAAAGCATAAACCAGTATTAATAAACAGAAAATGCCAAGCCACAATATTATATTTTTTATATAACCTACCCGTGGTCTGGTAAAAAACATATAACATATATATATTAGCAATATACACAAAAAGAGGATATTTAAAAGCTTATCACTCGTCATGGCTTTTATAAGTTGTTGTAAAATGTTTGCTAAACTATATACGATATTTTAATTACATGAAGTAAATTTCTCTATAAAAACCCTAATAAGTTTTAAATCAAAAGAAAAAAACTGATTATTAAAGCCACTATAGTAGATTTAATTAGACGGAAAAGCCGATGGTAGCAAAGATAAACCTTTAAGGTAGCTACTAGATAATAGTAACGGATTATCATTAAACTAACCCAATTGTTAAGTTGATCTTTGTACAAAGAATATTTCCTAAATTCTATTTTTTCAAATAAAAAAAGACCTAGAGGTTTTTACCCTAGGCCTTAAGCTTTATAAGAAATAAAGTTTTTTCTCTAAAAAGAGTATTAGAGATCAAATCTTACACCAGCTGCAACGTGGTGACCTTTAAGCGCAACTTTAATATCTTTAGCTTTCTTGAATTTACCCATATCTCTATAGCTATAGGTTAATTCGCCATTTACGCCAGGTGCAAATTCTGTAGCAGCACCTAAATGCACAGCATAAGCAAAGTTATTTTTCTTTTTAAATGAGCCTGATAGAGCACGCACAGCACCCCCGTTAACAGTTTGAGCAGGCGCGCTAATTTTACCTTTAATCATTGACATACCGACACCGGCACCAGCAAATACTTTAGCTACGCTTACATCAAATAAGTCTACAAAACCGTTAATCATAAGAGTATCAGCTTTTGATTTTAATTTTGTGTTAGATAAGTTTACACCCTGAATAGAAAGAGTACCTTTATGTTTTGGATCAAAGTAGTGATCCCATGTTAGATCAGCACGTACATTATCCATTACATAATAACCAACACCTAAACCTAAAAACACATTGTTTTTTGATTTCAGACCTTTAATTTTATTTAATTTGTCCCAACCAACCTGGCCTTTTACGTAGAATGTATCTTCTGCTGCATAAGCACAAGAAGAAGCAAGAGTCGCAACAGTAGCTGCTGCTAAAAGAATTTTTTTCATAATAATCTCCTAATAGTTACTTAATTGTCAAAAACACTAAATACCTGGTTAAAAAAAGCTTTATCAAGATTCTTAGTGTAAATTCCCTCTCGCAGTTTACTAAATTTATAAAACCTATCAAGTATATTTAAAAATAATAAACAGATATTTTGAATCTTGTTAAGATACTGTTGCATTATTACATCAAAGTAGTCTTGGTCTTAAAGAGCCGATTCAGTTGGATTCTTAGCCAACAAGAAACCCGACTCAGATAAATTAAGCCCTAAAACATGGACTTAATTTTAGTAAAAGTTTATTAATACGATTAGAGTTTTAATTCAATTTTTGCCTTTTCTGCCAGATCGGTAAAATATTTTTCAACGATATCTTTAGACAATTTGTTTCTGATCGATTGTTCTGCCTGTTCTTTAGTAGGTACTTGAACAGCTCTTTTGTCTAACATCTTAATAAGATGCCAACCGAACTGAGTTTTTACAGGATCAGAAACTTCATTTTTTTTCAGAGTAAAAGCTTTACCTTCATATTCAGGCACTAATTGACCTTTAAGGACATAACCAATTTCTCCGCCATTAGCTTTTGAGCCTTCATCTTTGGAAAATTCTTTTACTAGATCAGTAAAATTAGATCCCTTATTAAGTTTTTTCTTTATTTCTTTCGCCTGTTCCTCAGTATCTACTAAAATATGGCTTGTTTTCACTTCTTCTTGACCTTTGAGACTAGCTACTAAAGCTTTATATTCGTCATCCACCATTTTATCAGTAATTTTGTCTTTAATTAAGCGTTCTAGTACCTCTTGTTGAATCATTTGCGTTTCAATTCCTTTAATTTTATTCTTAAATTCCTGGGAATCACGGATTTTTAGCTTATCAGCTTCTTTTTCAAGTAATTTGGAATTAATATAGCCTTTAACTAAAAGTTCTTGAATATTTTTATCAAGCTGGGAAAAACTCTTCCCCTTATTTTCCGGTTGCATTTCAAGTACTGGCTTAAACTGCTGCATTACCTGAGCTTCTGTTACATCCCCGTCGATGTAAGTGGCAATTACTTTATTGTCTTCTGCTAATGCCGGCGAACTTAGCAAAGTTGCTGATAGAAATATTATTGCTAATCTTTTCATAATAAATACTGCTTAATTTAATTAAATAACTTAATATTTGTTTCTAAAAGCTTGACGCATTAAAGTCAATTGCTATTTACAATTTGTTTGATAAATTAATAAAACTGAATATTTTAGATAAAAGTAACAATCCGCAAACCAAATAGATTAAGAAGCAAATGTTTTCCATACTTACCAAAATTTTTGGCACGGCTAATGATCGTATAATAAAAAGACTTCAAAAAGAAATTCACAAAATTAATGCTTTTGAAAATTCTATCAAAAACTTAACAGATGAGGAATTAAAAGCGAAAACTAGTGAATTTAAACAAAAACTTGCTGATGGAAAAACACTTGATGACATATGTTATGAAGCGTTTGCGGTAGTTAGAGAAGCATCTCGAAGAGTTAGCGGGCAAAGGCATTATGACGTTCAGTTAATGGGCGGTCTAATAATTCATAAAGGAGCTATTGCTGAAATGCGCACTGGTGAAGGTAAGACTTTAGCTGCAACTTTGCCGGCTTATTTAAATGCTCTCCCTGGTAAGGGCGTACATATAGTAACGGTAAACGATTACCTTGCAAAACGTGATGCCGAATGGATGGGAGAGATATTCAGATTTTTAGGTCTTACTGTTAGCGCAGTTGTAGGCGATATGAGCGATTCTGAAAGAAAAGCAGCTTATGATTGTGATATCATTTACGCTACTAATAACGAACTTGGCTTTGATTATCTTCGCGATAATATGAAATTTACTCAAAAATCAAAAGTTCAACGTCCCTTTAATTATGCGATTATAGATGAAGTTGACTCCATATTAATAGATGAAGCAAGAACTCCCTTGATCATTTCGGGACCAGTTGATGACCGTTCTGAATTATATGGTAAAATTGATAAGCTTATCAAACTGTTAACTCCTTCTGATTATGAAAAAGATGAAAAAGTGAAAACTGTTAATTTAACAGAAGAAGGTATCAACAAAATTGAATTAATGTTAGCAGAAAAAGAACTTATTAATCAGCACTCTAGCTTATACGATTTTGATAACTTAAGTTTAGTACATTACATTAATCAATCTTTACGTGCTCATTACATTTTTTCTCGTGACGTAGACTATATTATCAAAGACAGAAAAATCATGATAATAGATGAATTTACCGGCAGGGTAATGGACGGTAGAAGATACTCAGACGGTCTACATCAAGCGATAGAGGCCAAAGAACAAGTACCGATTCAAAATGAAAACCAGACTTTAGCTTCTGTTACATTTCAGAATTATTTTAGAATGTATCCCAAATTATCTGGAATGACCGGAACAGCCATGACAGAGGCCGGAGAGCTTAAGGATATATATAACTTGGAAGTAATATCCGTACCGACTCATAATAAAGTTACAAGGAAGGATCTGGAGGATGAAATTTATGGCACTAAAAAGGAAAAATATAATGCCATAATGAATCTTATAAAAGATTGCTACAAAAGGCAACAACCTGTTCTAGTTGGTACTATAAGCATCGAGAAATCAGAAGAAATTTCCAAAGAATTAACTAAGAATAATATAAAACATAAAGTATTAAATGCAAAAATGCATGAACAAGAAGCCTACATAATCGCCCAAGCAGGGCGATTTGGAGCTGTAACTATTGCAACTAATATGGCAGGTCGTGGCACTGATATTATGCTTGGCGGTAATCCGGAGATGATAATTAAGGAGTTAGCCGAGAAAAGCCTAAATCCGGAACAGCAAGAACTAGAGGCAACCAAGATAAAAGAAGAGGTAGCACGAGAAAAAGAACTGGTGATTGCGGCTGGAGGGCTTTATGTAATAGGGACAGAAAGACATGAAAGCAGAAGAATTGATAATCAGCTTAGAGGTAGAGCTGGAAGGCAGGGAGACCCAGGAACTACTAGATTCTTTTTATCACTAGAAGATGATTTAATGAGAATTTTTGCTTCTGATCGTATTTCTAATGTTCTTAGGACCTTAGGGTTAAAAGACGGTGAAGCCATTGGACATCCCATGATCAGCCGTTCGCTGGAAAAGGCCCAGCAAAAAGTTGAATCACACAATTATGAAATAAGAAAAAATTTACTACGCTTTGACGACGTAATGAACGACCAGCGCAAAATTATTTATGAGCAAAGAAATGAAATTATTTCCTCCGAGGATATAACTGAGTTTAGACTTAATATGACAGAGCAATTAGTTGCAGATGTTGTTCAAAGATATATACCCCCTGGATCTTACAGGGAAGATTGGCCGATAAATGATTTAAGTGCTGAGATTCACAGAACATTTGCAATAGAACTTCTTCCCGAAAAAATTAATGAAGTTGAAGGCAGTGAAGCAGAAATTACGAAGGTTATAACAGAACTTGTTAGTAATTTATTTACACAGAAGGAGCAAGAATATACAAGTGAAATAATGAGAGACGCTTCACGATACATTTTGCTTACTACCCTTGATCAAGTATGGAAAGAACATTTACATAATCTCGATTATTTAAGGCAAGGTATTTCTCTCAGGGCATATGGGCAGAAAGACCCTTTGAATGAATATAAGAGAGAAGCTTTTAATTTATTTGAGCAAATGCTTGATCATCTAAGAGAACTGTATATTCAAAGGCTATGTTTCTTACATATTGATACCGAACATTTGAACCGCCAGTCTATGTTACTTGCTAATAAGGAATTACAGGAAATGAATAAAAGTAGAGTTGATCCAGCTTTGGAAAAATATAATCCAGGAATTAACGCCGAAACAAAAGTTATGCCTTTTAAATCCTATGTAAATCCAGAAGATAGAGATCCCTCTAATCCAGAAACTTGGGGTAAAATTTCAAGAAATGAGCTATGCCCGTGCGGTTCTGGAAAAAAATATAAACATTGCCACGGGGCTGAAAGTTAGGATTATTAATATATGCAAAAACTGCAATTAGTTTACGCTCCCAATGCTATTTTCAGAAAAAAGGCATTACCTGTTGAAGTAGTTAATGATCGTGTACGGGCACTCATTGATCAGATGTTCGAAGTGCTGCACATTGAAAATGGAAGAGGTCTTGGTGCTAATATGGTAGGACTTCTAGAACGCATAGTAGTGATCCATATGTGGGAGAGCGATAAGCTTCTTACTTATTCCATGGTTAATCCTGAAATTATAGAATTCTCAAAAGAAACTCAGGTTTTTGAAGAAGCATCCTTAAGTTTTCCTGGAATCTCAGCTAAAATTACTAGACCTAAACACATTAAAGTAAAATATCTGGATTATAATGGTAATCAGCAAATATTAGAAGCTGATAATTTTTTATCAACAGTTATCCAACACGAAATAGATTATCTGGATGGAAAAATATTTTTGGATTATTTATCTAAAATAAAACGTGATATGTTGATAAACAAGATGAAAAAATATATAAAAAATCATCCTCCTCATATTCATACCCCATTTTGTTCCCATTAACTGCAGTCATTAAAAGAGAAATGGATCAAAAATCTAAATGCGAAGAGAGAAAATAATATTAATTGCCTTATTGCTTTTCTCTATTTAGAATAACCTGATTAAAAATTTATAAAATAATATTTGTTAATTATGGCAGGACATTCCAAATTTAAAAATATTCAACATAGAAAAGGTGCTCAGGACAAAAAAAGAGCGAAGGTTTTTACTAAACTTGTTAGAGAAATTATTACGGCTGCTAAAATTGGGGGCATAGATCCGGCAATTAACCCACGCCTTAGAAATAGCATCTCTGCAGCTAGAAGTCAGAACTTACCTAAAGAGAGAATTGATAGAGCTCTGGCTCAAGCATCTGATCCAACTTTGGGTGATGGTTATACAGAAATAAGATATGAAGGTTTTTTACCAGGAGGAATTGCAATTATTGTTGAAACCTTAACGGATAATAGAAACCGCACAGTATCAGATATAAGAAGCTGTTTTACTAAATATGGCGGCAATTTAGGTGAATCTGGTAGTGTAAGTTTCATGTTTGATCATGTTGGCAAAATTGTTTATCCAGTTTCATTGGTTAATATGGATCAAATGATGGAAGCAGTAATTGAAGCAGGAGCAAAAGATTTAGTATCTGATGAGTCAGAGTATATTATTTATACTGATATTGAGGCATTTTCAGAATGCCTCGAACATTTAACAAAAATATTTGATACCCCAATTGAGTCTGGCCTTGAATGGGTAGCTCAAAATACCATGCTAATAGAGGATGAAGAAAAAGCGACGAAGCTATTTAAATTAATAGATGCGCTAGAAGAGAGTGATGACATCCAAAAAGTATTCGGTAACTATGAATTATCAGAAGCATTATATAAAAAATTTTCCGACCAGCATTAATTTCGTTCTCACAAAAATGATCATGGTAGAATTTGTAAGATAATGACTTTTTCAATAGAACAAGTACCGTATTCTTTCTCAGTTTCAATGAAGTCTAAGAATATCTGGACCTCTGAATGCGAACTACCAATTGAATCTTTAAGGTTGCTTAATGTAACGCATAATGATTTTGAGGATAAATTACTTTCAGGACAAATGATTGTGCATGAAAAGGTAGCTCAAAATGTGATTTCGATTTTTGAAGAATTGTTAAAAATTAGATTCCCTATAAAAAAGATTTGCCTTATAGATAATTATGATGGTGATGATCAATTGTCAATGGCTGATAATAATTCCTCTTGTTTTAATTATCGTAAAATTGCCAATTCTGAAATTATTTCCATGCATTCTTATGGCTTAGCTATTGATATAAATCCAGTACAAAACCCTAATAAACGCGAGTTTCGCATTAGAAAGTTAGGTGTACAGCAGTAAACAAGTAGGTTATAGGTTACTTCATTTTACAAAATAACAGAAATAACCTATGAAAATGGATTTTACAGAAATATATTGC
>Ga0209229_10001265_pt1 | contig 10450 bp, 2 predicted proteins | sample SanBayMetagenome_FD_187466 | JGI IMG/M metagenome (GOLD analysis project Ga0209229, IMG submission 187466) | Freshwater and sediment microbial communities from dead zone in Sandusky Bay, Ohio, USA (SPAdes) (version 2) | ecosystem: Environmental > Aquatic > Freshwater > Lentic > Sediment | place... | reverse complement strand
ATGTTTAAGGTTGTAGATAAAGAATTAGACAAATATTCTTGCACTTGTTATTGTAGATAATTTTAAACACAAAAGAAATAAACAATGTCTAGTATATACTCCTGCTGCAATTGTTTCGGCAACTCCCTTACATTAAACAATAACTGCAATCCAACTACTCCACAGGGTTGTGGAGACTGTCTTTCTTTAGGCCACATTTTGGTTGGCTGTGAAAACAGTATTGCACCCTGCGACACAGAAAGCACACTAAAAGTACCTTTTGACTGTTTCTGCTTTCCTTGCGCAAATCCACAATTCAAGATTACAAATCTTAGCAAAATAAAGTATGCTGAGGTTATTTCCATAGATAAAACTGGAGTTACAATACAACCAGATGGCACAGGAAAGGCTAACTCAAAAGTTGAGATAGAATTTTTTGCTATGTGCGCAGATGATTGTGATGTTAAATCTGACTTTGGAAGTGTTAGCATTTATCTAAAAGATATCTGCAAGGGAGTGGTATGCCAAGATGGTTACAAGTGTAACGATTGCACAGGGGACTGTGATCAAGTATCATTTGATTTATCTGGGCTAAGACCAGAAGTTGAAACAGAAGAAAATACAAGTGGTTTTATACTATAAAAATAAAAAAACAAAATGCCTAACTATACATCACCATCACCGGCTAACGTAGCGTTAAATGGAAACCAGACAACCTGGTGGATACCTGCTACAAATAACAGCACTGTAACTGTTACAAATGTTATAGTCACAATTGCTGTAGCTCCATCTTCAGGACTACAGCTTTTGACATTCCAACCGCAAGTAGGTACATTTAATCCAACAACTGGTATTTGGAATATCGGAACATTAGCTCCAGGAGCAGCTAATACTAAATGGCTTAAATTAGTAACGTCTGTTGCTGATATAGGCCTTGCTCCGTTTACGGTAACATCTGTAATAAGTGGAAGTGGTATTGATCCAAATGCGCTAAATAACACTCTTGTACAGACTGTAACATCTGTTGTTACATCTGCAACAGCTGGAGCTGTTGACGATGAGCACGCTTGTTCTTGCGTTAATGTATCACTAAACGATACAGCGTGTAATTTCGGGGAAACAACATATGTCCTAGACGAACCGTCTGTTACTAACAGTACAGAGTACTGGTGGGATGATGCTACCGGAGAAGGTAAATTCATACCGGTAGACCCAAGTTTGGATATAACATTTGAATACAGTATATGGTGCGACTCAGTTGAAATAAGTGGGCCGGCTTTAGTAACTATAGACAAACAATTTAGCGATATAGGTTCTTTTGATCATACGATACAAACAGTTCCTTATTCCTCACTGATAGCTCAAGATATAATAACCTTATCAGCTCAGTATCCATCTTTGACAATTTCAAACTATTGTTGGAGGATACTTAAAAATGCAGCTGGGGTAACAACAAGTGGAGAACCTGTAGACTGTGCGGAGGAAATAGATACAAGAACATTTTTCTTCTGTTCAGAATCAAATTGTACACCAGAAGATGAAGACTGTCCTTGTGCAACAACAGATCTTCCAGCAGATGTAGTTTCACAATTACCTGTTGGGTACGATGAAGAAAAAGGAGATACGATTGTAATCTATCACGCAAACGCAACTTCTGTATGGACATATGATGGGACATCCTGGAGTCGATGGGCTTGTGGATGTGTGTATAAAATATCTCAAGACGAAGGCAATGCACTTGTTCTAGGTTCAGATGGAGCGCCATACTTTTCAGCGCAGGCTGTAACTACCGTACAGGGTGTTCAAGGTAGACAAGGAACACAAGGTATAAAAGGTATGGACGGAGCGTTTGCTGCTCAAGGTGTTCAAGGTATCCAAGGCCCTCCAGGTGCTACGGGCCCCGCAGGATTACAGGGTGTATCAGGAGAAGCAGCTTCACAAGGTGCTACAGGTGGAACAGGAGCTCAAGGTCTACAGGGTTATACAGGAGCAACAGGACTTTCAGGACTTCAAGGACTTCAAGGAATTCAAGGTATTCAAGGTGCTGGTTACAATACAAATTGCTGCTGTTGGATAGGCGTGGATTATTACACTTCTTATGACCCAGAAACTACTATAACTGATAATGGATTCAAAGCCTACACAGAATGTGGAGAGAATCCATCTATAAGATGGCAAGAATTAACTGGCGGAGGTTGGGTAGATTTAGAGCCGCAACCGTCACCATCAAATATACTTTTACAACAAGAGCCAAACCTTACCGGAAGTTTCAGGGCTAAAATAGCAGCTACTACTGCGCAGTGCTGCGACACCTACTCACAAATAATTCAGTTTTATTTATATTAATATAAATAAATAGATATGCTATATCTATTATATTTTTATAAATTAGGAACAATCCTAAAACCTAAAAATGTCAGAGGTCCCTTCAAACTGCAAACCAGTATTCCCACCTACTCCAGTTCCAGCAGATTCGAGCGACATATCGAACTGTAAAACTGTATTTGTAGACTACGAGTTAGGGACGCAAGGGCTTCAAGGTATCCAAGGGATACAAGGTCCAAAAGGTTTAGATGGAGCTTTTGCAGCCCAGGGAGTACAAGGTACAGATGGAATTCAGGGCTATCAAGGCATACAAGGTCAATCTATACAAGGCGTACAAGGTACTCAAGGACCTCAAGGTACCACGGGATTTCAAGGAACTCAAGGTTTTACAGGAGCCCAAGGTATACAAGGAAGACAAGGTACTCAAGGCCCAATAGGTATTTCTGGTATTCAAGGGCTTCAAGGAAGTCTCGGCTTTCAAGGGACAGTTGGGCAAACTGGCCCATCAGGAGTTGAGGGAGATCAGGGCCCTATCGGACCAGCGGGTCCAATGGGACCGTCTGGAGCTCAAGGTACAAAAGGCGATAATGGCGATAAGGGGGATGCAGGAATCCAAGGAGCAAATGGACCGCAGGGTTCAAATGGACCTCAAGGCACTAAAGGTGACACAGGTTTACAAGGACCTAAAGGAGATGAGGGAGATATAGGCCCTGTAGGACCAATGGGACCATCCGGCCTTCAAGGTATAAAAGGAGATAAAGGAGATAAAGGTGACACAGGTTTACAAGGAACCAACGGTGCTCAGGGTGCACAAGGCACAAAAGGAGAACTTGGTCCAGACGGATTACAAGGCCCACAGGGCACTAAAGGAGACATAGGGCTTACAGGCCCAGATGGTCAACAAGGATTACAAGGCACACAGGGAACAAAAGGAGATAAAGGAGACACAGGCCTACAGGGTACCAACGGTACTCAGGGCACTCAGGGAACAAAAGGAGAACTTGGTCCAGACGGATTACAAGGCCTTCAAGGTTTTCAGGGTTTACAAGGACTAAAAGGTGAATTAGGACCAGAGGGTCTACCTGGTACACAAGGAATCCAAGGCACAAACGGAACACAAGGTACTCAAGGTTCTCAAGGTTTAGATGGAGCGTTTGCTGCTCAAGGCATACAGGGCCCAAAAGGACAAGATGGAATAATAGGGATAGATGGGTTACAGGGAATACAAGGGACTGACGGAGCTTATGCGGCTCAAGGAATCCAAGGTTCTCAAGGTACAACAGGCTATCAAGGTACTCAAGGTTGGCAAGGTATACAAGGCTCTAAAGGTAACGATGGTAATCCGGGAGATCCTGGAGAAACAGGACCTCAAGGACCTTGTTGTTGTAAAGACAGTTCGGCAGAAACTGTAGACTATTGCGGAATCGCGGAAGATTCCCCATTTTCAACTATAATTTCTTCGGGGCAAGATATAATAGTAAACCAACCTATACGAATAACCAACGATACTGTTGGGGTTATAATAGACGGTATTGTTTTAAGTTATAACTCAGGGACAGGAGCTATAGTGATAATGGTTACAAGTTATCTCCCTCCGGCTTCCTGTGATGGATTTTGTTTTGAAGCTACAGTTGAAAATACAACTGGATCTTCCATAAACTACACATACTACGATTGTGATGATAATGCAAACAAAACTATATCATTACCACCAAATACCCCCACTAACATCACTTGTGGGAAGACTTTTCCTAAATTAGAAAATGTAACTTTAGAGATAACAGGATGTTGTCCTGACGGAGTAACTTCTTGCCCTCAAATGGAGGGTTTTGAAGTAAACTTATGCGTAGGCCCAGAAGGGCCAGAAGGAGATCCAGGCTTACAAGGCCCTCAAGGTATTCAAGGTCCTCAGGGTATCCAAGGTATTCAGGGTATTCAAGGGCTTCAGGGTCTTCAAGGCCCTCAAGGCATTCAAGGACTTCAAGGTCCTCAAGGTACGCAAGGTATACAGGGTGCCCAAGGCCCTCAAGGTATACAAGGTACACAGGGCGCACAAGGTGCTCAAGGTTTGCAGGGAAGACAAGGTACGCAAGGCCTTCAAGGATCTCAAGGACTTCAGGGCCATCAAGGTATACAGGGCGCTCAAGGAACACAAGGACCACAAGGTACACAGGGTGCACAAGGAGCTCAAGGCCCACAAGGCACTCAGGGATTACAAGGTACTCAGGGAAGACAAGGCACAACTGGCTCCCAAGGCCTCCAAGGCACTCAAGGCCTACAAGGTGCAAATGGAGTAAATGGTAATAACGGCACGGACGGATCTCAAGGTACTCAAGGAATTCAAGGACCTTGCTGCCAGGGTACGCAAGGTGCTACAGGAATTTGCTCTCAAGGAACACAAGGTATCCAAGGTCTACAAGGAACTGTTGGCATTCAAGGAAGACAAGGCGCAATAGGCATTCAAGGGATACAAGGCCTTCAAGGATCTCAAGGCCCCCAAGGTGTACAAGGAACTCAGGGCCCTCAAGGAACTCAGGGTTTACAAGGCGTACAAGGCGAGATTGGACTTCAGGGTGCACAAGGTGCCCAAGGAGTACAAGGCAATAATGGAACACAAGGTATTCAGGGTAATCAAGGTACACAAGGCCCCCAAGGAACTCAAGGTTTAGATGGGGCTTTTGCAGCTCAAGGTATCCAAGGCCCAAAAGGACAAGACGGAATAATAGGGGTAGATGGATTACAAGGTCTTCAAGGGACACAAGGCTTACAAGGCCCTCAAGGTACTCAAGGTACTCAGGGATTAGATGGTGCATATGCAGCTCAAGGTATACAAGGCTCAAATGGCCCTCAAGGCCTTCAGGGATTGCAAGGTACAAAAGGAGATATAGGAACTAGCGGCCCGGAAGGTCCACAAGGTCCTTGTTGTTGTAAAGACTCATCAACAGAAACTGTAGATTATTGTGGAATTGCAGAAGATTCTCCATTTTCAACAATTATATCTTCTGGTCAAAGTATAGTAATAAATCAACCAATTAGGATAACAAACGATACTGTAGGTGTAATAATCGATGGTATTGTTCTAAGCTACAATTCTAGTACTGGGGCCATTGAAATAATGGTAACAAGCTATACTCCGCCATCTTCCTGTGATGGATTTTGTTTTGAAGCCACGGTAGAAAATACGGGCGGATCTTCTATAAATTATACCTATTACGATTGCGGAGATAATGCTAATAAAACTATATCGTTATCTCCAAGCACTCCTACTAATATTACCTGTGGAAAGACTTTTCCTAAAGTACAAAATGTAACTTTAGAAATCACAGGTTGCTGCCCAGATGGGCCAAGCCCTTGTCCAGAAATGGAGGGTTTTGAAGTAAACTTATGCGTAGGCCCAGAAGGCCCTGAGGGAGATTCTGGAGTACAAGGTCCACAAGGTATACAGGGAATTCAAGGCACACAAGGTTTACAAGGAATCCAAGGGCTCCAAGGACTACAAGGCACTCAAGGACTTCAGGGCCCTCAGGGTATACAAGGCCCCCAAGGTGTACAAGGAACTCAGGGCCCTCAAGGAACTCAGGGTCTACAAGGAAGACAAGGTACGCAAGGCCTTCAAGGTACGCAAGGTTTTCAAGGAACTCAAGGCACACAAGGCCTTCAAGGTACAATGGGAATACAAGGTGCAGACGGCACTCAGGGGTTACAAGGTACTCAAGGTATAAGCGGTTCTCAAGGCATACAGGGTAGGCAAGGTACCCAGGGTCTACAAGGAAGACAAGGTACGCAAGGCCTTCAAGGTACGCAAGGTTTTCAAGGAACTCAAGGCACACAAGGCCTTCAAGGCTCTCAGGGTTCACAGGGAGTTCAAGGTACAAAAGGAGATCTAGGAGATACAGGCCCACAAGGAGACCCAGGGCTCCAAGGAATTCAAGGACCTTGCTGCCAAGGAACGCAAGGTGCTGTAGGTATATGCTCCCAAGGCACCCAAGGAATACAGGGTCTACAAGGAACTGTTGGCATTCAAGGAAGACAAGGCGCAATAGGCATTCAAGGGATACAAGGCCTTCAAGGTATTCAGGGTATTCAAGGAATACAAGGGTTACAAGGTATTCAGGGTATCCAAGGACTTCAGGGTGCAGACGGAATTCAAGGCAGTAGTGGGTCTCAAGGCTCACAAGGCCTTCAAGGCAATCAAGGCCCACAAGGTTTACAAGGAATTCAAGGAATTCAAGGTATACAAGGTTTACAGGGTTTGCAAGGACCCCAAGGAATCCAAGGTAGACAGGGTACACAAGGCCCCCAAGGAACTCAGGGACTTCAGGGCCTTCAAGGCACACAAGGCACTCAAGGTCTTCAGGGAATACAAGGTGTTAATGGAACTCAGGGTACTCAAGGTGTACAAGGAAGACAGGGCACAACGGGCTCACAGGGAGCTCAAGGTATTCAGGGGATACAAGGTATTCAAGGCACACAAGGTACTCAGGGCACACAAGGCGTGATTGGATCCCAAGGCTCCCAAGGAACTCAGGGTATACAAGGAACAAGAGGCCTTCAAGGTTTTACAGGTGAACAAGGTCTTCAAGGATTACAAGGCATACAAGGTATTCAAGGATCTGTAGGTTTTTCAGGTAGTCAAGGTGCGCACGGGTCTCAAGGAACTATGGGTTCTATGGGATACCAAGGTACTCAAGGTATTCAAGGAACTATGGGCTCTATGGGATACCAAGGCACAACAGGTTCTCAAGGTACTCAAGGTTTACAAGGTACAACAGGCTCTCAAGGAGCTACTGGTTCTCAAGGAACCCAAGGTATACAAGGCATACAGGGAACATCAGGTTTACAGGGTGCGGGCGGTTCTCAAGGAGCTAGCGGTACACAAGGCTCTCAAGGTCTACAAGGTGCAAATGGAGCTCAAGGAACCCAGGGACTTCAGGGAACAAATGGAATACAGGGAACAAATGGGTCACAAGGCTTACAAGGCCTTCAGGGCACTTCCGGTTCTCAAGGATCAAATGGAGCTCAAGGAGCTCAGGGTTTTCAAGGAATTAGTGGATCTCAGGGAACAAATGGAGCTCAAGGAACCCAGGGACTTCAAGGTACCTCCGGCTCTCAAGGGTCTGGAGGAGTTCAAGGTGCAAATGGAGCACAAGGCACAAATGGAGCTCAAGGAATACAAGGTACTCAAGGTGCGCAGGGTATTCAAGGAGCCGGTGGTTTACAAGGTACTAACGGAGCTCAAGGAATACAAGGAATACAAGGTTCAGGTGGAGCAGACGGCACAGATGGCACAGATGGTTCTCAAGGAACACAAGGAATTCAAGGACCTTGTTGTCAAGGAACACAAGGTTCTATAGGCATATGTTCTCAAGGTACACAAGGAATCCAAGGCATCCAAGGTACAGTAGGTATACAAGGTAGGCAAGGGGCTATAGGAACACAAGGCCTTCAGGGAACTCAAGGCTTGCAAGGGCCTCAAGGTCTTCAAGGAATTATGGGCTCTATGGGGTATCAAGGCACTAACGGAGCACAGGGCATACAAGGAATACAAGGAACAAGGGGTCTTCAAGGATTTACAGGAGCTAACGGTGCGGATGGATTACAAGGTGTGCAAGGAGTACAAGGTTCGTCTGGATTTACAGGTCTGCAAGGTATCCAAGGTAGACAGGGCACACAAGGTATTCAAGGTTTACAGGGAAATAATGGAAGCCAAGGTTTACAAGGTTTACAGGGTGCAGGTGGTTCTCAAGGGGTTAGTGGTTCACAGGGTACATCTGGTGCACAAGGCTCTTCTGGCTCACAGGGCACACAAGGTATTCAAGGAGCAAACGGCAGTCAAGGAACTCAAGGTTTACAGGGGACATTCGGCTCTCAGGGTACATCTGGTTCTCAGGGAATTCAGGGTACACAGGGTCTTCAAGGAAGACAAGGTCTACAGGGAAATAGCGGCTCTCAAGGAACAACAGGGTCTGGAACTCAAGGTGCCCAAGGCATTCAAGGTCTACAAGGTGCAAATGGAGTAAATGGTAATAACGGCACGGACGGATCTCAAGGTACTCAAGGAGTACAAGGTCCTTGTTGTCAAGGTACTCAAGGTTCAGTAGGTATTTGTTCTCAGGGTACCCAAGGTGTTCAAGGTATTCAAGGAACTGTTGGCATACAAGGTAGACAGGGGACAATAGGAATTCAAGGTACACAAGGTATCCAAGGTCTACAAGGAACTCAAGGAATCCAAGGCATAAGTGGTTCACAAGGAACAAACGGCGCTCAGGGTACTCAAGGTATACAAGGAACAAGAGGGCTACAAGGTTTTAGAGGAGAAGATGGTGTCCAAGGATTACAAGGGATACAGGGTATTCAAGGAGCTGTAGGATTCACAGGAAGTCAAGGCGCTCACGGGTCTCAAGGAACTATGGGTTCTATGGGCTATCAGGGCACAGTAGGTTCTCAAGGAACTACAGGTTCTCAAGGTTCACAAGGAATACAAGGTACAACTGGCTCTCAAGGTATACAAGGTATCCAAGGACTTCAAGGTACAGTAGGAATCCAAGGATCAAACGGCACACAAGGAGCTCAAGGTATCCAAGGACTTCAAGGTACAGTAGGAATCCAAGGATCAAACGGCACACAAGGAGCTCAAGGAGTACAAGGAAGACAAGGGGCAATAGGTATTCAAGGTACTCAAGGAGTTCAAGGCAGGCAAGGCACACAAGGTACAGCAGGTTTATCTTGCGGGAGTTACACGTTTCAAAACTTAGAAACTTTTTTTATAGCTGTAGACGGTGTAGAGTGTAACGGAGATTACGCACCGTTTGGTTTAAATGGAGGAGAAACCTTAACTGCTTGTTTACAATCTTGGGAACAAGTAAGTGTAGGAAATTTATCCGTAACTTACGGAGGTGTTTGTGTAGGAGCACAAGGAACGCAAGGTGTTCAAGGAAGACAGGGCACTCAAGGCGTGCAAGGTATCCAAGGTGCAACAGGACCTCAAGGAATACAAGGTCTACAAGGCGCGACAGGCTCTCAAGGAACTCAAGGTATTCAAGGTACAATAGGAACGCAAGGCCTTCAAGGTACGCAAGGTAATAATGGAGCACAAGGAACCCAAGGTATACAAGGAACAAGAGGACTTCAAGGTTTTAGAGGAGAAGACGGTATACAAGGCTCGCAAGGAACACAGGGCATACAAGGCCCGGTAGGCTTTACAGGTTCTCAAGGCGCTCAAGGTGTACAGGGAAGACAGGGTACTCAAGGTATACAAGGAAGACAAGGTACTCAAGGAAGACAAGGTTTTTCTTGTGGAAGTTATACTTTACAAAATACAGAACCTTTTTCTGTAGCATTTATATTTTTTGCTTGTGATGGATCTGGTTCAGAAATTGAATTTACAATACCTGCCGGTGGTACTTATAACGTTTGTGGTACAAGTTGGAGTCAGGAAAGTGCCGGAAATGTAATAATAACGTATAATGGAATTTGCCCAGGCCCACAAGGTACCCAAGGTATTCAAGGTATTCAAGGACTTCAAGGTAGACAAGGAATCCAAGGTTTTCAGGGAATCCAAGGAACAAATGGACAAACAGGCCCAATAGGTCCATCAGGCCCACAAGGAGATCAGGGACTCCAAGGTATTCAAGGACCTTGCTGCCAGGGTACGCAAGGTGCTACAGGAATTTGCTCTCAAGGTACACAAGGAATCCAAGGCATACAAGGCACAGTAGGTATCCAAGGTAGACAGGGAACAATAGGAGTCCAAGGAATCCAGGGCTCTGTAGGACCTCAAGGTCTTCAAGGTTTACAAGGAACAATAGGAATCCAAGGTATCCAGGGAGTGCAAGGCACTGTAGGATCTCAAGGTTTACAAGGCCTACAAGGTATACAAGGTCAAAAAGGAGAAACAGGTTTTGGCACTCAGGGTGCTCAAGGTTTCACAGGAGAAATAGGACCGGCAGGGCTTCAAGGTATCCAAGGAATACAGGGTATTCAAAGTACTCAAGGTACGCAAGGTCTTCAAGGAACTAATGGAACTCAAGGAATTCAAGGCTCACAAGGTCCAGCTAATTTTGATTCATCGTTGTTAGGTATACGATTAAATAACAGTTGTCAATTAGTAATTACATATGCCGGAGAGGACAGAGGAACACCTCTT
>Ga0209229_10001264_pt1 | contig 10450 bp, 11 predicted proteins | sample SanBayMetagenome_FD_187466 | JGI IMG/M metagenome (GOLD analysis project Ga0209229, IMG submission 187466) | Freshwater and sediment microbial communities from dead zone in Sandusky Bay, Ohio, USA (SPAdes) (version 2) | ecosystem: Environmental > Aquatic > Freshwater > Lentic > Sediment... | reverse complement strand
CTATTGACATGGTTTATCAGTCAAGTACATTTATATTCACGCCTGAAGCTGTATCGATTACCAAGATCTGATTTCTGGTTGAATACACATCCTGATTTTTAGGTGTAGCGAACATCTTTAATGTACTATCTGCCATTTGGTCATAAACCTCAGAGTCAATAACGATCGTTCCCTTATTGTAATCAATAGTACCAGCAGCGTAATAATTCTGTGTAGTAGATGAAATTGTGGCTTGTTCTAATCTATACAAGATATTCCCAGGATTAACGACGCCGTCGATCGTATCAGTGTACACGTAGTATACACTATTAGAAAGGAATCTATTTGAAAGAATGGAACCCGGCTTTAGCGGAGTACCAAAATCCATAGATAGCGAGTTATATATTCCAATAGTAGGTGTTAACTTTTTGTACATGTACACAGAAATTTCATTTGACATGATAGAAACATCTGTGAGATTAATCAAGGACATTAGAGTTGATAGTCTAAAATTCTTCTTAAACTGTTGTAGATAATCTTCATTATATGTGGCTACGGTTGCAGCGATAGCAGTTTTTAACTGTTCTGGCACCAGCGCAGTTTCATTGAAGTCGATATGTGCATTAACGATAAGTGTTAGGTACACATATTCAGGATCGATTAAGATCGGCGTGATTCCGATAGTAGTTCTTGGCTTTAAGAAAGCTGCAATGTCAGTTTTACGCGATTCTGTTAGAGCATCACCTGAAAAGGTAGTGCATGAAATAAAGACCTTACCGTACGAAACTGGGGCGACTAATGAATCTTCACCGCCAAAAACCCCAACTGATTGTACATCGTTGAAATTAAACTTGATTAGATCTTCATAGTCATTAGTTGTTACTGCTCGTTCCTGAGTTTGGAAATGTCTAGGGGCATTATAGCGAATCGATTCGATTGACTCTAGGTCTGCAGCACCGGTAGCAATTTCAGTGACTTCAATGGTATTGGAAAGAATCTCAGTGTTATTAATTGCTGAAAGGTCTGCACTCATTGCAAACGTACCAATTCCATTAGATTTGATACCATCTGAAATTCTGTATTCTACAGTGATCACTGCCCCATCGGCCGGGGTTCTGCCGAATGTGTTATCACCAAATACAACTTGGTATTTTGCATCAATATCTGTCTGCAAGAAATACTTATTGGATGTTGGTGTTAATGCGTATAAGCTATCAGCCAAAAGAAATTCTGTGACCGTCTGGCCATCATTTTCTGATACAATAACTGAAATGGATCTAGTGTCTACGTTTTCATTTAAAATAGTGAACTTCTGCGTTTCATTAGAGTAATCAATCAGGAATGTTTCTTGAATATAAGTTCCTTCGAAAATCTCTAGGTCAGGGAATAAAAACGTGTTATTTGAAGATGCAACCGTTATTGATTTATCTGTGGTAAATGTAAAGTTTCCATTGTTGTTGGTTGCACCAAACGGAGTTCCTTTAGGAATAGTGAATGAAGTAGCATTTGAAGTAGCCACTGTTATGTCAATCTTAGCCATGGATGATCTAACAGATCTAGGTAGATAGTTCAACTGCTTGGCATGAGAAGAAATCGTAGATCTTAACTGAGCAGAATCCAGCATCATTTCAGATGCTACCATATTAAGATAATAAGCCATCTTGTATGTGTTCAAAGACAGAACATCTAGAAGGACGTTGATGTTAGAACCTTCGTAATCGTAATCTTTGAATGCGCTCTGAGTCTTTAAATAAGCCTTTAAAGAGTCTTTATACGCATCAAAGTCAAGAGATGTTAAACTTAGCGATGTATTGGCAATAGGCATTTATCTTACTCGTTTAAGGATTACATCAATTGATATGGCTGTTGGGTTATTTATGATGTAAAAAACAATGTTAACCCTAACACTATTTTGGTTTGCATCACCGATAACATCCACATTTAAGACTTCAATAGCTGGTTCATTATATTTTAAAGTATGCTTAATGGCTTCTTTGATATCGTCAGCAGTAAATGATGTATATGGCTCGAACAGTGACTTAACTACATTAGACCCGATAGAAGAATTGAACGGCCGTTCACCTAGGTTAGTCAGAATCAGATTTTTGACACGTGTTTTAATAGAGCTTTCGTTAGTAACTCTACCAAGGTCATCGGTCATAGGGCTTTTGTCAAAATTTGTAAGAAAATCAGAAAAGGTTTCTATGACTTTTTGAGTCTGAGTGATTTTGTCTGCCCTAGCCATTAGCTATCTCCGACGACCACAATATAGTCTTTCTTGACCTTCATTGTAGTTGTATTTCCTGAAATTAAATTCATGTTATTTCTTGACTTGATATTTATTCTAGCACCCGAGTTAGCTAACATATTTCCGCCGGAAGTAAGCTTAAATTCTTCGTCTGAGGTCTGATCTATAGATCCAGCCTTGATTTCATACTTGCCAGATACCACAGTGGTTTTATTACCGTTGATAACCTCATAGGATTCACCTTCGACCGCCGTTGTCATATTACCGGCGATTACGGCGGCCATATCTTTTCCGATGCCTGCTGTCATATTACCGACCACGGTTGTGGTCATATCTCTACCTACTGCTACTATAGCATCTTGTTTGACATGGGCTTCTAGATTCTGGTTGACAGCTGCGATAAGGTTTCCGCCGACAGTGGCTGTGATATTGCCCTTTGTTTCAATATGTGCATCGCCAGAAACTACTAATCTAAGATTTCCGCCGATTTTGATGTCACCATTTTTATCAATGGTTAGGGTTAATCCACCCTTGCCGTACTTATATTCATTTCCAGTTACAAGTTCTACTTTACGGCCATCTTCTGATACTTCGAAATACGTTCCTGATTTATGGGCCAGACGAACAGTCTCAGCTCCAGGAGTGTCATCGAATTTAAATTCATGACCTGATCTTGAGATGTACGATGAATTCCAAGGATACTCAGAATTTTCGGTACTGCCGGGTAATCTGGCGTCAGATGCAGATGCTTTATCTAGATTTTGTGTTTCGCCAGTTTCTTTTCCGGTTACTGTATCATATTCTTTAATGTCAATAGGCATTATCCATTAGCCTTTTCTTGGCGTGCTAGGAGTGCTCGTTGCTTAGGGGATAATCTATTTTCGAATGTATCCCTAGAAGACGCTGCTGTTTCAGATTGAGTTGATTGTCTATTTAGTATCTGTGACATGATGTCAGAATTTTCGACCGAATCAATTGTCTGTGGAACCACATTTTCTAATTGAGCTACAGGAGCAACAACAATTGTTTCAGGTTCAAACATGGTTTCATCTAAATTGCCAACAGCTGGTTTAGTAGATGTAGCTGCAGCCTTTACTGTTGCAGACGAAACCGTTTTAGTGGTTGGTTCCGGTTCCTTTGGTGCTTCTGGCTCTGATGCCGAAAATGCAATTTGTTCTTTCTTTTTAGCCAAGGCTAAATGAGTTGTTGCATTGTTTAACATATTGCCAATAACTGAACTGGACACAGAGACGCTGGATAACAGTGAAGTAGCGTTCATAATGACACCACCGACATTGCCTAGCATGCTAGAGGCCAGCGAAGAAGATAACATACCGAACACAAGATTGATACCACCTGTTGTGGACAAACTCATCAAACTAGAAATGGCAGCTGCCATAAGAGAAGGATTTAGTGATGAATATAGCAATCCGATTGCTGAAGACGAAGCAATATCTGTTAGTGCGGCTGTGGCCATGGCCGGTCCGCCGGCAATATCGTAAATAGTATCTACACCGCCTAGGGTTGATAATTGAGCAACGCTTCCAACTGAACTAGCTTGATCTGTAAACTGAGCTAAACTGGCGCGCTCTGCTGCTGTGTATCTTGAAGTATTAATACCATCGTTTCTAGGATCGTAATACTGTTGTGCGTTAGGAACGATTCCGGGGGAATTTCTAGGTGTAAACCCGTTGTTTCTGGAGTTCACATATACCGCAGATAAACTAGCATTACCGATAGCGCGCTGGCCGCCTGATCTAGCTAGATCTGATAGTGAACTCATGGCCATATTGGTAGCGATAAGTGCTGATGGAGCAATCAGTGTTCCGATAGAATTCACGTTTCTGATCGTAGTAGCAGTACCATGAATCATCATAGCAGTTGCCATTACTCTTTGAAGTGCTATAGCAGCCGTAGAAATATTGCCGTCTTCTGACGTTAGGGAATTGATATACATGATTTTGCTCATTCCCATTACAGCCAAATCCATAGCACCAGAAAGGTTCTTTGGATCGTTGGCTATAAGATGGGATAAAATCCCTGGCGTGGTTGTAATCATATGGCCGACACCAGCCGAGATAGTAGAATATGAAGCACCACGCTGTGACACTGCCGGCAAGTTCTTGAGACCTAGGGCAGCGTTTAAATCCATTCCTCTTGATGCGTGAGGTACGTCATGCAGTTCATCGTCTAGCTCATACGAACCGTTTACAAGTTTCCCAGGCTTAATTCTACCTGCTGATGGGACAGAACCTTCTAGGCGCAACATGGTTCTGTCGGCATCTAGAAAATAGCCGACAACAACTGTTCCAGGAACTACGCCAACCGGAGCTTGTCCTTTTCCCTGAAATGATGCACCATGCGTGATAGGAATAATAGGCATTGCCCATGGCAAATCCCTGTCAGGAATTTTTACCGTATCATCATGTAAACCAAAAACTCTAACCTGAACACGGCCTTGCTTCTTAGGGTCTAATACGTTGACAACCTTACCAACGAACCTAGAATCATTAGAGCCAATAAATCTATCTGTCATTAACCTGGTCGTCCCTTAATGCATTCCAAAACACAAGAATATCTAGGCTTCTGACCTTCTGGTAGGAACATATGACGGATTGATGCAATAAGCATTTTACCAGATACATCAGAATCAGTTTTGGAGTTTCCCGTAGAAGATTCTGGTCTAGGAATTTTAGCTTCGATTAGGTCTCCAGCCTTCAGCTTTGAGTCACCATATACACGTAGCTTAATTAAACCCTGCTGCAAATGGCCCGCATACGCTAACTGTGAAGGCGTGTGCTCTGCAATAGATGTAACTGGCAAACGGTTGTCATATGGAATAATAGACGAACGTCCAGGAAACTTACCGAACTTATTGATGAATTCTTTGCTATCCCAATCTTTGGTTCCACCGGTTGTGGTTCCTTTGCTTGGGAAATCAATTGACTTTTCAATGTATTCATTTGTTTCGAAGTTAAACGTAGAATACGCAGACTTCATGGTACCCTTATCGATGCGCTCCATGGCATCAAACATATCAGGAAGCTGATAAGCAAAGATATTGTTATCTGTTAATTTACGTGAATCTGCACCCACTGTATTATCATGAACAAACTTCTTCACAACAGGACGTTCAAAAAGACCTTCGATGGTTACGAATTTGAATCCATCTTTATTCTCAAAGAACACATAAGATGCAGATTCGTTAAAAGTGGATACTGCTCTGCGTCTGATGCGATCAATAAACGGCCACACCTTTTCATTCTGTGCTATGATATTTTGAGGGCCCTTGGTAACTTCTACTTCGATATTTTTAGTCGTCTTAAGATACGACAGTAGAACATCCCTGACATTGGCTGAGATCAGCTTTCCAACGTAGCTCTTCTGAATGTATCCTTTAGTGTCAACACCGCCCGCGGCATAGAAAGCTTCTTCGGACGTGCAAATCAGCTTCAATGTTCTTGATTTAACACCAGATGAAACTTCTAGGTTTTCTGGACGGTTGACTAGTAACGAATACTTACTTTTTTCTCCGCCTGGAGTTTGAAACTCAAAATTAATAGGCTCTCCGCCTGATAAGTTGAGACCACCAAATAGAGCATCATCAGTATCTCGTAAGTTAAACTCAGCCACAATACACGGCATAAAAATTGATTCATAAACGGATCCAGAAATAAATCCATGATCTACTCTTAGACCTTTAATGTTAAAGGAATTGACTTTAAAATCACCTGGTACATATGAATCCATTGTTTATTTTCCTAGAAGTACGTCAAGCTGATATGCTGCATCTGTAGCAATGGCAGGATCGACCAGATTGATCGTCTTATTTTTGATATTTTTCTCAAATTCATGTTCATAGATCGTGACAGGATCCCAATAAATTGAGTCTTCAGCAGAAACATTGTTAGCTACTGATACAATCGATGATGACGGAACGATCGTGCAATTAGCACCTGACTCTAGGCCATACACATAGTTATTAGATGCAACAGCCAAATCAATAGTGTTATCATCTGGTGCTTCTCTTACAACACCAGAAACATGATGCACGGTAACCGTTGAAGAATTAGAGGTTAACACTTGCCCTCTACCGGCCACCGAGTGTGTATAGTTGTTTGAACCGTCTTTGTAGGACAATGCAATTTTTACACGTTCTGTATGGACAAAAGAGCTATTACCAGAAATAGAATATCTAATGATTCTATTTGTAGAAATGATCGTGTCTATCTCTTTACGCTTATACGCGATGATTGAATTACCCGCACCGAAAACAGGAGTGTAGTATTTCTTGACAGAATCTACGTACGTATTTCCTGTGCTGTTTGTCTTCACAATGTTAGGCAAATCATCATATTGCGATGTTGAAATTCTATCAGTATTGTACCAATTATTGCGGTAATGCAAAACCTTAGTCTGGATCGTTTCTGTATCACCGTATTTCTTAACTAGGTATTCATTAAACACTGAGTCTTCCATAACCCAATCATAGTAAGGGTCAGTGATTCCGTTTGCCATGTAAATTAGCCATGACATGTACGGATCATTATACGCTTCCTCTGCTAGCTGATCAGGCCTTTCGTTGTTCTTTAAATCATAAGGATAATACAGGTACGGGTTTTTACGCACCTCGGTGTTAATCACTACTCTAGCAGTAATGTCTCGGACGGCATATCCGTTATATCTAATGAGAGGGAACTTTTCAAAATATCTATCGGTCATTAAATTGATCCACCGCCGCTGATTGTACCAGTGCCCATTTCTTCTTCAAATGAATCCTTTAACCAGTACTCAATCTCTAGAAGAGAGATAGATAGTCTTACCTGAGATGGCACATTAGAACTTCCCTTAAAAAAAGATGGTCCTTCTGGTGCATAGTCAACAGAAACTGACTGTACCACACATGGCTTAAATCTGTACAAAAATGAATCGTTATTAAAGAATCTAATATGAACCATATCTGGATAGTTAAGAAGAGTGCCACCTGAACCCCTAGCCCTATCAGGAAGCATATGATATCTAAATGACTGAACAATAGCATTAATCGTTGTTGCTTCTTCTGGATTTTTAGCTGCTAACGTCCATGAAAATTCATGTGTTTTGAATTTTGGCTGTTTAAAAAGTACAGTAAGAAATGGGTTAACTGCGAATCCTAGTGGTTGTAAAGCCGTATCTAAAGTTAATCCGGGGATGTTAGCTTTATTTAAAGTTTCCCTTGCACCTAGAGCTGTAAGACCTGCGGCGCCATCAGCTGCAATTTCGCCCATACTAGAAAGCGTACCGGTGCCATATTTAGCTTCATGTAATGTAGATTCAATTGCAGCACCAACTAATGACTCATTAGAAGCTTCCCCCCATTCCATGCCTAGACGGTCAACAATCTGTCTAGGGACCGGGAGCCTAATTTGGCCTAGTCTACGTTCAAACGGCTGCTTATAAATTGATCTACGTTCGTATTTGGCAAACTGAAAACTTAAAGAAATTCCGTATGTTTCTAAATCTTGTGGGAAAATTAATGGCCCTGGAATAATATTTCCAAATGGTCTGCGCTTGCCTAGAGAATTAGTTACAACTGCAGTGATGCCAGCTATACTCGCTGCACCAATTGCAACTGCAAGACCCCCCGAATTAAGAAATCTGCCTGCTAAATCTGTAGCTCTACCTGGCGTAGTTGGAGTTCTAGGGGTTGGATCTGACATTTTTTTCCTTTGCTAATCATATGTATTTATCGCTATAAATAGAGCAGCATGAAGACATATAAAGGCCAATTTAAGCCTAAAAACCCTCACAAATATATTGGTAACCTATTCAATATCATTTATAGATCTGGATGGGAGCTTAAATATATGATGTATTTAGATAATCATCCGGATGTTTTGCAATGGAATAGTGAAGAAATAGTAATTCCTTATAGGTCGCCAGTTGATGGCAGGATGCACCGTTATTTTCCAGATTTCTTAGTTAAGACTAAGAATGTAACGATGATCATTGAAATTAAACCTAAGAAACAAACCACCCCACCAAAAAAGCCTAAAAAAGTTTCTAGACAGTACCTCAATGAGGTCATGACTTGGGGCGTGAATGAAGCAAAGTGGAAGGCGGCTGATGAATATTGCAAAGACAGGCAATGGCAATTTAGAGTATTTACCGAAGACCACCTAGGGATTAAGACATAATGCAGTATAGGTTTAGAGAATTCAACGCACACAATGCCACGACCAAAGACAGAGTTGCTTCGGCCAGATGGTACAAGCAGTCAACCGATTCGGTTAAACGGGCAAATGATTTCAAAATTGATTTCAAGGATAAGAACTCAAGATCCAAGATGGACCTAACGTGCCTAGGCCAGATGTTTGTATTCTTTTACGATCCCAAAACAAAAGAGAAGCTTCAGTACTATGATACGTTCCCAGTGGTTTTCGTCGCAAAGATGGAACGGGATGGGTTCATTGGCCTGAACCTGCACTATTTGCCACTTATGATGAGAATGCAGCTAATGAACGCATTGTATTCGTTAATAAATAATGATAATCAAGATAGAACTACTAGGCTACGACTAACCAACAATATCTTGAAAAGTATGTCTAGATTCAGCTATTATAAACCGTGCATCAAAAAGTATCTTTTTAGTCATGTTAAACAAAAGTTTTTGTGGATTGGCCCAGCTGATTGGGATAAAGCTTTGCTATTACCTACCGAGCGTTTCGTCAAGAAAAACAAAAGCTTTGTTCATACAGAGTCAACAAGGAAACTGAATGTTCAACATTAACGAGTTTAAGAGTCATATCGATGGTAATGGATACGTTCCGACGAACAAATATTATGTTGAATTCGGTTCGCCTCCTCTTATGCAAAGAGCTTCTATTAACATTCTTGGTAACCCGGTTAAAGTTTCATCTATAGGACAGCTGCTACAATTCAGGGCAGAAGCTATTAGAGCCCCAGGAATTCTTGTTTCAACGAGTAATAATCAAAGATACGGCATCGGCCCGATGCAGCAAATGCCGACCAACGTGAATTTTACGAATATCTCTGCTTCATTTCTGGCCGATGCTAGAGGCTTGGTATGGGGATATTTCTACCAGTGGTTCAACACTATCTTTGGGTTCGATGAAGTTATAAGCACTTCTGGTATTTCTTCGAACTACAATACATTCCGTGTTAATTATAAGGTAGACTACGTAGCTGATATCACCATCAGCGTGTTTGATCACAGTGGAAAATTGGTTACGTCTCTTACACTAATAGATGCATTTCCTATTTCAATGAACGACATTTCATTGGCATGGGATTCGATGAATCAATTAAAAAGAATCACAGTATCATTTTCATATCGTTCATGGAAAATGAATACTACTACAACAAATGCTGACGCACTGTCAGACACTCATATTGTGCCTAAGACATTGTACGTTCCTAAATATGCAGAGCCGCCAGTCGTTGTAGCCAAGCCAGTCGCTAATATTTAAACTTTACAGGATAATTATACTATGTTACCTAAGATTGCACACCCATCGTTCAAGATTGAAATCCCTTCAACCAAGAAAAGAGTATCATTTAGACCGTTTTTGGTTAAGGAAGAAAAGGTTTTGCTTATGGCAAAAACCTCTGAGGATCCAACTGATATTTTGACAGCAGTTAAGAACGTTGTTTCTGCATGTTGCGTTGAAGATCTAGATATTGATTCACTGGCCATTTTCGATCTAGAATACATCTTCCTTAAGATCAGGGCCAACTCAGTATCTAACAAGGTTAGCCTGATCTTTCAGGACACTGAAGATAACAAAGAATACAAGTTTGAAGTTAACCTAGACGATGTTAAAGTCGTATTCCCACCAGATTCATCTAATAAGATCGTTATTTCTGATGAAATGGGTATCATCATGAAGTACCCGCCAGCCGCTCTGTATGATGACAGGATTTTCTTGAATCTACAGGAAGATGCACTATTCGAACTTATTGTTAGATGTATTGATAAGATCTATATCGGCGACGTTATCCACGAAGCATCATCATACAAATCAGAAGAAATTGCCAAGTGGTTGGATGATATGGATTCCAAAACATTTGAAAAGATTCAGCTATTTTTGAACTCAGTGCCACGTATGCAACAGGTTCTAGAATACAAGAATTCGTTTGGTCATGACAGAAAGATTGAGCTAAATACGCTCCTTGATTTTTTTACGTTGCGCTAAGTCACAATACACTAGAGAACTACTATAT
>Ga0209229_10001262_pt1 | contig 10459 bp, 12 predicted proteins | sample SanBayMetagenome_FD_187466 | JGI IMG/M metagenome (GOLD analysis project Ga0209229, IMG submission 187466) | Freshwater and sediment microbial communities from dead zone in Sandusky Bay, Ohio, USA (SPAdes) (version 2) | ecosystem: Environmental > Aquatic > Freshwater > Lentic > Sediment... | reverse complement strand
ATTGAGATGTAGGAGTAACAGAGTTACTTGCTGAACTTGCAGCACTAATGCCGTATGGATTATTTGCTCTACAAGTAAATGTGTACGCAGTTCCACTTGTTAATCCTGACACAACGATAGGGCTAGTTGTTCCAGTAGCAGTAATAGAACTTGGAGATGAAGTCATAGTGTAAGAGGCAGCACCCGATACTCCTGTAAATGTAACAGATGCTTGACCAGCAGTTGCTAAATCTGTAGCAGTACCGATAGTAGGTGCTGATGGCGCACTTGCCTGTGTTCCGTTATTCCATACACCATACAAAGTGAAAGTTGAATACTGCGCAAAAGTAGCAGCATCAGGAATGATGGTAATAGAAGTAATTGAAAGCGTTGCGTAAGCAACTCCACCAGTTAAACGAAGATAAGCAGTAGTTGAGTTTTCTGCTTCTCCGCCTTCTGCCATCCATGATTTAACTAATTGGCTAGAATAATTTGGGATAGTAATATCATTGTTTGAGAATGTATTAGCAGTAGATGTATTTCCATCAAGCAAACCTGCTTGATTATTTCCACCTGATGCATTAACAATTATCTGCGCTTGTTGCGATACGCCAGCACCCTGAGCATAAAGAACTGTGTATGCTTGACCAGCGTCTCCATTGAAATACATACGAAATGTACCAATGCCAGAACCAGCGTTCCTTCCGCTGACTTTGATGTGAAGGTCTGTATATGTTTGTGGAATAGCACTAAAAGTGACAGATGAAACACCACCAGCACCAACAGTATAAGAATCTAACTTGGTGTATGTATTAGCCATGTTATGCCGCCTTTATTCCGTATAGAGTTAGAGTTGAGCCAGCAGCAAAATTGCCTGTTTCTGGAAATAATTTAACGCTTGTAATTGCTAATGTACCAAAGTATTGATTAGTCACTAATTCTGTATAACCAGCACTCACCCAAGTAGCGTTTGTACGAGCAATAAATGTTTTATTGGTATTCGTTTGAGAGTAACCAATCCAGTTAATAGTATGAATACTGTATGCAGTAGCAGTTGCGCTGTTGGCAAGCATCAATCCTACTGGTGCTGCGTAAGTAGGGTCAATGAATTTATTGTATCGAGCAGCACTTATACTGCCACCATCGGTACGCAAATAAAATCCGTCGTAATAATTACCAACTTGACCATTCACTTGACACAATAAATTACTTGTGTTTGCTGCTGTATCTGAGCGAACTGTTGCTTCAAGAACTAAATCTGAATAAGTTTGCGGAATAGAACTAAATGTATAAGAAGCAGTTGCGCTAGTGAGTGTTGTTGTAGCAATAGGAGTATATGTAGATGTTGGCATTATTACCCCTCAATTCCGTAAAGCGCGAAAACGCAGTTATTAACAAAAGTGCCACCGATAATAAATGTGAATGAAGTTACTGCTGCGGTATTCAACCATACACCAGTTGATATGTTTGAATTACCGGCACCATTATTGTTTGCACCAGTCAACGCTCGCACAACAGTATTTTTATTTGTATTAGCATAATCAAGAATGTCAATAACTCCAACACCAAAAGACCCAGCGTTAGCAGTTGAACCTGTCATGTAACCAACAGCCATTTGTGTTTGACCTGTCGCAGAAGATGTTGCTGCCGTTGTATTGCCTTGATACAATTCATTTCTTACATAATTTGCGCCACCATCGCCATTGATTTGAATTGAAATACCAGAAGTTCCAACAGCATCACTTCGTCGCGCAAGGTAACGCAACTGTAAGTGTTGATAAGTTTGAGGAATACCGCTGAATGTAACACTTGATGGGCTAGTGCTAGTAGTGATAGTAGCAATAGAATCGTATGAGTTCGTCAGCAGATTACCTGTGATGCTAGATGCAATTACTCCAAGAATAGGCATTAGGCGATATCTCCAACCACATACCATGTGTCTGTTGCTGCTTTAATACAAGTAGCCATAGCGTAGCGAGCGCGTAGTTTAGGTGCAGCAGCAGTAGCACCTGTTGAAAGAATAGATGTAGTTCCGCTTGTTACTGCTTGAATAGTTGTCTGTCCTGCGCCAATTTGAAGCACATTTATTTGAGTACCAATTGCAAAAGCAACAGAAGCGTTTGTTGGAATAGAAAATGTATTCGCAGAAGCATTATCCATAGTAACTACTTGACCATTATTTGCTAAAACAGCAGTATAAGAAGCAGTTTCGGCATCAAAAGCAAGATTGATTTTTGGGTCAGTTAATGTTTTATTAGTTAGAGTTTCTGTTCCAGTAAGTGTTACATCACCTGCGCCTGTATAGGCTAATGAGTTCCACGCAGTTGAGCCGTTACCAATTTTGACTTTACCTGTATCGGTTTCATAACCCCACTCGCCAGCAGAAAGTGTTGGGTTTGCAGAAGTCCATTGAGCAGCAGTTCCTCTGCGTATTTGTATTGCGGTTACTACTGCCATTATGGAGTTCCCCCATTTACTGTCTGTGTCGCTGTTGTTGTTGGACTACCACCTTGATACGGTGATGTTCCATCAAAAACACCTGCGTCTATTTCGGATAATGCTGATGTAGTGCTAACCGCGACCCATTGAGTACCATCATAGACCATTAAGCCAGTAGATGTGTTGTAGTAAAGGTCGCCAGTTCGTAGTGTTGGGTAAGTGAGAGCCGATGCGCTTGCTGGTACATTGGTAGGCGTAAGGGCTAAACGACTCATGCGATATCGCCTACTACTAACCAGTTGTCAGTTGATGTTTGAATAAGAGTCATAGTTGAATACTGAACGCGTGATTTAGGTTGGTTAGCAGTAGCAGCAGTTGAAACAATAGTTACTGGGTTCGGTGAAGAAGCACCCACTACTGTTACTTGACCTGCGCCGTATTGACTCAATGTAATTTGAGTTCCTACTGGTAAAGCCTGAGTTGCGTTAGAAGCAATCGTTACAGTAATTGCAGAAGCGTTATTAAGTGTTACTAATTTCTGAGCATCGCCAGCAAGGATTGTATATGTAGTTCCTGTCTGCGCATTGACTACGAGGTTCGGGTCATAAGTTGCAGCAGATGTTTGAGTTGAACCATCAGGAAATGTGATGCTTCCGCTTGCGTTGATTGAGAATAAAGTTGTATTTCTTGCTTGGTTTGTAACTTTGAGTGCTTTACCTGTTTGAGATGTAATGCCTTGTAAAGTCAAAGTATCAGACGCTACATTTGTAGCATAAGCAAGCAGGTCAGGTTCGCCAGCAGGTGTGCGCGTATCTGTGATTAAACCATCTACGATTGCAGTTGTATTCGCAGGAACAGAAACTAAAGCCAAAGTAATTGAGTTGTTAGGTTCTGATGGCGCGACTGGTGAAGCATTAGGAGTTCCAGTTACAGCCTCAAAGATAACTTGATTATTAGCAGTTCCGCCGTAGTAAGAGTCTTGAACAACTGCACAGATGCGGTCAATGCGTGGCAAGGTTGTGCTGGCAGTTGCTAAAGCAACAGTCGCAGCAGCATCATTGTAAATCATGTAGTGACCTTGATTAGAAGTCTGCGTTCCGTTCACGCAAGCACGACCAACAGCAACAGATACAGTCATAGCAGGTGTAGCCGATTGACTTACTTTCAAATCGCCAAAATTGAGAATACCTGTCTGACCAAAGATTGCTTCTGTGATAGTGAGGCGGTCATTCTCAGCAGGGTGTGAACCATTCTGTAACCATGACGGCGGATTGCGTAGTGCCATTTAATCTCCTAAATGTAAGCGTTGCGCCACTCAACTACACAAGCAGTAGTACCACTTGTAGCAGAAGCAGTGAAAGTATAGTAGTTAGTTCCCGGCGGAGCAGCGAACCAAGTAGACGAGTTGTTTAATAATGCTCGTCTGTTGATTCCGTTAAGTGTAACAGTTCTAAGGTTAGTGTTAAGAACTAACTGGTCACCTGAGCCGATTGCTGAATCTATCTGCAAGAATTGACCAGCAGTTACATTAGTAACGCGTGGGTTAATGCAAGGTCCAGTAATCGTGATAACAGGATAAGTAGTAGCCCAACCTGTATTAGTAATCAGGTTATCAATCGTTGAACCGCCACCATAACTCATACCCGTTTCTAGCGGATTAGCCGTAGGAGTCGCTGGAGCCGTATAGACACGATTGTAGGTACGACCTGCGATAGCACCCGTAGTAGCCAAATCCGTGACTTGTAGGGCATCATCGTAGTAATTAGGGTCAGGGCAGAAGAACTCATAGGTCAGCGTAGCCATACCTGATGAGTAACTGGTATCAATAGTAATACTACGCCTTCTCACGCGAGCCTGAACGCGCTGAAGGTCATTTCCCGGAAGTTGGAATTGAAGCAGTCCTGTGCCTTGCTGCTGTGGGATAAGCGCAGTTTGTATTTGATTCAAGTAATACTGCATTGAATTGAATTGATTGCCACGAACTGTGATAACGAATACCAGCGTGCGCCCTGAAAGGAAATCACGCCCAGTCCACATACCATCTTGATAGCCTCGGTTATCATCTTGATTGCGGATTACAGGTAAATCTTCTAATCCATCAAGAGTCATAATCTGATAAACAGACTCACCGCCACCGAACTCGAAATCGTTGAAAGCAAAACGATAATTAGCGAGTGATGTAACTGGCATTATAGATACCCATCTCTCGCTCGTCGTTCAGCAATAACATCTGAACTTGACTTTGTTCCAAATGATACATCACTAGAAGTTCTAATTGCCCAACCAACATCGCTAGCAATAGATTGAGAAGTCGCGTTAGTAGTTGCCTTGATATTGACTGTTGTGCCAGCCCAAATCATGTTTCCGCCTTTGTATTTATCAACCTCTGTGAACTTAGGGTTGTCAGCAAGAAGTTTCTTCAATGAAATATCGTTTGCTTTCGCAATCGCACTCAGCGTATCTCCGGGCTTGACTACATACTTTGAAGTAGTTGTAGTTGGCTTAGGAGTAGGCGTAGGCGTAGGCGTAGGAGTTGGTGTAGGCGTAGGAGTAGGAGTAGGTTCATCAGTTGGGGTTGGCACAGGAGTTGGAGTAGGCACTTCATCTGCTGGAACGAAAGGAATAATCGTACTTGTTGAAGGTGGTGGCGTAGTAGCGATAGTCGCTAATGCGCCTTCAAGCACACCTATCTGTCCTTGATACTTATTGATGTCAGCATCAATTTGAGCAACTGTTTTAGCAGTAGCGTCACGGATTTCCTGTAACGCTTCTTTGTATTCTCTTACCGCTTCAGCAGTTGATTCCGCTAACTCTTTTGTCATTTCAGCAAGCGTTTCAGCAAGGTCTTTACCTACCTGCGCTAACTGAGCAGTCAATTCTTCAGTAGCCAAAACAATGCCTGAGTTCATCTGCTTAGCGATAGCATCAACGCCATGCTGTGATTGTTCTTCTAGCGCAAGCCAGTAACCTTGAAGTTGTTGAATTGACTCAGGTGTTGATTTAAGAATTGTTTGTGCTAACTCATGTCCTACTTCTGGACCCTGAGCAATAACCTGCTCAATGAAAGTTTGAGTGAATCCTAATCCGCTTAACTTCGCAGCATCATCAGCAAGAACTTTCGCTTTGCTTGTCTGTAATCCCAGCGCACCAAGCAGTTTCTCAACTGTTCCGCCTTTGAGATACTTGCCCTCAAAGGTAAGTGTAGAGAAGATATCGCCAATGCTCTTTTGAGTTGCTGAGCGATAGACTCCACGGATTTGGTCTACGGACTGCTTAACAATTTCTGCTGCTCGCTTTGCTGCATCACCCTGCGCCTGAGCAACTGCTCGGTCATGGTCTTTCTGCATCTTAGCCAAATCTTTAAGATGTTCTTTTGTGAGTTTGGCTTCTTGCAGGTTCGCTTCTTCAATTACGCGAGCGCGTTCTTTTTTGAGTTCATCAATCTTTTGATATAGCCCAATGATGGCGTTGATGATGTCATCTTGTAGTCGCTGTAAATCTTCTAATGATGAGCCGATAAGACCCATAACTGTATTAACAGAATCCTCAGCACGCTTCAATGCGCTTTCAGCAGAAGCAATTAACGCCTTGTCTGTTCCCTTGACTGCGTTCTCGTATGCTCGCTGTGAAGCAATCAAAGTCGCGTTAGCACCAGCAAATTGTGATGATGCTTTGTTGTAAGCAGACATCAATGTGCCTACTTGTTCAACCAACTGGTCTACTGGGTCAAGTAACCCAAAACGAATAGCGTCTTTAACATCACGCTTTACTAGGTATTTCCATTTAGCGTGGATTTCTTTAGCCGTATCAATCATGGCGTTCTTGAAATCAAGCGCACGCTGACGAGCGTTGATTAACGCATCAGAGATTTCTTTGACATCGCCAGCAATATTACCGCCAACTCCGTTTTCGAATCCCGGAATCTGTGGAACTTTGAAATCCCATTTAAGAGTTATGTTCTTGCCGAATGCTTTATCTACTGCATTTCTGTAATCATCAAATTTCTTGATTTGCTTATCAAATCCAGCATTGATTTCGTCAATCTCTTTTAATGCTGTCTGACCTTCTTTTACCCACTCGTCTTTGCCAAAGAGTTTTCCTAAAGCAATACGCGCATTGATGCCAGCGCGTTGCATAACAAGAATGCCGTTAGCAACTGTTGTGAGTATTCGATAAATAACTTCGCCACCAGTTATTACAGCCTTGACGACACTAGCGAAACCTTTACGGAAACCTTCTGAACTGTTATACGCTTTCACGAAAGCATAAGCGACACCAAAGATGATTACTGCTAATCGCCCGATAGGTGATTTGAGAATAGTTGCTGCAAGTATAATCAATTTCTTAGTGAGGCTAACTACGGCAGGAATCAAAGCAACTGTTATAGCAAGACTCAATGCAATTACAAAATCGCTGTTTTTTCTAATCCATGAACCAGTATTATTTAGACCTGATACCAGTTTGTTAAGAAATGGCAATACACGCATACCAATTTGCTCGGCTAGATTACCTAAGTTTTCATTAAGTATAGCCATTTGACCAGCGAAAGTTTTAGTATAAGCAGTAGCCTGACCACCAACTCTTTGAGCAAGTTGGTCAATAGCCTTCTCAATGCCTTGCGCTTTTGGAAGCGTAGTATCAATCGAGATACCTAATTCTTTGAATGCTCTTGCGCTACCTTGTGTTGCTTTCGCCATAGTACGAGCAGCATCAGCAAGGGGCATATTTTTTTGACGGGCTAAGTCAGCAGAAATTGCTAGAAGTTTATTACTCTGTTCAACATCTTGTGTTGCCGTGATAAGAACTGTATAAGCATCGGCTGCTTTATCTGCACCGAAACCTAACTTTTCGTAACTATCAACTAACTCTGATGTCGCAGCAAGATTGGCTTTAGTAGCAACGCCAGCATTAGCCATCGCTTGACCGAGCCTGTTGTATGCCTTTTCTAAAACGATAACTTCTTTTACGCCATAAGCAGCAAATGCAGCAAACGCTAGACCCATTACCTTCAATGCTCTAGTGCCTACTACTGCTGCTTTCTGGAAACCTGTTAATGCCTTACCTGCTTTTAGAGCCTTCGCTTCCATGATTGAAAGTTCGGTATTCACTTTGCGGAATTGAGCAATAGCCCCAGCAGCATTGGCTTGTATTTCAAAGATTACTGGTGGTAAAAAACCATTCACTTTAATCTCCTAAAATACTTGTTGGTTATCTGCGGTAATACCATCATTCTAAATCGTGCATAAGCAGGTGCCATGTAAGGGAACATTGTTCCCGGACGCCAGTTTCCGCCACCTAGTTCGACTCTGCGACCATACACGATAGTAGGTCCAACAATAGCCGAGTAGTTGGCGAAACCGACATTAAACTTTTCACCCGTAATAGAACGGCGCAAATCACCTGTGCGGTTCATAGGCGGTAGCCCTGATATCGCTTTGGTGTAACGACCATTTACTTTAGGACGCTTACCGACAATCTGTTCTTTAGATAATTGTATCAAAGCAGCCATCATCTCATCACGCATGAGTCGTGCTTTGATGTCTAGACTTTTAGTTTCTTTAGCCCAGACTTGTTTTACTAAACGAAGATTGTTAGGTATCACTCTTTATTCGCTTTCACCTTATCAACCATTACGGCGATTGAAACGAGCCAATCTACTAGATAAGCAGGTTGCTCATCTATTTCGTTTGGTGTCCAACCGAACTTTTCAGCAGCGAGGTAATAGAAATACTCATCATCAGGATAAGTAAATGCTTCATGCCTCTCTCCGCCTTCAAGAGTCCACTTTAAGCGTTGGAGTTTTCGAAAGGGCTATCAGGGTCATTCGCAGACTTGTCGTTTTCAGTCAATCCCGGAAACAGGATAGCCTGTGCTTTTCCTGCTTCTTCGCTTAATGCGTCGTAATCAGCCATAGTCAGTTCATCAAGAACTGAAACTTTGATTGACGGCAACAGCATATCAAATGACCATTCCTCAACGAGGATAGCGATAAGTCCATCAACGATAGACAATGCTTGCATCAATCCTTCTTCGCCATTAGCAGCGCGTAATACCTTTTTGCGGTCTTTAACGCGTAGCGTTGCTGGGTCACGGAATGTTGCGGTTGCTCCTGAAGGGAGTGTGATTGTTCTTTTTTCTGCCATGTTATTTCCTTCCATAGGGTTGCCTTCACATTATAGGACTAGAGGGAGTCGGAGCAAGTGCGGGAAGGCGGCGCACTCGCTCTGATACAACTCCCTCTAGCCGACTTACGCTATTACTTACTGGTAGGTTCCAGATGTAACAGCATTCTGAAGTGTCCACTTAATCGGCGCATAACCGAGTGTGGCTCCTGCATCTGTTGTATTAGCAATCGCTGCGATGTCTACTGTGATGCTGACATGGTCGCCTGAGCGGTCAATAGCAGCAGTTGTGTATGCACCTTTAGTAATTGTGAAAGCAATAGATGTAGCAGTTGCGCCAGCACCTTGCGCGAATGTGCAGGTCAATGCTGGTTGTGTATTGCTAAGGAAATTGGTGAGTTGGTCATCATTCTCCATAACGAATGTCATGTTGCCTGTTGCATCAAGTGCAGCAACGAAGACTTCATAAGGTCCTTGTGTGGTATCAATACCGAAGATAGCCTCAGCCTTGCGTGTCATTGTAACGCTTGCTGCTGTTGTATATCCGATAGTAGTTCCGCCAACAGATACAGCACCGCGCCATACAGGAGTCGGTGTGACTGCGCTGAATGATGGTGTTGCTGCTGCTGTTGTTTCTGATGGGTGACCCATTAACTTTGTTGTGTATTCAAGCATTCCATCTGAGTTAAAGGTAAGAGTGAAGTCAGTTACCTTGCAGCCCGGATAGTAACGATTGCCTGATACATAATAATCTTCAAGTGTTAATGAAGTTGGTTGAGCATCTCCTGATGTCGCGTTCTTCAATGAGATTGTGTGAGTGTATGGTGCTGATGCGCCAACAGTCGCTACTGAACCCATGATTGAACCAAGCCACCAACCGACTGTGTCTGCAAATGCTGGACCTGCGACATCAATCTCTGTGTGGCGACGACCCTGAATGTATGTGTAGTTTTCCGCCATAGAACCGCGAAGTCCTGTGTCGTAGAGTGGTGCAATAATATCAACAGGCTTCAATGAATCCTTATTGACTGGTACAAATGCTGTTGCTGGTACTGCTGTTGCTGGTGTTACTTCTTTAGCAACACCTAAATAACTGCGTACGGATGGTTGGGCTGATGCCATTTATTCACGCTCCTGCGGTTGTGTCAGACGAGGCTGACTGCTTGTTGGTGTCTTCTTTTACGATTGGTGCTGTTGGAACCGCAGGTGCGGTCTTAGCAGATGATATTGATAATCCCGGAGCCGTTAGCCCATCAGGACCATCAAATGAATCGCCTTGCTTAGCGACTAGACCGAGTGTTGGAAACACCATTTCTACTTCGCCGTTGTATGTGTAACGAGCCATTGGGATTCTCCTATTGTTCTATCATTTCAGTTACGATAAATCGGATAGCGCACCAAGTTTCTGTTGCGCCACCTTCATTGGTAAGCGGTTCGCCGTATTGAACAGATATGCTCGGTTCAGCTGCTTGCCAAATTAGATTGGGGTTTGTTTCCCCTAAAGTGTGCTGTCCTTGCCGAAGTCTTGTCTTCACAGCATCTATCAAGTTATCAAAGTCGTCCATAGCATCTTCGGCATTACGCTGAAGTGAGTGATGAAAGATTTGTAACGCTACTGAGTAATCAACTCTTTTCCAGCCATATCCTTCACCGACTGGCATAGCACCTACGCCACCGATAGCAATACGCTGTTCTTCTTCTGTTTCAAGGAAGACTACTGCTGCTGCTCGGCTCTGTTGCCCCGGAAATGAATTAACTTGAAAGTCAATACGCTTAGGAAACGAGGTAAATACTTGATTGAGAGTTTGTATCTGCGCGGTTGCTATCCAAGATTGGACTGCTTCGCGTACAACCTTGCGACTCATTATCTAATCCTACGATAAGGCTTCAATAAATCCATAGCCATGCTAATGTCGTTA
>Ga0209229_10001260_pt1 | contig 10460 bp, 15 predicted proteins | sample SanBayMetagenome_FD_187466 | JGI IMG/M metagenome (GOLD analysis project Ga0209229, IMG submission 187466) | Freshwater and sediment microbial communities from dead zone in Sandusky Bay, Ohio, USA (SPAdes) (version 2) | ecosystem: Environmental > Aquatic > Freshwater > Lentic > Sediment... | reverse complement strand
AAACAACAGAAACAGACGTGCCCCCCGCCGGGCAAGTCCAAGAGTAAGTTCCCGGAGATGTATAGGCTTGCTGCCCTGGCTTAACACCGCCGGCAAACAAACCCGCGCCTGTGGCGGAAGCCGCGCCTCTGGTTCCAACAAATGGCATTACGCAAACCTCGTCTGCGAAGCAAATACGGTGAATGTGGCCGCGCCGGTTTTAATGATGGTGTAGACGTAAGCGTCAACACCAGAAGCATTGCCGGCAGCAGGCGCGAGGCCACCTTGCCATTTAGGCGTCACAGAACTTCCGTCAACTTGCACCACGTTGTTGTAGTATGGTGTCGAACCTTGAGTCACAAGAAACGCCGCCGTGACGCTCTGCCCCGTGCTCATCGCCGTGTTCAAGCTAGTGCCGCTACTGGCACGAAAATTCACCGTCCAGTTGCCAGAGGCGTTGCTGGTGTAATACAGCACCGATTGCGTAGTGACGTCGTAGTTGATCGTGCCCGTCGCCGCCGTGGCTGAAATAGTGGCTACTTCAGCCGCGTCGTTCAGCACCATTGCTAACGCGCTAGAAGAGCCACTGAATGTCTGTGTGGCAGTAAAAGTGGTGGCAGTTCCGGGAGCTACGTAATCTGTGCCCGCAGTGGCCGCCGTAAACGCTGACGTGCCGTTGCCCTTGACCACGCCAGTCAGTGTGACCGCCCCAGTGCCGCCGTTGGCCACCGGCAGCGTGCCCGTGACGCTGGAGGCCAGCGAGATGTTGGATAGCGTGTTGTTTGACCCACTGATCGTTTTGTTGGTCAGCGTCTGAGCGGCTGCTGCGGTATAGACGTCAAACTGCCCCATCGTGATCTTCTTCGAGCCGGCAGTGCCGGCGGAAGAGTCAACGATGTACAGCAGGTCCGCTGGGTCAACGTCAACGCCGTTCAGTGACGGCAGGTCTGAGACTTTTTGGTCAGCCATGATTTACGCCCACATCCTGCTAGGTGTCTGAGGAAACACGCGGAAAGCCTCCAGCTCCGGCGCCTCAGCGGTGTGCCGCACGTTCACATGCCAGCCCTCCAGCGGAGCCATCTCGGGCACTTCGCCCTCATCGGCGGGCAGCATCTTGCCCGTGGGCTTGTAGATCACACCGATGACGTCAACAGCGGCGTACTTGGGCACCTTGACGGTTTCCACGATGTCGCCTTGGACGTTGGTCTGCTCGGTGAAAAGAACCGCATCAGCCTCGGCTTGGTCAGCGAAACGGAGCATGAAATCTTGGTACATGGTCATCCTTTCTCACAGTTCAGGCATCCCCGGCCCGGCACCACAAACCGCCAGCCGCAGGTCTCGCAAAGCTCTCCAGAGGTCTGCTTCAGATCAGCCACTTCAGCGGTCAATTCGTCGTAAAACTGCTTCTGCACCCACTCCTGGCCCGCTGCCAGCAAATGAGCCGGTGTCTCCGTCAGGAGTTGGTTGAATGGGTCGAAGGGGTCGTTCATTTGCGTTTCCTGATCCAGCGCACCAGCGGCATCAACGCCAAGCCGTCTAGGAAGCCTCGGAGGAAGTGGGTCATGCCGTTATTGCCTGAAGTTCTGCGGAGGACAATTTTCGGGGGTAGTATGTGATGCGGCGAAGGTAGCCATTTAATATGTTTGCCCCGTCCCCTCTACGGCCCAAAGTCAGTTGAGTTACTGTGGGAATTGTCCCCAAGGTGTCAGTTGCCGCAGCAGAGCCATTCAAAGAAGACCCAAAGTCATCCAATTTATAAGCGCCGGCCAGTTTTCCTGTTGCAGACCATGCCCCGCTGTTTGTGGATGCTTGAGTTGCGCCAGAAACCAACACCGCCAAAGACGCATTTCCTGAAGTTATTAGTTTGAAAAGCCCAATACGATTGCTAGCCGTTGCGTCGTTCAGTTCTGCCAAATTAAAGCCCGCCGCGTTAGACACCTGCGGAGACGCCTCAACAAACAACGTCCCCTCCGTCGCGTTATACCAAGGCGACAACGTATTCACCGACGCTACGTCGGCGCTGCGGGTCAGGGCTGTGGTGGTGGTGGGGATGTAGCTGGTGGGGAAGGCTCCGGCTTCGAGTTGAGCGCCCCATACAAGCGTTTGCGAGTCTGTTGTTTGTGAACTTGGATTACCGGGGTAAATGATCCCAGTGATATTGGTTGGCGCAGTCAATGCAACAATAATGGTGCATCTATACCAACCATTATTGACAGCTTGGATAGTTGGCGCTGAAGGAGCCGTAGCAGTTCCAGTTACTGTGGCTGCGCTTGCCGTACCAGCCCCACTGAGAGTAAAATCGGCGCGAACATTGTTTGCAACCGTTATTTCTCCTCCAAGTAACAACCGAACCGTTGTGTCAGTTGAACCAGCTTTACAAAAACAACTAAACGCATAGGTTGCCGCGGTAGTGTTTGTGGTTCTATAAAAAACGCCATTAAATGTTGAGGGTGCATTAACTGCCAGCAACGCGGCGGTGGTAGTTCCGTCCGGTGCAACTCCAGCATTAACTGTTGTATCTAAGGTTGCGTTTATTTCGTACCAAGCGTTGCTGGCTGCAACCGTACCAATACTGCTGAAATTTGACGGGTAGACAATATTGCTTCGCTGCTCCTCAATCAGCAGCCCCTGAGCCGCCAAGGTGGAGGGGTTGTAGTCCAGGCGGGGGGCGTCGATGGCTGCGCTCTGCAGTACGCCGGCAGAGTCGAAGTACGTGGCCGTCGATGCACGGGTGAAGGTGATGATCTGCGAGAAGGTTTTGGATACGAGGGCCATGTTTACTCCCAGATGGCGTACTGCGCTGCGACCTGATAGGTGTCAGGCGTGAAATACAAGTCCAACGTGTAGTCCGCAAGCGTAGCAGCACCAAGCGGGTCTGTGGGCACGCCTGCAAACACAAGATCAAGCGTTGGGCCAAGCTGCGCAAACGGATCGTTGGCTGGCGTAATGGCAGAAATGCCGCCGTCACCGTACACACCGCCGTTGGCCGTCCATTCCTGACGGACTCGGTTGACGTACTGTGGCGATGTGCGAACGGTAATCATGCGTAGTAGCTCACGTTCAACTTGGCGCTGGCGGCTTGCTCAATGAAGCGAATGCGCTTCAAGTCACCGTCGTAAGACAACACCGTGGCAATAGGCACTGGCATGCCTACGGCGCCGGTGGGGGCAACCCCGTCATCGCGCCAGCGCACGGCTTGAGTCTCTGGAATGATGACGGCCATCGTGGCGCCGTCCGGCACCGTCAACGCGGCAGCGGCGGACAAAGAAGTGATCTGCTGGTAACCCAAGCAAACGGTGGTGGATTTCAGTCCCATGATGTGTCCTTACGCGAGGAACTTGAGTTTGTACAGGGTGGACAGATACTGCCCGACGATCTCGTCGATGATGTTCTGGATCGGCGTGTCGGTCTTTTCACAGACCTTAAACCGCATGCCCTCAACCTCGGACAACGACTCTTCCAAAAACTCGACAATGTTGCCAGTCTTCTTGGCCGACATCAAGGTAATCGGGCCGATCAGCCCGTGCCGGCCTTGGTAGGCTTCAGCAAACTTGTCGGCCAAATCCACGATGCTGTCGTAGAACTCGTTGAGCGCCGAGTGCTTGGCAAACGACCGAGTGTTCAGATGCACGCTGTGGGCCACATCACGGGCCAGAAACAGCGTACCTACGAAGTCAGCGCAACTCATTGAGGCATCTCCTGCATGGGCATTTCGGCCCGCTCTGCGATAGCCATGTCGCCAGCGGTCATCACGTCGCGCAGCGTCTGCATCACGACCTCTTGCACCTGCTCGGGCTGCATGCCGGCCGCCACAGCCTGCAGACGCCTTGTCTCAGCCTCGTAGCTCTTGACCTCGGCATCCGTCTCAGCCTTGAAGCGGTCAATGTCGAGCTTCTGCGCCTCCATCGACTGGTTGACATTCTGCAGCATGCTGGCCATCTGCTGCATCTCTTGGGCCATCGCCTCCATCTGCTGGTTGGCCGCCTGCAGTGCCGGGTCTTCGTCGCTGTCGCTGATGATCTTCGGATCAATGGTGCGAGCAAACCGCTTGGCCATTTCCTGCGCGCCAGGCCAGTCCATGTTCTTGACGAACAAGTCGCCGGCCACTGCCCACAGTTGCGGGTTGGTCTGCAGCAACTGAGCCATCGCCTCCAAAGCCTCTTGGCGTTTGGTGGCGTAGCCCGGACCCGTCACGACCACCACGTCGTACTTGCCGACGCTCGGGTTGTAAATCTTGTCAACGACGATGCCCTGCTCGTTGACAATCTTCTTGACCGGCTCTTGCTGCATGGGGTTCATCTTCACCATGCTGGACTCACCGTCTTCGCCGATGATGCGTGCGATGCGCTGCGTGTCGTAAATCTTGGGGATCAAATCCACCAGTTGACGAGTAACATGACGCACAGCCCGAGCCAGATTATCAACATAGTGGTACGTCCCTGTGTCTCCCTCGCGCTGACGCGCAAGAATGGCCTTGCCCGACCGCTCATTGCCACCGATGCCTAGCGAGGCGTCGTACTGGCCGGTCGTGGACTTGATGTCCTCAGACGCGCCCATCTTGGCCTGCAGCAGCCCGCTGGAGGCCATCGGAGGCTGTGCCCGCTGGGGTAGGGGCAGCATGTTGCCCTGACCGTCTGTGACGTCTGGATTAACCTCCAGATACGGCCAGTTCTGCGTGTTGGCAGTCTTCCAGTTGTTCTCGTAGCCCTCGAACTGGCCACCGTAGCCAATAAACGGCGCCTTGGGCGCCAATGCCAGCATCTCGGCTTCTTGGCTGACCCAGTAGTTGTACATGCGCTGCGCATCTTTGGCGTTGCGCACAATGCCGCTGATGTACATCCGGCCTTCGATTTCAAACTCGTTGCCGACGACCCGCACGACCGGGATGTACTTGCCGGCCCACTCGCGCTCTTCCAGAATCTCGTAGCCGTTGATCTTGCACCACTTGATCTTTTTGCGGTCGGCTTGGCGGCTGCGCAGCGGCTTGCCAAACATCATGCGCAAATTCTTGTCTTCTGCGCTGCCGTCGAATGCCGTTTGATTACCGGGGTACAGATTCAGTGTGGCGCGGTCGTAATCGACGTAGAAATACTCCGCGATGCGGACCGTGTTCTCGTTCAGCCATTGGCTAATCGATTGGTCCCCAACGCCCAAGCTCATCAGCGTGGACATCGGCGCTGCGTCGGGGTACACGCGCTCGTACTCTTCGCGCGTCATGTCTTCCGTAACGAAGCACCACTTGGCGTCCGCGCCGCACGGGTCTTGGATCGTCGGGTCCATGTAGACCGAGAACGAGTTGCGCACCCGCACGATCTTGATGTCCTGATCGAACGTGTTGTCGTCGCAATATTCGGTGATTAGGCGGATGTAGCCCTCGCCGATGGACACTTGGTTCTCGCAGGCGGTGTCGTAGGCCACGTCGGCGTCAGAGATGTACTCAATGTGCCGCACCACGCCGTCGAAGATTTCTGCGACCTCGACGTCGGCCTTGTCGTCCGCAGGGATGACCTTGCCGCTCGGGCGGTTCTGCCGCTGGTCGTTGGTGACCTGCCGGACGTGCTGGGGCAGCTTGTTGATCGTCAGGCAGGGCCTGGCGTTGATCGTCTGCCCCTGCACCGCACCTCGGGTAGCCAGCACGTCAGCCGGCCACTGGAAGTGGTTGTCGGGGCTGCCGCTGTAGAAGCGCAGGTCGTCGATCTCGTCCTCGCGGCTCTCGGAATACGCCGAAATCGCCATGTTCAGCCGTGCGCGGGCTGTGGCGAGGACGTCAGATTCGCTCTTGGCGCGTTTGCTGCCGCCGTTGGCGACCGCGCCGGCGGCTGCTATTCCCGAATAGTCTTGAGGCATGTCACTTCTTACCCTTCGGGGCGGATTTTGCCGCAGATTTGTCCGCTGCCGCCCTCTGCGTGGAGTACGCAATGGCCACGGCTTGCTTTTGTGGCTTTCCAGCCGCCACTTCAGCCTTCACGTTGGCCCGAAAAGCCTTTGGAGACGCAGATTTGACGAGTGGCATGGTTTAGGCTCCCATCCAACTGGACGACACGGCCCCACGGTCGTGGGTGCGGAGCGTGCGTGGCCGCTCGACGTACTCACGGTGGGCGACGGGAAACGCGAACGTACACGCCAGCGCGTCAGCAGCGTCCGGTGAGGCCAATCCGCGTGATTTCATGTCCTTTTTCGACTCCAAGAAGATGGTGCCGCTGCTGTCAGGCTTCGTCTTCGGGCCTGTCAGGTCCGACTTCAGCGCCTTGTCGTCGGGCACCGACGCGGTTCTGAGCCAGTCCCGCATCGCGCCCCACAACTCGGCACGTTTGTTACCCCACATTATCGGGTTTTTCGACTTCCAACCGAAGTTTACCCCGCGCACCTTATAACGCTGCTCTACCAGCCTGTCAAGAATGCCGTACCCCAGACCGCCCTCGTCCAGCACCACCAGCGCCGGGTTGTACTCCTCAATCGCTTCGATGACGTGGCCGACCACCGTCATGGTGTCGTCGCCCCGAAACCGCTTGAGCGCCAACAGGTCACGCCCCTGCCGCACCGCGATGACGGTGGAGTCCGCGCCGCTGCGCGCGGGGTCTACACCCAGCACGATAGAGGCGTGCGGGTCTTTGTAGGCGGGTCGCTTGGCGGCTTGGGCGACCAGCGTCGGGCTGATGAACTGGTCATCACCTTGGCTCGGAAACTCACCGTACACCTCGACCTTGGCCTGGTGCGAATCCTCGCCGTACTCCGCGATGATCTGCTCATACACCTGCTTGTCGGTGTCCTCGACCGTGCGGCTGTCGATGTTGCGCGTGCGCCAGAAGTCGCGCTTGGCGTTGAAGCACTCGTAGAAGTACCCGGTGTTTCGACGCGGGTTGCTGAACGCGCACCAGAACCTGTGCGGCGTGTTCTCGGTGAAGAAGCCCTGCGCCACGTCCCAGATCGCGTCCGGTATGCCGCTGGCCTCATCGAAGATCAGCAGCACGCCGTCGCTGTTGTGCAGACCGGCGTAAGCGTCGGGGTTCTCCTCCGACCACAGTCTGCCTTCAGCGCCCCAGTACCGCGTGCCCTTACGCAGGTCACGCTCGACCAGCTCGGTGAGCCATTTAGCCGGCGTGATGCGCGTGGCGCTGATCTCGAACCAGTGGCTGTTCAGCATCATCGCCAGCCACTTGGTGATCTCCGACCAAGTGATGCTGCGTAGCTGCGCTTCGCTGTTGGCGCTGACGATGACGCTGGCGCCAATGCGCGTCGTCACCATCCACAGCACCAACCAAGACACTAGGGCCGACTTACCGATACCGCGCCCTGACGCCGTGGCCATCCGAAACACCTCGAACGCCTCGCGGGTGCGGTTGGCCTTGATGTGACCGGCCATCTCCCGCAGCACCTCGCGCTGCCACTTGCGCGGCCCCTTGTGGTCGGCCAACGGCGTGTTTGCTTCGCCCCACGGAAACGCAAAGTTCACGAACGCCTCTGGGTCGTCCTTGATCTTGGACGACCACAGTTGCGCCATCAGCGCCTGCTCTTCACCCGGTCCGTATTTCGGCTGCTGCATGGTCAGGAATCGTCAGTTTCGTTGATTGCGTCTGCTGCAGGCGAGGACTGGCCGGCTCGATGTCGATTACATCCGTCTGCGCGTTGGCGACGCGGGCGTTGGCCTGCTCCAGCGCCAGGCTGATGCTGATCTGCTGCGTGGTGTCAACTTGGATGTGTTGCGTTGCGACCCACGCATGGCGGTGTTTCAAGATGTCCATCGCCGCCTTGGAGTCGCCCGCCAGCGCAGCGTCGCGCACGACGGTCGCCATCTGCGCCTCCTGATCAGCCCAACCCTTTTGGACCGCAAAGTCCGCAATCGGGTCCATTTGGCATAACCGCCTGAACTCAATGGGCAGCAGCCCAGCGTTGAGCGCCAGCGCGTCACCCTTTAGCCCGAGCTTGGCGCTGTTGTAGAGACGCTCCAGCACCGCCTCGGTCGCCTTGACCTCGCGCACTGTGAGCGGCAGGGATTTGAACGTCATAGTTTTAAGCGTAACACATTAGTCGGCAGTGTGTGGCTACATAAAAAATTTTTAGAAACGCAAGCAATTGTTTTGCAGTGTGGCCAAAAAATAAAAACTGTTAGCGAACCCTTCGTTTTTGTTGGCCCAGGTCGCCGGCCCTCCCTCCCCTGGCTCCGGGCTCGCTGGCGCCGGCGCGCCGTCCTGGTCGCATGGGCTATATGGGCTATGCCCCGGCAGGTCAGCAGCCAGCACACAGGCCATGGGCTAGATGGGCTATGGCCTAGCTAGTCGGTAACCATGGGCAGCATGGGCCATGCCCCATGAAGCCGGTGGATACGGGGATCGGGGCTCGGTGACGCCCCGGTAGCCCGTCATGGGCTATATGGCCTATGCCCCGCACCCCCAGAAATCGCGCCGTATAAATTACATATATAAGCCATTACTTATATTTATCCGAAGTCTGGTATCAGATTAGGTCATTGCCCATTGAGACCATTCCCTCGAGCACGCCGTGACCCCAGCAGCGCCACAAGCGCCCCATGGGGCATTGATGGGCTAGATGGGCAATCGACAAGAAAGCGCTTTACATGCTGCAAGACAATCCGTTACACTCTAGCTGTCGACCAACCAACCAGGAGCAAACCATGCACCAATTCATCGTCTTCCGTCGCGGCCACCAGTACATCATCCACGCCGAGACCCTCGTACGTGCGATCCAGACCGCCATGCTGCAAGCCGGTGGTGTGGCATGCGATTGGACGTGCCATCGGCTTGACACCTATCCGCAGCATCTGCAAGCCCGTCTCACCCTTGAATCCGCCACCATCGGAGCCTGACACCATGCGCCGCTTCGCTCTTGAAATTGCTACCGCTCTCATCGTCACGTTCTGTTTGTGCTATCCGATAGCAGCCTACGTGTTCGATTGGCCCCGCTAACCCCCTTCCATCGTCAACCCGTAATTTGTAACTGTAAGGAACCCGCACCATGAAGATCAAACCCGCCCACGTCCAGCACATGCGCGACGCCATCGCCAATGCGTGCATTCGTATCGGTATCGAACGACTGCAAGAGCATCGCGCAGCACTTGCCGCATGCGAAAACGTCAAAGACCCCGCTATGCGTTATCGCTGGGATCTTTTTCGCGCTGCTGGATTGACGGCTTTTGCGTGCGACACGCTGTACGCGTACGCCAACGATGAGCATATAGATACGGCACTTCGGCACATTGTTGGTATCTGAGCCTTCCCCGTCGTCAACCCGTAATCTGTAACTGTAAGGAATCAACATGGCCGGCTTTGTCTTCTACGATGGCCCTTCCCTCATCGATGGCGCGCCCATCATCGGTATCGCAGTACTGGAGTCCGCCAACATCAAGACGGGCAACATGGTTCAAACCTACATTCTGCGCGCCGATATGGCGCCCCTTGCCGCTATCGCATCGGGTGACGATGTCAGCATCTGCGGCGACTGCGCGCACCGCGGCGACAAAGCGACGGCGCGCAAGCGGACGTGCTATGTGGACGTCGCCAAGTCCGTTCAATCCGTCTTTGCCGCATGGATACGCGGCGCGTATCCCTCCGTCGCGCCATCGGACGGCGCGCGCATCGTCGCAGGCCGCGTCGTTCGCATCGGGTCATATGGCGATCCTGCGGCCATCCCCGCGCGCCACTGGAAATCCCTCATTCGTCGCGCAGCTGGGCACACTGGATACTCCCACCAGTGGCGCCAATGGTTCGCGCGCGGACTGCGCAGCATCGTCATGGCATCCGCTGATAGCGCATTGGATCGCGATACGGCGCGCGCCATGGGATGGCGGACGTTCCGCGTACGTACCGCAGACGAACCCTTAGCGGCGCGCGAGATAGTGTGCCCAGCATCGGACGAAGCCGGCTTCAAGCGCCAATGCATCACATGCCAAGCATGCGACGGCGCCGCGCGCGGATCCGTTCAAGCCTCCGTCGCCATCGTCGTTCACGGCGCCATGGCGCGCCACTTCGCTACTGTTTGACGCATCCGCCTAAGCCCCAGCATCGGGGCTTATGGGATGCGTCAACGCATCGTCAACTATCGGAGTCCCTCCAATGGATCAAGATTCACCCTTGTGGCGCGCACCATGCGCAAATCACCCGGAATTGTCCGTCACGGTATCGCGCACGGTACTCGGCACGTATCGCATGGTATTTCGCGACGACGAAGCCGAAGCCGTTATCGAAACCCGCATTTTCAATTCGACCGATCGCGCGAACGACTATGCGCGCATGCTTGTTAATCAACCCTGAAAGGAAACCGCATCATGAAAACTATGCTCGCACGCTATCCCGGCACGTGCGCCCGCACGGGCGCGCGGATCAATCCGGGAGACCTAATCGTTTTTCTCGGCAAGGGGCGCGCGTATCTGGCCACGGAGGCTAGCGTATCGCTCTATTCCGATATTGACCCGGACATAGAACTAGAGCGCTCAATTGACCCCGAACTAGCGGAGTCTGACCCCG
>Ga0209229_10001258_pt1 | contig 10462 bp, 10 predicted proteins | sample SanBayMetagenome_FD_187466 | JGI IMG/M metagenome (GOLD analysis project Ga0209229, IMG submission 187466) | Freshwater and sediment microbial communities from dead zone in Sandusky Bay, Ohio, USA (SPAdes) (version 2) | ecosystem: Environmental > Aquatic > Freshwater > Lentic > Sediment... | reverse complement strand
ATAATTAAAATCTGATTTATATAACAATGTTTTTTGATTATGATCTACTATTTCCTTTATATTAGTCAACCATTCTATCCATTGTTCGGGTGTTTGTTTTGATAATCGTTCTATTTCATCACCGATTGCTAATAATCTTTTTTCGTCATTTTCAATTAAATCGTATGATTCATCAATAAAAGGATGAAAAGTTTTATAGCCTATGGTTCTAAGATATTTTAAAGATAGAGGTTTAGAGACAATTATAAAAGGGTGTTTACATGCAATAGGTTTAAAAATCTTTTCAGAAAAGAAAACTGATTTTTCTTCCCAACTTAAGTAATCATTTTTTCCAAAGAAAAATGTTTCTGTTACCAAAGAAAAATAACTATTTTTATATAACTCTGAGTCTGATTCGTAAATTCCATTAGTGTTTGATCCATCACTATTATTTAATAGTAAAGGAAATTGTTCTTTGTTGTTTTCTAAATTTTTAACGACAATTGAATATAATTCATCAGATAATATTCCTCTATCTATATAAGGTATATATGATTCTTTTGAACCGTGTGTTAAATTTTGAAAAAAAGAATAATAGGAGCAATCAACTAAATTTTTATTATACAACAACCCTAACAGTGCTATTCTATGTGCACGTAACACTCTATTAAAACATAAAAATAATTTTTGTTTATTCTCTATTTTAAAATCAAAATGTTTAACTAAATCATGTCTGGTCATTGTCATCTGAACATGTCGTTCCCAAGAATTTAAAACAATAATATTAAGTTTCTTTGGAATATTTTTATAAAAACAATATTCTTTGTGAAATTTTTCTGCCTGCATACCACCTGAAACAAAATAACATTGTGATGGATTTAAATTTAATTTATCAATGATATAATATATGCCATTTATACAAGATACTGTGTGACCTTCGTATACATTATCAAATATTATTTTTGTATCTGAATTTTTAATATTTTCAGTTATATGTTTACAAATTCGTTCTTCAACGTCCGCTGAATAGGGGAAGGGAGGAAAACATGATATTGCTACATAATTATCCCCTTTATTTTTAAAATCTTCGTGTAAGTGAGGTAATAATAGCGTATACATTTCTTCATCAAACGTTATTTGACCATGATTATTTTTAACATGCAATCGTAAACTGGGAATTTCTTTCACATAAACTATTTCAGACATAATTTACCAACTTTCTTGTTCTTTTATTATATTAATCTCTTTGCCAAACAAAAAATAACATAATTCATAAAATTCTTTTACTACATTTTTATTTGCATCCAGACGAATTCTTGCAGAGGGCATTTACCAACCTTCCTGTTCGCGTATTACGTCTATTTCACGAACCATTGGTCCACGATTCCACCAACCGGCAGCAATATGTTGTTTAAAAAAGATGCTTTGTTCAGATGATAATTCAACTAAGTTGAACCCATATCTTGAATTCAACTCGCTACCTATCTCACGACAAACCTCTTCGCCATCGCCCTTATGTAAGTCCCACAGCCGATCTAGCGCATGGAAATCACGTACCTCGGTATGATCCCATTCACGCGCCATCAGGTAGTGTGTGCCACACCTTGCCCCGTGTATTGCCCAAAATCCATTTTCGACATCTCTACCAATACTATGCCATACTGAGAGGTTACGCCGGTTGCGTGGCCACATATGTTCTGCTGGCGCAACACCCTTAGGTGGTACTACTCCATTACGGGTACACATTTTTACACCTTCACGAAATCCTGCTCGCCAGGCCTGTTTAGGTGTATAATTTATAAACGTGGTGCTCCAACAGTCATGCATTGGCCAGTAAAGTGGATCAAAACAAAATTCTATGTTTGTTTGATCGCTGCCATCAGTGTTTTCATGAGTACGCATGTTGTTAACAAATGTACGTGTCCAACTGCTCATGCCACCGTTACCATAATATAAACCATTTACGTAATTTTTTGCTCTCCAACGAAACTGGGCATTCACATTTTTGGGTGTTAGTTCTAATGTAATATTGAAAAATTTCGGGTCTGGCATATTATCGCCATCAATTAAAATAAACCGTTCCGTATCGCTGGCGGCCGCGGCCGCCTTGTGGGCAGCATCACTTCCATGTACACCGTCAACTCTTTTGGCCCACGGCACCATCTGTTTTATTTTAACCCAAAATTCCTCTTTTTGTGGCTCATCATAACTTAAATATATGCAGTCTAGATCAGCAACATCAACATATTCTACATCATTGATTGATTTCACGTTGTTCATAACTCCAATAATTACAGTCGCTATCTGTTAAAATGTTTATGTCATATTTACTGGTTTTAGTGGTACTGGATATTTTTTTAACCAACTTACCAATGATTAACTTGGCAGCGGGGTATACTATTACCCCATCAACGACTTTAATATCCATTCTTGCCTGGCTATATACTTCAGGCGTTACTACTACGTATCTACCATCCAATTTCTCGCAGGTGTAAGTAATGACCGAACCTGTTGAATCATAATATAACCTTAATTCAGGCTGTGGATTATTTACGTGGATGGCAGATAACAAGTTAACTATATTTTTATCTTTTTTGGCCATAGTTCGTCTTCAATAACTTTGGAAAAATTCTTTATATGATAATGTACTGGCCACAATTGCGGTAATGTTTCTACTCTAAAGTGGTCGTAGGCTAACTCATATAGTAATTCATTTGTCCAGTTTTCAGTCTGCGCCCCGATTATTTCCTGTTTTAAGTGCGCCATTGACATCCACTGTGAGCCAGGCAAAGTACAATTTTCCACACCAATCAATTTTGCTGCCATAGCATACACAACATCAGTTGTGGCTGGTTCATTACAATACTTAAGTAATAGCCTCCATTTATTCCAATTTTCGAATATATTTCTAACTAGGCTATAAAATTCCTCTGCTCTGGATGATTTGCGAAAATATGTAATAGCATTATATACGTCTGGTAATTTATTTTGATCAAACAGGCGTCTATAATATCTATTTCCGCTTATGGCTCCACCAATATCTCTTATAGTGGTGCATATAACTATGTCATGGGGTGACAAATTATCCCACCAGTGGTGGATACTTCTTGGAAGATAAATGTCGGCTTCTAATTTAATAGTATATTCATATGGTGTTGCCCAATATACTTGCCAATCATTGGCTAACTTCCACCTATCGTTTTTACATGTATCTCCCCAAGGATATACAACAACTCTATCAAATGGACTATTTCTTATAGTTTTATCTGTAACTAGTGTAACATCTGCACCGGGCATTTTATCTTTTATATTGCGGCATAATACTTCAGCACAGTGGATATAATCCGTGACAGTGTTATTTTGGGCAGATATCACAAAACCGTAACTCATGCCACCAATTCCATAAAATTATTTTTATTTAACATATGAAAATCTGTATCTTTAACCGTTAGATAATAGGTTTTTTCATTCTTTTTATCTACACCAACAAATGTATAACTGGTCAATGTATCCCTATAAACTTTAATATCTAATGGCACGTGCAATAATTTCCATGGAAAATAATCACCCGGATTAGTGAAATGTCCGTTCACTGTTTTTAATGCTATGGTAAGTGCGTAGTCGTTTCTAAACATGCCACCGGAAAATCTGTATATATTAGTATAATGGTCATAATTTTCTTGTACCATGCCCATGGTTTCAAATATTTGTTGAGTTCTACTAGTTTTTTTAAACCTTATTACCGTTGCCCATAGCGTCGATATAAAATTTTTATAAAAGTATTCCTGATCATTCCCACCCAATAGCCATTTTACTTTGTTATGGCAAACAAAATCCGTGTCTAATTTATAGGCATCCAATAATGTAGTACTATTGATCAAGTAATCCGTATCTAAAATAATTGTGTCACTATATGGCGTTAATTCATAAATTTTATATCTACCTTTATTATACCAGGATGATTTTTTTCTTTGATTTGTGGTATCTGGTTCAATAATTATTGTTTGATCAAATTTATATTTAATTTCCCTGATACTATTAGTATCAGTGATTACGGTTACTGGTAAATCCAAGAAAAAATTAATACGTTTTGCGGTTGCGGCCGCCATACCGTAATAATCATCTTTGCCATTATTATGGGCAAACAGTACTACACCGCGGGTCATCTTATGTTTTGTGTTTTTTGGTATTCATCGTACCAGGCAGTAGTAGTGGACGTATATACACGCCATGCTTCCTTTTTGAATTCCGCCGTTGATAAATTTATTGGATTACCATATTCATCTGCCAGTATTACTGATTCCGGCGCGGATTCAAGGAATGCAAGTAACGCCGGAGTTGCTGTCCACATCCCGCCCGCCCATGCAAAAGATAGTTTAGGTAACCATTTTTCCTGTAGATATAATTTATTTTCTTGGTGTTTAAATCTGGCTTTTGCTTCCCGGATTAATTTTTGTGTATCCATTAATCTAAATTCCTCTAGGGATATTTAGACCTTATACATGCTAGTAAAATTAAGTTCTAGATATTGACACAGAAGTGGTAGGAGTGCCCCATGTATTAGCGAGATAGGTGGTGCTTGGTGGTCGCAGGATCATATTTGCCACAGTTCCACCAGACACGGTTGATCCAGTCAAATTATCAACAAAACAGTTAAATGTTAGGGTACCGGTGCCATTTGATGCGGCATAAATTCTTAATAGTATTGCACCGCCGTAATAATAACCACCTGTGCCTGTTTGCTGAAATATTTGTGTTAGTGTTGAAGTAAACGCATGAAAGCCGTAATTAGTATTAATATACTGATTAGATGGGTCGCCGCCACCAATTTTAGTCACACCATTAAATGCGGTGCCCACTATAGTAGCAGATCCACTAGTTGGACTACTACTGTACACTGTGCCGGTGTTAGTGCATACATTTGCCAAATTAGTATTAATTGAAGTTCCGCCTGGATGACTAAAATTAAATGCTATTTGACCACCTGCATTAAAAAAATATCGTGCTTGATCGTTACCGGCAAATACTACACTAAAACTAAATGTTAGATCGTTTAACCATGCAATGCTATTAGTGCCAGTTGTAGTTGCTGTACTGCTTTGTGCTATTGCATTAAGTCTACCTGTGGTGATAGCAGTAATGTTAGAACCTAAATTAGTCTCTACAAATATTAAATCACCATTAATAGGGCTTGCGTCTAACCATGCTCCTATTGTGGTTCCCTGGTGATTGGCAGAGGAAGTAATATTTTGTACTAATTGTACTTGAGTGGCTGCTGAAATTAATTGGCTGGAAGTTACAGGGACAATTGCTGTTTGACCATACCCTCTATCGCCCACCCCCGTTGCCCAAATAGCATTAACATTATCTGGATTATCGGCGATAAATCCGTTAAAGTCACTTGCTTGTATCAGCCCACTCGTTGCGTATGTCATGGTGTATCATTCCTATACGCGAGTTTAACCGAATGTTGCATTGAGTGTATACCACTGTGTTGCGCTAATTGACACAAAGTCCAGTCTTCCTCCTATAGCAAGTGCGTATGGTGCTGCGCCTCCTAATGCATTAACCTGACTAGTGCCGCCAGTGGGATATACATTAATAGCATTTCCAGAATAGTTCATAACTGTTATGCGGTGGCCACCTGCTGTGGCAGGTAATCTTACACCTAGTGCGGATGGACTGGTTGAATTAGTAACCACGTTTATATCAGTAGTCAGTAACGTTGCTGTTGCTTGATTCGTTCCTGCTGCTGAAACTGATGCACTAACCCCAGTAATAACATGGCTCAATGCCTGTATAATATTAGCGGTAATTGTTCCAGTACATGTTATATCACCTGCAACATCTAAATCACCAGCGACTGTTACATCATCAAACGTAGCATCACCTGCCAGAGTAGAAACTGCCTTCCAATCAGGGGTGCCGAAAGTTGGAGATATATTAAATTTTAACTGGTTTGTAGTGGTATCGAACCATATTTGACCTCTAACCGCGTTAGGTGGTGAACTTGTATAAAATGCAAAATTTTCCACCAACGAAACTAAATTTTGATCGACTGGACTTCCATAACCAGCATAGTTACGTCCAGGTAGTGAAAGGCTAGTACTGGTGGTATTAAGTGTACCATCATTTACTGTGATTGTACCGCCTGAGTAAGTTAATGTATATGCCATTTTAGGTTGTCCCCGCCATATTATTTATCTCATATTGTAACCAAATTAGTCAACGCCTGTATACGTACAGTATAATCAATTTGGATCTGTCTGTTTAATGATTTCTGTACCGGATGAAATATTACATGGGTTAACAATCTTGTGATTGGATTACCATCGCCATCAGTACCCCAATAGCCAAGCAACCCTATTTCATCAAATACATAATTACCATCAGTGTTTGTACCATTATCAAAAGCGTCCTGGCCGGCAGGCTCGCCATAATCCAAGGTGCACTGGACTAATATATCGGTATACACTTTGGTACTTATGTGGGTTACAATCATTCTATTTTGCGTTGGGTCAGTATTGCTTATTAACTTGTCATCTACTACTTTTTGATAGGTTTGATTATATAATTCTGCTGTACTACCAGTGGTATTTGGCGGTAGATACGTAATCAAGCCAGTGCTGTCAACGCTGGCACCACCGTTACCAAATGCCATTTGATATATTGTGCCATAACCACGATCACTTACTGTTAAGGCTAGGGCTTCAGAAAAATTTTCGTAATTTATGGCATTTTTCTTTTCCACCAAAATTTCACCAGTGTTTGGATCACTGATCTTAACATAACCCTGTATATCAAAACCACACATATTTTTCATGTTTAACGCCTATTAATTACACCGTTTTTGTAGAATAACCTTGCCTGTACCCAAATCAGTAATTTTAATACTGCTACTAAAGTGCAGTCCATATTTTTCATTGGGCTTAGACTGTACACTAGCCGCATTTTTTGGCGGCATACTACTTATTTTTTGATTATTGGTCATAATTTTATTTATCTCAATTTTTTACTTAACTACGTAAGAATACTGCGTACGGATTTGTATTATCTGTAAGAGTAGTATTTGCTAGGGGGTCAGTTACTGGATTTAATCCTGGAGTACCGTACCACCATAAATTATTATTGTACTGTAAATCAAATGCCTCGGTACTTAACCCTGTGTCAGTCAATACATTCATCACTCCTGTTTTACTGATAGTAATAGTATGTATCCACTGTGGAGTAAACATTGTTGCAGCAGTAGTAATTGTTATTACAATACTATCTATAACCCAACCACCCACCAATTCTTCTGGGGTGTATCCATCAGCGAATGGATCACCTTCCACCACATATGGGTAATTATCTGGACTACCACTACCGGTAAAATCACCACCACTAAGTTCTGTTTCCACTGGTAGATTTGAAAAATCCCATGGTAATATACTCCATCCACCATACTCCCAACCATTTGATAATTCTAGAGCTAAAAATATAGCATTGGCATATTCCACCCCAACCATCAATTGGGCTAGGTCTTTACCTGGCATACTTAAAGTTGGCTCATACCACTGTAATATTCTATCAGCCGCAGTTGGTTCTACTTCTACCCATTTAATAGGATCAAAAATAGTATCATTGTTGGCTTCTACACACTTGTAAAGAACACCGTTGACAGTAACAAAATCAGTATTAATTGCGGTTGGTAATGGTAAATAAACACTGTTTCCAGTACCAAATAAAAATCCAGCAGTTGGCACAGGATCAAGCCACCACGGATCATTATACAGTTCAACTGTAGTATCATTTACTGTTTTAACCCAGTACCACCTGATCACGCCGGCTCCATCGTCAAATTTTAATTTTTGCCCAGTCAATTGTGCAGGATTAATCGCTGGCGAATACGGTAAAAATTCTACCGTGGCCACATCTGGTATTGATGGGCCCACCACAGTTGATATAACAAATTCAATTCGTGTAGGGTCTGGGGTAGGGGTCGGTATAGAAGGGCTAGCACCACTATAATACTCGCCACTAACCCAAGCGGGAGTATAATTATAGGTTACCCGATCAAATTTGATTTTGGTACGTATCTCTCGAACTGGTCTACCATTAGTAATACAAACTGCTTTGGCTGAAACCGCTAGAGTACTGGATCCACTGGGTAATCCTACCTGCGCGATTAATTCAACTCTACCATCACTATCACTTGTATGTATATACGGGCTTAAGCATTGTACTAGTCCAAAAGTAACTATACCAGTAGAGTCTGGTGCTACTTGACTATACGTAAAAGTAGTTGGATCTACTACCGTAATGCTAGTAAATAGTCCATTAAACAGAATAGGTAACACGCCAGATATGTTTACTGTAGCCCCTGTTGCTAAATTATGTGCTCCTACAGTAATCACAGTTACAATAGTAGCAACTCTTGATATTGAACTTATACTAGTGGAAGTATAAACAGTATTTTTTAGTAGGCTGCTGGCATACGTTGAGTATAAAGAAATAGTACTGGAATCTATTACGCCAACATAGTATTGATTACCGACCGTTAAACCAACTGGTATATTACCTGTGCCAGATAATACTACACTCTCACCGTCATTAAAATTGTGGCCTAGTATAGTAATAGTATTATCTATTAAATTATACGATGAATTAGAATATGTGGATTGTATTGAACTGCCTGGGATTAATAATTGTGGTGTGACAAAATATCCATCTCCACCAGCTAAAACATCAACTCCAATTAATCTATCTGCTGCCATAGTTGGGTCAAGATTTGCCGGTGTTCTTGGTTGACCCCATAAATTCTCATCTATATAAGCAGTGATTTTTGGTGGCTCACTGTACCCACGACCACTATTATAAATCAAAACGGCAGGTAAATCCATTAATACAGCAGATCCAGAAGGATGTACCGCTGCCACTGTATCATTTACACCGCGAGTTAGACCTAATAATAAGTTGTTTACGGGATCTATACTATTATAACTAATTTCTTCAAGCCCTAGCTTGATAATTCCAATAATAGGAAACCCAGTAACATCTTTAACTGAAGCAGTAACTGCCGACGCACTTAATATCGCGGTTAGAGTAGATAATTGGTAATTAGTATCTTCACTATTATTAATAGTCAAGCCGGTATTTGCAAACCATTCTTTGTATTCGCCATTCTGCCATATTATATTACTCGGCGTATATTGATTTGGTCCAGTATTTGTTCCAGGTTGCGCAAGTGCGGGTGTAACGAATCTTCCAAGACTGGCGTTCCATTCTGCCGGCAAATCAAAATCTGTGGCACTACCCGCCCATAAATCTTCACCTGTATAACTAAAAATAAAATCTTTAATCACTACATGGTAAGGTTTAATCTCATTTAAAAATCCCTCAAGAAATTCCTGATTGTCACGCTGATATTTTTTATATGGCAACAAATCACGTATCTTGTGGTTAACATCAGTAAGACTAGTTTTATTCAACCACGGTAAGTAATTATTATCCTGTAGACTTTCACTCTGTATAAATTTAAACATTAATACTAAACTACGGTTACGTTCAATGCTTAGATCATCTATATAACATTGCTCATTTAACCAACGTATAACATTTACTATTTCCTGGCTTGGATTTTTGTCCCAAACGCCGCCCCACAACTCTGATGCCCAACCATAAAGCCCATATAACGCAGGAGACAATTGTATTGTGGTATTTTCTGCACCTATTCTAGACCATCTAGGATTAGACGTTGCTCCATAAACATAATATTCACTCTTACCATACCTGTTTGCTTTTACTTTAACTATTAATCCATCTTCAAGTTGAACATTGGTGCCACCTATACTAATCAATACTTGATTTTCGGTTATAATCTGTAAATCATTAACATTATTAACTTCCAACACAGGTTTAACTTCATCATTATAACCATCAGCCCACCAATTTACATATCTCCAATAATTTCTGGTATCGTATGTAAGTCCATTGTCTAATAAGAAACTTAACTGACGCATTTCGGCTATAGGCAAACGAATAAGTAGGTTGTTAGCGTATGTGATATAATTGCGTAATGCCAAGTTTCTATTAATAAACATTGACTGGCGTGGCCTAAATAAAGTGCCATATCTAGCAAGTGCCGGTAATCTTGGATCAGGCACAATGTTTAAGTCGGCATCAAATCCACTGAAACTTTCAATAAATTTTAAATATAGACCAGATGGTTGATTACCTAAAATAGTTGGTAGACCAGTTAAGAAATCTTCTGGATCACCATCCCTAATTAAATTCCAACTAGTATGTTTTTCATCCAGTGTTCCGGGTACACCGTAGCCTACATGTAGTGCACTGTCATCTGATCTAATATACTCACCACTATTATAAAGTCCAACAACATTAGTAGTAATAGGAGTAAAGTATGATATACCACTAGTTAAGGGGTTTAATAAGTATGCACTGCAAACTAGAGGGCTTAATGTTTTTCCTGATGGTACTTCGC